>QDKV01005280.1_pt1 | contig 43980 bp, 60 predicted proteins | sample 1861101 | NCBI WGS metagenome assembly QDKV01 (sample SAMN04275158, study PRJNA302643) | Fungus metagenome, whole genome shotgun sequencing project. | isolation source: fruitbody | host: Mallocybe terrigena | place: Sweden | collected 2013
TTCGTAGTCGGCCGTATCAGCTAAACGAACTCGGGAATTGAGAATTTTCGAAACCAGAACTTGCTCAAGAATCGGCATATGACAGAAATAGCACATGAGGATGGCACATTGCTTCACAATAGAGCTTTAACGAAGTCGACACCAGCACTAGCGACAGAGAACAGGACCAAAGAAGAGAAGGATCGATAGTCCGAAAAATTAAGACAAAGGAAAGGAAGTTGGTCGTTAGAAGGATTGAAGGATGTGAGACAGGATCTACAACCTAGTCACTGTAAAGCGCAGAGAGAACCCTGAGTTGTATTTCCGGTCCAACGCCAGGACGGGAAGATAACTCGAGTATCCAAATTAATCGTCTTTGTGAAAATGCAAGAAATAAGCAAGAGTGAATTTTAACTCAGTTGAGGATGAAGTCACGGTGTACAGCGGGTAATTGTTGCGATGGGTCAGAACCAAAACTACAGTCTGGTCGACTTGTACCATAAGACTGGCGGGAACTGTAGAAAAATGCCACTCCAGAGAAATTAGAATAGATTGCGAAGGAGGGAGGAAAGTGGTGGCGAATGGGGTGATGACTAGAGCAGTAGGGAGTACAGGGATCTGAATTGCTTTGTGAAAGATTCCGCTCAAACTTGAAGACTAAGTTGAAGTACAGTGTATTTTGTGTCTTCCGTTATTCCTCAATGACAATCGGAGGCCCAAAGCTTTCATTCGCTCGAAGAGGATCTCGCATGCAGTATCGACTTCCTCTTGAACTGTGAGAAATCGCATAGGACATCCAAAGGAGTACTTAGAAAACTTTTCGGCATCGATGAAACAATGAGTTTCAGATCATGCCCTTTGAGACAAAACGTTGATACATGGTCTCGAAATTCATAAGGAAAACGCTTCACTTACTCTTCGTCAAACCAAAGAGCGTTCGTCCAACATAACGACTGAGTAACTTGTAAAAAGGGGATCGATCAAGCGTTCGTACTGCAGCACTCCATCTGTCATATACTTAATCCGAGTTTCTGGACTCGTGCAGTCTCCAAAGAGAATTGTGTATCCCACTTCCTGACCAAGTCGACAACCGGCCACGCGCTTTGGCAGCCACGCTACGAGGTCGAGTGCACCCAATCCTGCCTCTGTAACCTTGTAAATACTAGGTAAACTCCGCTGCTCTCAGTGACTGAGTCCGCCTGTTCGTTCGCTTCTTGCTGTCGTGATTCACGTTGCTTGGCGAGAGACGCCTCGCCCTATTCGATAATTTTCACTGGCCGAGAGTAAACAAACCTTAATTTCGATGTTAACCACCGCAGATGTGATTATCCCCAGCATCCTCGGGAACATCAGGCCTTTGTTTCAAAGGAAATATTGTCTCTAGAGCGAAGACAGAGTGAACCTGCCCCAATATCTCGTCTCCCTATCGAGCTCCTCAGCGAGGTTTTTGGCCACCTCCTGACACGAACCTACAGATGGTATGAAGTTGAGAAGCCTGGGTACCATCCATCCCTTCTCTGGATCCCCGAGGCGACCCATGTCTGCCATGCATGGAGAGAAACAGCACTTCAGACCGTCTCCCTTTGGCAAAACATAAACATCACCGCGTCGCCGTCATGGGCCATCGAATTCACTGTTAGGTCAAAGAACGCGCCACTTCGGATCACATCATCGGGTTTGGAGATCGAGGGGAAGATGCAAACCATTGTACGTAACTGTATGAAGCAATTGGCTCAAAAAACGATAGAACGGGTTCAGGCAATCGTACTTGACCACATCTGTCCCTCCGAAGTTCTTCCAATTTCTTTCCGCCCTTCCGAGACAAATGAACGCGTCACCTTTCCCATGCTTCAAGAACTTGAAGTGGTATCGTATAACTCTTTTATTCTCACCGATGTCTCTCTGTGCACACCTTCGCTTAAGAGACTCCGGTTGCATGGCTGTTCTGTCGACTGGAAGGCAGTTTCCCTGCTACGAAACCTTTCCTACCTTGTCGTAAGCACCATCGGCGATACGGTTGCTGATTTGGGTGCTATATACAAGGCCCTCTGTCAAATGCCCAACCTCGTATCACTTCACATACGTCCTACAGACTTAGACTCCCGTCTAGCAGTTGTAGTGCCGGCTGCACCAAAGCAGCCAGCCCCTCTTCCTAACCTTCGCAGTATGTGGTTCGATACGGACTCTCCCATCTGGCTATCTTCCATCTTGCAAAGCATTCCCTATGGTCCAAGAAGAGATGTATCAATTAACATGGATTGCGATACGAGCAACATCAAGGAATTTCTTGCCGCCTTTCCCTCCATAGTGCAACACGCGAAAGAGTCTAGCATACGTTCTTTATACATCCGATGCATTACTGGAGTCTTCTTTTTTAAAGGTTATAACTATGTCGGAATTTTGGAACCGCTACGGTTCGACGTCTCTATCGAAATCACACTGCAATTCCCAAAGGAAATTTGATTCGAGCCTTCGTATCCTTTCGGGCTCAGTGCGTTCATGTTAAAAGGATCGTTCCATGGGGTCTATTTCAGAAGTCTAACATCATTGTCGCTTATCTTCAAAGAGTGTGTACCTGTAGAGTCATGGGTGGAGCTATTTGGTGGTCTGCCACAATTGCTCATGGTAACCATTCAGTTGGGCCTGCGCGAGCTCTGCGCTGCTTTGGTCTATGTCTATGGTGTCGAGGATCCACACAACCCTGACGTTGCAAGTACGACCAATCATCGAATCATACCCTTTCGAGCTTTGCAATGCATTACCGTCCGGGAGGAGAGGGGACCGTACTCTGATGAAAATAACGACTGTGTTCGAAGATGTCTTCGAAAGCGTTTGGATCTGAATGTCTCGCTGAAAGAACTTTGTGTTATATTTGGCAATGAAGTGAAGGACCATGTTGATGCCCTGGAAGAACTGGTGGAATTCGTTCAAGTACTACGTGTTAGGTCATCAACGTAATATCCCTTGATAATCATAAAATTTTCCGTTTACTCCGTGGGTCACCATGAGACGTAGCTTCAAGTACATCGAGAAGTGGACATAAAAGTGGACGTGCGTGCACAACGCAGACTATGGCGGACAAACAACCGCAACGACTTGAAGGTTGCGGAAGCATCCGTCGGTGAAGGTTAAAAAAAAGGAAACTCCAGTCTCCAGGACCAAAACGAGGTTTCCTTTGATGAATTCAGATACCTGTAATTGGACTTTGCAGGATTCCGGTTACTGTCCTACGTACTCACGTTTGCATTGTATACGAGGAGCTAGTCACTTTATTCGTTGAAATTTTGTACAAGCTTCAGCTAACTACATAAATGAAAATAATAGCTACATTAAGGACAATACGAACAGCGGTCACACATTGGATTAATCAAGGTCAAAAACAATAACTTCCGCAACCCGATCGCCAACATTCTCCACTTCCAATACGTCTCCGCTCTTTCCCACAAAAATATATGCCCCATCGCCTTCACGCAGCGTCAACTGGCTATCTTGTGAGCTAATCCTGACACTCGCACCCGTCGCGTTCGTAACATTGTACCCGCTCGTCTGTATCACATGCACGTACGCCTTCTGCCTCTCCAAAGGCCTGTCCAAATTGGTTTCAGGACTCAACAAGGAAGCATACAACGTCAAAGGGCTGTGCACGGGCGTTGGACCTTGTCCTTCTCTATCTGTTTGCACGTCCTGAGCTCCGACGGGCGCAACAACGCGTGCCCATTTGTCTTTCTTCTCTTCATCGGAGAAATGGCGTGTGTAGTACTTGGGCTGGAGACGGGGTGTGTCAGGAAGAGACCAGATTTGAAGCAAGTGGAAGGGTTTGGGGCCATATGCCTTTTCAGAGTGGGAAATTCCCGTTCCAGCGGAGGTAAGTTGAATATCACCGCGTTTGAGGACTTCGGTATTGCCCATGGAGTCTTTGCTATAAAATGTACGTCAATTTCTATTATGATTAAGAAAAGAAGAGCAAACTCACTGTTCCACCTCTCCATCTACGATATAGGAAAATATCTCAAACTCTCGATGTGGATGCGTTCCGAAGCCGGAGCGAGGTTCAACGCGGTCTTCATTGATCACTCTCAAACTACCAAATTTTTCATGTCGTGGATCATTATGGCTGAGAGAAGAAAGTGCTGGAGGTTATCAAAACATCTTGAGGGAAGAATAAGGACATACGAAGCAAAAGAAAACGTATGGAATGTTTTCAACCACCCGTGATCGGCATGTCCACGATCTTGACTGTAGCGAGGAACGAATTTCATAGCGCTCTTGGTTGTAGCAGACGTAGACAAGTTCCTGTTCCAGCCGATAGGTGATTTAAATGGTCGGCTGAGTACTCTTTGTATTGCAAGTCGAGAGAAAGAAGACGTCTTGGTTCAACGAAGTGCGGATTACTGTGGGACAACCAAGTTGAATTTATATCCCTTTCTAAAGATAAAAGGATGTGAAACCTGGTATTAGATATGGGCTGGCTGACGGATACTCATCTTAATGTTTACATTGCATCAGTCAGCTCGAAAGGTATATTTTTCCTAATTTGGATTTGTGTTCCCACACATTCCCACGAGTCCCCAGACTGCTGACACTTTGTATTATACCCACATTAATAATGAAAGTCACATGTTCACTTCTGAGGAAATTTTACCAATTGATTACCAAACTATATTACGAAATGTTACTAAGTTAACAGCTTCAATACGACTGGCCCGACTATTAAATAACACTTTTAAATTTTGATCTGGTAGATAAAATCCAAATTTCACATTTAATGACTTTCTAAATCTTATTAATTTCTTTTTATGGTAATAATTTCGTCTTTTAAATCTTTTGGATAAATTTTACCTACCAGAACAGGATTTAAAAGTGCTATTTATATACAGTATTTGTCCATATCTAATCGTGACATATTGGCACCTGTTTGCACAAATTTGCCAATCTCGACACAAGAAACATATACGTTGTATTACGATGCAATTATCACATCGTCTTTAAAGTTCGCAACAAGAGTTTGTAGTCCTTTTCCATCCTTTTCATAATAATCAACTTTATCCATGATGACTATTCCGCTTTGCATGTCGCACGAGAAGAGCTTCAAGTTCATAATTTCCAGACTGGACAACAATGATGGAACAATTTGCTCATGTGGCCTGCGCCTATGCCTTAGTTGAAATCTCGAGTCAACGATATGGATCTTGGGAGGCATTATAGGTGGTGGTGGTGGTGGCAGCAGCATAGACCGAGGGTTCAAAGTTTCGTCATGAGTCATGATTTATACAGTACAGACCGATGAACGGACGCGTTGCAGATCCCGAGAACTCCTGCGAGGGCTTGGTAAATTCCCTTGATAGGGTTCAAGAGCAGGGGAAAGATTAGCCTGTGGCGTTATGAGTAGCATTCCTAGGTATGTTTGGACAAACTAGCACAGTCCGGAGCTGTGCAATTAGTCCACTCAAACTTTAGCGAATTCGAGAGGTTGGGAACTGCAAGCATCACTTCTTTGCGACCAGCGGCCATTTTTGAATTCATATGTGGCCAGGGACGAACGATCCTTCGCCAGTAACCGGATGAGGTCCACCGTTTTTTTGCCTAGGCACGCCTCGAGCTGCTCAGCTGAATCGGGATCAGTTGGGTCGGAAAAGAAAAGAAAACCTGAGCAGACGGCGAACACCAAAAGCGAGAATCGACGCTAGTACCCTCAGGGAGAACGAGGCAGTGGTTCTCTTGTAGAAACTAGCTACCTCTTTCTCGTCTACCACGTTCTTTTCCATTTCGGACACAGTATCAAGGATGGCCTCTGCCGAGTGAAGATAGGACAGAGGAAACTGAATAAGGTCGGCAACAGCTTTGTCGACGACGGCAGTGAGGTCGCGAATCAGGGTCGGAAGGTGCTTCACATGAAGAAGCTTAAGCTTTTCGCTAAAATGCCTATCGAAAAAGGCCGGATCACGAGTCTTCTTCGACATTTTCATGCCAGGGCAGGGGTGGAGTCCAGGAGAATAAGTCGGGTATCTGAGGAACTTGAGACAATGGGTTTGATCATGCCATGTTCAGTCCAAAAAATCTGCGTCTCTCTAGCCGATGAATGACGCCGCCGTGACGTTGATATCCTGCACCTTGTAGTACGGACGGAGAAGAGTCTGATACAGACTGATTAGAAAGACCACTAAAGCGGCTGCGGTACTGCTCAGATACCTATTCAATATTCAAGCCTAATTCAAGTCTTTATGTCAAGATAAGAAATGTTTCGCAACAGGGAAACTGCCTTCCAATCAACAGAACAGAAGCGTGGCACATAACTGGATGCACAATTGTTTGAACCAATTGCTTCATGCAGTTGCGTGTAATGGGTCTCATCCCCAGCTATCCGCAATTGCGCGTAACGCGACCATGATGGCAACGAAAGAGATAGTCTGAAGAGCTGTTTCTCTCCATGCATGGCACACATGGGTCACCTCAATATCCAGGCTTCTCGATTTCATTCCGTCCGTAGGTTCGTATCAGGTGGCCAAAAACCTCACAGGAGACGAGATATTGGGGGCAAGTTCATTCTGTCTTGACTTTAGAGACAAGATTTCCTTTGAAACATCAGCCTGCTTCCCATGAGGACGCTGAGGAATAGCAACGTGAATCACATCTGCGGTAGTTCCTACTAGTTACCATCTGAAGCTTACCGAAATTAAGTTTTGTTGGTTTTTCATTTGGCAGAGTAAGTTGTATTGATACGGAGGAAGCCTCCAAATCAGCGGAAAACGTATCGTAGAACATATGTAATTCGCAACGTCTATCATGTTTTTCACAAACAATTTCGCTACCAGTCAGTTATTAGTACACAAGCCAACTTGATCAATCATCAAACCACGCCAGAAAGATCAAACGTATCCTTTTGCGGGCCTGCCCCTGTCACCGCCACGCCCTTCTCCGTAGCAATCACCGTGATCAACTCCGCAGGAGTCACATCAAAGCTGGGGTTGTAGATCCCCGTGAGGCCAGCAGGTGTGATCATCACCTGGACTTGTTCAGGTTTCGCGGCAGAAGAATGGGAGGCGCCGGTTTCGTCGAGACTTGTTGAAGGATAGCGAACGCCGCGGACGAGACACGCTTCGAGTGGTGGACGGTGTTCGATTGGGATTCTATGATAAGAGAAGGGTTTGTTTTGGTTAGTGAAAAGACAAATTAAGGATTAAACATGTAAGAGTTGAAGGCGTGAAAGTCGCCTGGAGGTAAATTCGATCCTTTGAAAGAGAAACGCACTTTGTCCCGTTCTCGATTTGGAGATCGACTGTGCTGATGGGTGCTACTACGATGAAAGGGATGTTGTGTCTTGCTGCAAGGACGGCTGCGTTGTATGTTCCGATCTATTTGTTATTAAATTGGTGGAGGCAAGGGAGTTGACACATGTCAGAGATAAGTTGGGACAATTTTCGAGAAACGAACCTTGTTTGCTGTATCCCCGTTTTTTGCGATCCTGTCAGCACCAACAACTTTTGGCAAAGCAAGACAAATATTACAAATTAAAGATGAAAGGACAATGTTCAACGGACGCACCAACAGCGTGTATATTATGATGCTGGAAGAGTGACCCCACCATTGTATCGCAGATCATGACGGAAGGTATATTCAAGGTTTGCAATTCCAATGCAGTCAGCCTTCGTAGTGTTAATGACAAATACGAACGAAGAAGAAAATTTTGTCTCTACCTTGATCCTTGGTGATAAGGGGCTGTCTGTGTGTAGTACGCCGTTCCGAGCCTACCCGTCTCGTGAAGATACGTGATTACACCTAGGGCCGTCCCGTAGCCCTGTACGATTGGAATGGTTTACAGATTCAACGAAAGAGAGGAAACGAGAACGTACCGACGTGGCAAGACTCCCAGTGTTGCAAACGGTCAGGATATTCACCCCATTCTGCACATTGTGGTGTTTTAAAATCCATTCACCGGCCCATTTCGCCATGTCCTTGTTTCGTTGTAAATCCTCGTCATGTATAGCCCTTGCTTCGGATACGACTTCCTGGGCAATCAGGCGAGGCTCTTTCTCTTCAGCGATACCATCGTGAATCGTCTTTTTCAGCCGACGAACGGCAGTACCGAGATTGACAGCAGTAGGACGTGCCGTATTGAGGAAATCGAGAATGGTATCAAGTTCTTTGTTCAGTTTCTCTCTGCTGGTAAGGTAAAATGGTAGAGAAGGTGACTTGAGGTCAAGTGTGATCAATCTCGCGACGGAAAGAGAAGCGAGAGACGCGATGGCTGGTGCACCTCGAATCTGTTTACAGAGAAGATGAGATGGTAATATTCGGGTATTTTTGAGATCAAACGAAGACCTTCATCGATTTGATCGCCTCATGAGCGTCTTGGATGGTATTGATGGGTATAAACTCTGTAACATGAGGAAGAAGTAGTTGGTTGACAATCTCGAGCTGCTCTAGATTTTCAGAAACATGGAGAGACACAAGCGCCATCGTTAAATCGAAAGAAACTGACAGGAAACACGATTACAATCAACGGCTCCGGGCCGTACATTGATCTATGTTCATAATCACATGCAATTGCGAGGCTGGTCTCTATTACCTTCAGAAATCCCTTATAAATCGTCCATATGCTTCCCAAATTCACGAGATTCTGCCCACCCATAATCTTACTGATATCTACCAACTTATAAACTTTTCTAACTTTTTCTCCTAAAGATGATTGATCATATCGTTGGTCGTCCGAGTCCTTCATGGAAGCGTACACAGGTGAATAATCATATCCTTTCTCTGCCGTCGATTCTTAGAGACCAAACAGGTTTATCTCGTAATCTTGTTCTGGCTTTGGAGGATCACCCGTGGTAAATCTGGTCCTCCTAACATTGTATGGCTACCAAGGCTCAACAAAGCTCTGAGTGAGCCAGTTGCTTCCATCACCTGGTTTGCAAAACAACTGATCTGGTCAATTCAGAACGTTTTACACCATGGCAAATCGTAGTCAGCACTCTGACTGCGGTGTACGCCATGCGTAACCTTGACAAGATCCTGGGCTTAACAGGTGAGTTCTTGTCTGTCGGCGGTTCTCGTTTTCTAAAAATGGAAACAATAAGCTCCGGAACCTCTGGCCCACCTCGTGAGTAGACACCAAGTCTTTACAGCTAAACTGCTTCTAATTCTTATCTCTGGCAGTATTCTCCTTCTTACTATAGAGCTACATGGATTGTCACTGGCCTCGACGCAGGTTTTGCTACAGCAATGTCTCTTCGTCCCAAGTGGCTTCGCGACATCGCCTCCGTCGTTTTCTCCCTGTATTATATTATCTACGCTCAAGAGGCAGATGAAAAGGTGCGTCAAGCATGTGTGTCTCCTACACACTGCAAACATCTGAACGTCGAACTTTTTTCCGATCCAGCTTCGTCGCTTTCGTGCCGTTCCAACTGTCGAGATGCTCCGAACGACATGGGAAAAGACCACTCACCCCCTTGTACGTACACCTAAGACATGGCACGCGACCTCAGTTTAAAATCTGACACTCCATCTAGATCCGCTTCGTGACTGGACTTCCCCTACCAAAGCTCGGCGTCCGGCGCAAAATCCTCTTACCACGCCCCAAGTCATCCTCGTACACCCGTCCCATCACAGCCTACCTCTATTTTGCTCCTCCAGAGATTGAGTTGCGCCATGCGACAGATCTCGTCATCGACTTTCCCGGCGGCGGTTTTGTGGCGATGAATCCAGAGCACCATGAAGAGCGCCTACGTATGTGGGCCGTTGTGACAGGAAGGCCGGTCCTCGCGCTTGATTATGGAAAAGCACCCGAATGTGAGAGGACAGCTCTTTTGGGTGGTTGACTTCCCGAGACCCGAACCTATAATGATGGTTTTTCTTTTGGAAGATCCATACCCTTTTGCTATAGACGAGGCGTTTGATATCTATCGGCTCATGATAGAGTCATGTACGTTTTACATTATCTTGGGCATGGTACAGAATCTGATTTATCCTAGCTGGCAAGCTTATTGGAATGTCTGGAAGGAAACTGCAAATAATACTCTCTGGCGATTCTGCGTATGTTTTCTTCAATCATCTCATGGTAATGCAACGATACTAATCTTTACTTCAGCGGAGGAGCACTCGCAGTTAATGTTGTAATAAGAATTCTAGAGCTCAGACAAATCGCGAATTCGTCTCATCAACCGATTAATCTTCCGTTACCCACTGCGATGGTGCTTAGTTATGCTGCTCTGGACTTCAACTTCACGTCATGGATGTCAGCAAATAACCTCCGCGTTCTGCGGTCCGAACAATCATCTGGAAATCTTCCAGGATTGAAAGAGCTCGCAGAGCAAAAGGATCATTTGAAGCATGTTGTAAGTGGACAATTCGCGATTTTTGTTTTAGAGGCCCATAGATTTGCCATGCTTCTAGAGCCCTCTTAGTATGGTTAGGGAAAAGAAACCAACCAAGAGGCGTATAAAGCGAAGGTTGAGCTGGAAAGATACCCTGAAGGGTTTTACCAATGGGAGGGAAGATGTTGCCAAACCTAGCAGAAGCTATGCCAGCTTAACAAGGAGAGAGTTACCAAATGCCCTTGGAATGGCAGATGAAGGCAGCCTGGCGGACGCCGAAAGCGACGATGATGACTTTGGTGAGGTAAAGGAAGAAGATAGGCCCATCAAAGATCGTGTGGTGTACAAATATGCCAATGGTGGCGGCAATGTGTCGAGGAACACCTCTGCGCTGGAGAAGCAGCAGCAAGAATTGTCGATCGCGGTTGCGGAGGCAGATTGTAAGGCCATTAAAGCTGTTGGGGGGGAATCTCCTTCGTCCAAAGAACCCATTGGGACACGGCTGACAATGACGAGTCGGACGGGTTATTTCCAAGATCGAATCATCTCGCCTAGCATGGTATGTCATTCTATTACTCGGAACCGTCAACCTGTCGATAACAACCTTTTGACAAAGATGCGTGCAATGGCTATTCTGTATATCGGGCCCCACAGAAATCCTGATTTTGCTACGGATTACCATATATCACCTATCTTGGCACCAAGCCACCTTCTTGCGCAGTTCCCTCCTCTGCTGATGCAGTGTGGAGAGAAGGACCCTTTTGTCGATGATACGGTCATCTTTGCGGGTCGGGTACGAGAGGCCAAGCGGGCGCGCAAGGGTGAATTGGACTTGGCATTATCAGGCAAGAGCGCACGGTTTGGAGAGGGTTTGAGGATGAGCACTCTAGACAGCCAACTGAATGGGAAAAGTACTGCGGAAATGGACAAAGAGAGGGAAAGGTTAGCAAGTGAGAACGAGTCTGACTGGGTACAGATGGTGTTGTTTTCTGATTGGAGTCATGGGTATCTCCAGATGCCCACGTTGATGAGCGAAGCAAAAGCTGTGAGTAATTTGACATGATCCCTTTTGAATACTTATCACCGAGGTTGTCAGGTTATTGAAGAACTGGGTGAATGGATCGTTCATGCATTTGATCGACATGGTGGGACTGTCGAGGAGCAGATGAGTGTGCCGTCTTTGGCACCAAACGGCATGAAGTCAGAAGATGCAAGTCCATTCGCGTCCGAAACCGAGACTGACGACACAGGGATCACATTTATACCGAAACGAGCAGCTGCGAGTAGTTCTCCCCCACGACGGCCATTGGCAGTTGAATCATCATCATCATCTGATGGAACGCTGATTGAAAGCCGATCTGACACACCAATGAGGGGAGGGGTGTCAACACCGGAGAAAGTAGGCACACCACGACAAAGGGGACAGATTATATCTGAGGGAGAGCTCATGCGAAGACGGAGATTGCTGGACGCCCATATCTTTGAACAGAAAATGAAAGACATGTAGAAGATATGACAAGTGAATAGAGAGATCGGGAATGCTGTGCAGCACAGCCACATGATACTGAACCTTGAGAGATTTAAAATAAAAGTAGATTTGAAGGGGAGAGCTCAGCACACACATGGCCTCTGACGATCCGTACCCAGCACAACTTCTTTACCCCGCAGTTGCCGTCCCTCTTCCTCAAGGCATCCCCACTGAGGGTCCTGCTACTCATCCAGACGGTCCTAGACACTATTCATATGACCATGCCAATAGATCCTTTCCTTATTCTCCCTCCCCTGCTCCCCACATGTCTCTCCCTCCTCAGAACACCACGGAGCTCTACATACAGGCCCAGCAGCAACATTCTCAGCCTCCTCTACCTGCTCCACCCTCGCCGAATCCAGACCAGCCTGCCACCGCTGGTGGTAGCTTCTATCCCTCTTCCTCAGGTGTACCTCGCCTTCCTCCTATTCTTCAAGTCGAGAAACAGCAGGTTACCACCTCTGCTACTCAGCTCGCGAGTGCTAGTCGACGCCGCAATGAAGCCCATTTCGTCTGTCCCGTTCCAGGGTGTGGGAGCACCTTTACACGTCGTTTCAACCTGCGTGGTGTGTCTCCTTGCTTTCGTTTTTTGGCTTTTGACTCAGAAAGAAACAGGTCATTTGAGATCACATACCGAAGAGAGGCCCTACGTCTGTGAATGGCCTGGATGCAAGAAAGGTTTTGCTCGTCAACATGATTGCAAGTCAGTCGTCTTCTTTTCTCTTCGCGTTCATGGTTCTCATTTTGAATCTACTTCAGGCGACATCAGGCTTTACATGCAGCAAAGTCTCAATCTAATATTTGTCAGGGTTGCAAAAAGACGTTTAGCCGTTTGGATGCTCTGAACGTGAGTTCTTTTCCTTATTTTCGTATCCCATTTGATTCTCATCATTTATCTCACAGAGACACCGTAAGCGCCGTTCTTTTTTCTTTTTTCCTTTCAACTGAAAGATTTCTAATTTTTTCATAAAAAAGTGCGATCCGACGGCGGTGCTGAATGCAGACAACACCATCCAAAATTCGCTGCTTCTCTTGCTACGTCCCAGCCGACCGCTTGTCCCCCTCATCCGCTGCAAATGCCACCTCTTCCCCCTCCGCAGTAACCGCTTGTTATTCGAGAAGCATTCGACCCTTTGACGACAGTTTTTTGTATCAGACAGTTTTTTTATCTCTTTCTCTCTAAACATTTTTTATTATACATGCCTTTTGATGTACTTAATTACTTCACCGCTTTTTTATGTAATGATCTGCCTTTTTCACTTTTGAAGGGTTTATGCAGTGCAAGAATCATTTTTGCTGTGCCACTGGTGCACAAAACACGTGAATACACTTATTAACCGTCCTGCACACCGTTTTACGATTTACGATGGCTCTGCCTATGCTTGTCGGGAGTGCTGAATGTGGACCATCAAACCCGCTGCAATCATTGTCGAAGAGGGTTGATCAAGACAGAGGAATCCAGCAGGTGCGAGAGACAATGCGTGAATATAAAGTGCCATCTCATTCTTTGCAAAACCAGGATTTTTTCGGTCTCGGTCGCACAGGATCATCAAAGCAGGTGAGCAAGGAGGTATCTCCTGCATCTGCTGTGATATAATGAAATTTCACAGGTTTTCCGGACACAGCAAACCGATGTTTTGCTGGACCCAGACGCTGCTCGCTTCTTCGCTGAACCTCGTCCGTCTTCTCTTGCGTCAAAAGTCGCTGCAGATGCGGCAGTGTTCGATCTGTCGGTTATACATGCAGCCCTGCCCGCACCTGCAGCGCAGGCATCTCAGCAGCAGCAACGACATGACCTATCCGCGGCTTGGGCTGCTGACTTTATGAACCAGCAAGGACCCCAAAATCAGCAGCCTCTTGGAGCAAATTCAAGTAAAGGATTGAAATCTGATACAATTAACAGGCATGCTTCTCCGGCCGTTATCCCTCACGGTGTGATTTCATTTGACTAGCCCAAAGTTTGGGATAAGAAAGAACAAAAAATCTGATCGGAAACATAGCAAGTATGTCGTGGGGTTCGACCCTCTCGAATCTTCGCATGAATTCCATGCCTACCTTTGCACCCCAAATCTCTCATGTGCATCAACAACAGCCAGCTATTAATACAAAAAGTGGAGTTTGGCTTTCTCTCTCTGAAAATTTTTGGGAGTCTATTCCACTTATCAGATATGTTCACCAGATATATCCTGGGATCAAGAATTTCATGCTCAAGAAACCCATCTCGCTTCGGAGGCTTCAAATCGCGTGCAAGAACCCACTCAGACACAACAACAAAAGAGTACACCCGCCATCGCCCCAGACGAACTCGCCCTAACGGCTGGATTGCTCTTGGAGAACCTCAAACATGAACAGAGTGCGAAATTCAAAAACAGCCAATTTATAGGTCTGATGAGGCAGCTGCGGGATGGAGACGTGGTTGTGGATGGGAATACGTTTGTGGGAAGCGGGGAAAGGGCGTCTGCAGATGTGAAGGGTAAAGGGAGGGCGATCGAGTCTACGCCAGCTTCGGAGCGTTTGGGCTCTGCGGTTGGAGTTTTGACCCCTGGAGTTGATGTTCTGTCCATACCACAAGGTCGGACCGGCCAAAGAGATGTCATTCAGGAAGTGGTTCATCAAGGGGCGAAGATGGGCGAAGAGGATGCCAATGCAGCGTATTTCCGACAGGAGAATGAGGATTTCATTCGATATTGGACGGACAGAGGTGCAAGTGAGCATGCGCCTCCCGTGAGTACGTCGGATTGGGATAAGCTACAGGAAGATTGGGATCGTTTTGAAGCCACTGTGACAGGAATCAAACCTGTTGAGGGATATAGGTTACAGCCGAATAATCCCTATCTGTTAGGTGATTATTCGAAAATGACGAGGCATCATCTTATGCACAACGGACATCGTTCTACTGCTATGGAGGTGAGCACTTTCTCTTTTTTTTTCCCTCTTGGAGTAAAGGTTTTTTTCTTCTCATCTCCATTTGCAGAGCATTCTGGAGCTCGAGGCAGCTGTGCAGCGGAATCTGAGCGATGCAGGCGCGTGGTACGAACTTGGCGTGAAGCAGCAAGAAAACGAGAGAGAGCACAAGGCACTGCAAGCCTTGCAGCGTGCCGTTATGCTTGATCCTACGCATCTTCCCTCGTGGCTCGCGCTTGCGATATCCTACACGAACGACAACAACAACCAAGGCACCTACGACGCGATCTACGAATGGGTGAGCCGGAATGCTAAGTATGAGAGTGCTGTGCGGACATTCAGGGCGCTTCAAACTGACAGCTCACAGATGACACTTGCTGAACGACATTCACAGCTTGTCCAGTGTTTAATTGTGATGGTGACGGGTGGTGGCGGTGAGAGTGGGGAAGTTGATGCGGATATTCAGATTGCCCTTGCGGTGCTGTTGAACACGAGCGAGGAATACGCCAAGGCACTGGATTGTTTCGCGACTGCTTTGGCCGCAAGGCCCGATGTGAGTTCACTTTTTTTTTGCTTTAAGGTTGGTGGGTTTGATTGATCTCTCATTAGGACTGCTTGCTGTACAACCGAGTCGGCGCCACAATGGCAAATAGTGGTAGAGCGGATCTGGCTCTGGATTATTATTACCGAGCTCTGGAGCTAAATCCAGGTTATATCAGAGCAAGGTTAGCCAGTGCTTAATAAATCTATTGGTATTGACCCGTGTTTCTTTGCACTTTGATCAGGTTCAACCTGGGCATATCCTGTCTCAATCTTCGGGTAACCATTCCACACCACTTTTATGTCCCACTGATGTTGATCATTGTTGTAGCGTTATGAAGAAGCTGCTCAGTACATACTTGATGCGCTTGTTTTGCAGGAAAGCGACGGACTTGGGGATGGTGATTCAGGGCTTGACAATAGACGAGGCGTTGCTCCGAGTGTGATGTGGGATACTCTCAGGGTGACTTGCATGCATCTCCAGCGATCTGACCTTGGTGCATTATGCGATGAAAGGGACCTCGAAGGTATGGATGATCGCCTTGCTTGTCAATCAATGCTGACGGAAACTTTTAGGGATTCGTAACAATTTTATTTGAGCAAGTGCTGTGAAATGTTGGCACAGCACATGATTTATATGCAATGTAGGATAGGATATTGTTTAGGTTTTTCAACTATGATGGTTCTAACCGACACAGAACATTAATTAACGAACCCTAACAAATGGAAGATTCTCGCCTGCATCCAAACCCAGTCGTTTTGCTTTGTTTCGCTCGTTCAGAGATTTTTTCATTTGCTCATACACTTCCCTGTCCTCGTTGGTCATGTTGGGGTTGTCGGCCAGACGCTTCATTTTCGATATGAGAGCTTGATGGCTGGCCATTTCTGCCTTTTGTTTCGCAACCTTATCTCGAACGTCTTGTACATCCGAGTCCGTCATCGGAATAAGCGTTGGTTCTCTTCGAATCATAGTAAACAATGAGAATAATGCGAAGCAAAGTATACACTCGTTGTTGTAGCACAACGGATGTAAGCATGTACAAACACCCGCAGCATTGTGCGGTGTCGCTGCGCCGAAGTAACAACAGTTTGTGTAAGAGTTTGACTCCAAATATCGCTCTCTTTCCTCACCACATATCCCTTGTAAATTAACCATCATGGACCTGCTGATCAGAATCACCGATGCAGTCAAGTCTATCAAGGTAAATTGCCCAATATTCAATAGAACGAACATCATCTCAATTTTTTTTAAAAACATTTTGGTAGGAAACGCGTTTCTCGAGCTTGCGCTCAGTTCCTGAGTTTTTTGACTATCAACGCATTTCGAGGCCAGCGGACTTCAATCAGGCTACTTCGGTGAGCACCAGTCATATAAAGCAAGGATACAATACCTGAACGAGAGGGACAAATGGCAAACAGCGGATATCATATAACACCCGCTACTTCTCTGGTATGTTTCCGTTTTATTATTATCATTCATCGTTACGATCATTGACCCCCTTGTGAATAGGAAACTACCTCCTGATTGTGTCACTTCTTGCTGTCTATGCCTTGTATAAACCAAATCTCCTATTTATCACCCAAATATTATGCTGAAATGTACTCCAGGATCACAGACCGACTTTTGCTTATTTCTTTGGTTTTCCTCGTAGGAGGATTCACCCTCATCAACAAGTTTGGTATGTAAACGCCACATATGTCGCTGTTCAGCTCCCGACGATGACATGTTATGATAACAGCCCCAGAAGCGACCCAAGTTGGCGAACACACAATCACCCAAAAACATCTCTATATCACCCTCTTTGCGATTGGAATTCCCATGCTCTGGTGGGCTGGTCCCTTCGGGACTTTCTTCTGGCTTATTGGAGCTTCGAGTATCTTGATTCTTGGTCATGCTTCCCTTCTCGAACCTGGCGTGGAAAGCGAATATGCTACTATCGGAGAAAGCGTATGAGAAGGAAACAATGGGAATAACGGAGATTGGATGTTAGAGTCTTTATAATCCTTGACTTGATCCTTTCCTTCGATACAATTTAATCCTTTTTATTTATTTTTTCCTTCGCCGAATCTAGCTCCAGTATTCCTAGTTAGTTAACTAGCATGGAAATAGCATGGAAATAGAAATAAGGACTTGATGACTTTTAAGATTGCATGAAAAATGAGGTAGTTGTAATGTGTTTGGAAAGTAAGATACAGCTAGGAAGAGCTTTTACTAAGCGCGAGAGCGAAAGGAAATACAGATATCGTTTATCAAAGATCAAAAGGCTCCAGGTCCTTCAGGACAAATAGCGGGGTTCCGAGAAAATCAGCGGAATATAGCGAAAGGGAAACAGATATTGAGCCACCGTATAATGAGGTTGCAAATAAGGAACCAAAAGAAAATAAGAATATGCAAGAGATATAGTCGGTAAACCGAGGTATTAAAGCGGAATGGAAGATGGCCAGTGAAACAATGCATATGGGTGTTAAAGTCAGTTAAAGAAGTGGCAACCATTGGCCTGAGGAAAATGTATATTTTAGGACTTTACTTTCGGGTAATGAATAACCGAAATCCTACCTATGACCACACTTGGGAGATCAAACAAATCCCTTCGTATTGAGAAGCAAAAAGTCGCGGGCACAGGCGCACCATTGGGCTTCAACAAAACACAGTGCGAGTATACCGACTGTGTCGTGTTCTCGAACGCATGAGAGGCGAAATTTTCCCAATATTCGACGACAGATTGATTTTCAAATAACTTAATCGTCCAATGAGTAAATGGCATTGGAAAAGAGACTCGATTACCTACCTCATAAATATACTTTTTGCGTCCATTACCGACGAGTTCCTCCAATGGCCATTCTGTCAGCATGCTGAACTCGGGTGCTACCAAGCAAATTTCGCCTGTCCTACGCCAAACCACTGTTGGCGTACCACTGTAGGAAATCAGCTTCTCCAATTCCTGAAAGAACAAAAAAGTTAGGTGAGAATGCCCACAAAACAAAAGGAATTTCGGACACACCAAGAGAGATCTCTGGAAGCACTTTTCTACAAATATTTCATCGTCCAGAGACAATGGCATTTGTAGAGCGATGAGGGATGGTCGGAATATCGCCAAAGCCCGGACGATACGAAGAATATCATTCTTCTCAAACCTAAGAAGAGATTATTCAAGCAAAAATGAGTGTCAAAACACGGAAACACGCACCGGGTGGGCAAATGCTTCATTATGAAATGGTAGCCTTCCGTGTAATCATAAGGTACAATGACACGGTCGTTGATGCTTTGCCACTTTGAAGCTGGCATATCTGGCATTGCTGTTGAAATTGAAACAGTTGACCCTGGTGAACTAGTAACACCGAGGGAAAATAACCCACGTGCTTGAACTTCATTAGATGCTGAATGTTGAAAAGATATAGGTGGAGACCGAGAACGATCGTTTACTGACCGCCCTTGCAGTTGTTGAACTGCAGCTGTTTGGGACGAATAAGGAGCAGAGTACGCCAGCTCCGTCGGGCCTGCAGGTCGCTGATTAGAAGGGAATGGGTACGCTAGATAGTGTGCTGAATTCCCGTCCGCACCAGTCAGAGCTGAGTCTGACTGTTGTACCGTTATTTGGCTTTCCGCGTACGATGGGCTAAGGCTCGACGTTAAGTCGATTGGGTCAGATGACCAACGCGAATATTGCAAATCTTGCGGAGGAGTTGCTGAGGAGTCGGGTGGACTTGGATTTCCCAATATTGCAGAGAGGATCGAGTACTCCAAGTTGGCAGCCTCTGAGCCAAAGGTGAAAGGCATAACTTCATTTTGTGTGAACGACTCTATTAAAATAATAAGCTTGAAGTATACAAAAGCGGAGTTAAAGCATAGCATGCCAAGTTGGATATTTGGAGGCTCTGTTGGAGTGTTTACGAGAGTTGCACTGCTCTGTTTCTCTGGGGCTGACTTGCTTCGCTTTAGCTGTTCTGTCGAAACACGTGATTAAACTTATCAACCTTACAAGCAAGATCTATAAATGTAGACACACCAAGTTCATCATCGTCGAGGAGATATTTGGCCTTTTTACGGTGCCCTTCCGTACAATTGTTGGCGAAACCGCGCTTGACACACCGCTGACAAGGCCGGGCTGGTTGACGAGATGTGGGGAAAATAGTTGTGTCAGAAAAAAAGCACCAGCCTTCTATGGGCAACAGAGGATATAGCTCACAATCGTCACAAGTAAGGTGAGCTTTCTGACAATGGTAACATGCACGATTGGCCTTCTTCTTCTTGGGGCCATCCCTGGGCTTCCGCGAAGGAAGACTAGAAGCAGAATCTGCAGAAGTCTCGTCTGGTGTATCGGTGCGCCTTCGTTTGATGGACGGCACAGTAGTAGCAGATGAAGCGATGAGTGGGAGGGGCACCTTTTTCTTGAGTGCCGAATGCGAGGAACCTGCCTGAGCGTTCTAAGGTAGTTTAAAATACATGAAAAGGTGGATGAAAACATAGATCTTACCGGTTCAAGAGCAGGTCTAGGAGCAACCGCGTAGACAGCGGCCATTATCGACGACGACGTTGAAGTCAGAGAGAGAGGCAGAAAGATGAATAAATTGGAGAGTACTTTAGCGGACCGGATAGATCTTCCAACTACATGGGTTTAGGCAGGTGATCAATTTCAGTCGAACCGCATCAATTCAAACCACTCCGGCCCAGTTCAAACCATCATGCACCCTCGCCTTCTCTCGTCCCTCATAGCCTCACTGGGGTCTAAATGTCAGGCCGCACGCGAATTTAAATGGATGAAGCAAGCGATTGACAGTGGACATGGTCTCTCTCTTTCTGAGATGGTTCAGCGCAGGTTAACCGGTGAACCTCTCCAATATATCCTTGGTATTCTCTTTTTTTTCTCTGCTCAAAGATATCTAACAGTTAATTTCTTTCATAGGCACCCAGCCGTTTGGCCCGCTTAATCTCCTCACCCGCTCACCTATATTGATACCAAGGCCGGAGACTGAACATTGGGTCCTCAGGATTGCAGAAACATATGCACCTAGCCCTCAGAAGCCAGTCAACTTATTGGACCTTGCGACAGGCTCTGGTTGTATACCGCTTCTTTTGTGTCACCTGTGGACTCCTGGAAGTGTAAACGCCCACGCCGTTGATATATGTCCCCATGCACTCAGTTTGGCAAGTGAAAACGCGTCTCTCAATGGTGTACCCACTCGGTCGGTCAGCAACAAAAAAGTGCAGAATACATTTACAACGTCCATGGCCAATATTCTCGACGATACCTTCCCAGATGCAGCAACGCGTATGGCCTCTCCTTTTGACATTATTACTTCCAACCCGCCCTATATATCGTGGAAAGACTATGTTCGGCTGCCCAAGTCCGTCAAGGACTTTGAGGATCCCAGGGCTCTATTCGGTGGTCCATCAGGGTTTGAATTTTACTATGCCATAACTCGGCTCATTTGTCGTGAAGACATCCTCAAACCGGGCGGTCTCTTGGCCTTGGAAGTTGGACACGATCAAGCTGAGAAGGTTGAGAGCCTCGTGCTCGAAACCGGCCGCTTCCGTCAAACGGGGATATGGCTCGATCTTTGGGAAAAACAAAGGACAGTTATAGCTCAAATGTGGTAGGCAAACCCCATTATGATTTCAACGTTTCATTATGTTGAGGTGATGACCACGATTGGAATTTCATGTATTTCTAACTGTTCTTTCTCTGGTTGCATCAATCACACGCGAAGATTTTCCACTCTGTGTGAATTTTGGCAGTGAGATCGTGTCCGGCGGCTCATCTGTACGTGTCTTTCCAAATTTCAATATGACGACCCCGTAGGAAATATTCGTCTGGTGGTAACACTCTTCTAGAGTTACTGGGGTTTTCATCACTGGAAATATTGCGAGTTCCAGATCATCGTCGGACTCATGATCAAGCCTTGCCTATTCTCAACTCTGCTTCCGAGGTCTCATTCACTCCTCACATCATTTCGTTGCAGACTTCAGCAGACGTATTGCTAATTTTGGAGGTATATTGTTTTATCCGGGATACCCACGGTGCGCCACTAGACGCTCAGTTTTAGCGTCTACGCATTCGCTGCTGCTTTGAGATATATTCTTCCTCATATGCCATCCTCTTCATTTCAAGGCATCGACAAGTAACGAATCCGTCATCCGCAGGTGCCGAGCTCATAGGGCAGAAATTTGGACTTCAACAACGGTTACCAGTCAACCCCAATCTGATTGCCGGACAACTGGCCATCATACAAGTGGTGGGTCCAGACAAATTATTACATCTATCGATCAGTCACTATGACTTGTTCTTCAACAAACATTCTGTAGTTTCAATTGTGCACACGTTTCGCGGAGGTCAAAGCCGAACCACCAATTAGAAGCGATATGAAATAGTCGCGTGCCGATTTGATGACTGGTAGCCTCCACGGTAACTTGTGCGCAACAGACCTTAGGCGGGTATCGACCATCAGGTTTTGGGGGTGGAGAGAGGCCCTTCTGTTTGATGGGTACCCCATCTTCCCTCCCACTATAACTCACATTCCGGTCATCTAGATATCCCGAGCCAACAGGCTACAAAAGGCTACAATGTTCCAACTGTCGTTTGGTCCAGTTGCTATGAGCCAATGACTCGAGGACGTCTCGGTGGTCCCATAACATCAGAAACTATTGTATTCTTTGCGTCCCCGACTAATGTGGATGACCCAATCAGAGCTCACATTTCTAAGGGTTGGAATATGAGACCTCTCGATCCTTCAAACTCGGTGTGAGGGTGCGGGGGACTTCATTACGGAACTTGCTTCATGTTTAAGTAAGTTAATGTAAGCACTGATGCATGATGCTTGATGCATACCCTCAGGTCATTGTTCGGCGATCGCTCAGATTCTTGTCTGGTTCAAGACTAGAATAAATGGGTGGAAATTCAGTAAAGGTCATGACATTGGCCGACCAGTAGTAAATCCGAACAAGTCAGTGAAGGTGTCTACTTCTTACTTAGCTGGAAATTTCAAATCTTAACGCCAATACACACGTGTATTAACATTGTCACTGATCCCCAGTTGCAATTAGTTTCAGATGTAGATTTTTTATAGGCCCAGTTGAATCTGTGGGATTCGGAATTGGGTTCGGTGCTATATTTCGGCCGTGTGTCTGGGCATACAGTGAGACCCCCAAAAACGTACATTTGACGTAGCTCATTAGAACTGTCAAGCTTTCAAGGTTGATCCACTGTAAATATCTTGATCTTCAATGGTTATCATTGGCAGAGTCGGGTGGCAAGTTTTTCTGACGCGTTTTGGTTCCTGGCAGTAAGACGTCACCGAAAATCAAAATTAGTAGATTAGCAAACTTTGAACTTTGAACAATATCTGAGGCCAGGCTCCTAATAGCAGCCCTCTCTCGCTTTTCGCTCGATGGGATCAAAACTGTAAACAAAGAGGGAATGCTTTCGAGCGGGGCTGCCAAAATTTGAACTCGGGCTTCTCGGAGGTGTTGCATAAGTTGATGATAGCATCAGTTTCTCGACATAAAGTATTATTGCTGTGTCATACTTTCTCTGATGCAAACTTCTGTGTACCAGTACTTGTTACTGCAATATTCTTTTACTACACCTATTATTTTTATATAAATAGATCTCCCACCAAGTTGCCGTCGAGCCGTGGAAGAAGCCATCAATCCATCAGCTTATGTAACATCCCCGAGAAGCCCGAGTTCGAATTTTGGCAGCCCCTCGTCGCTCGCAAGCATTTCTATTTGTTCCCATCGAGTGAAAAGCGAGAGAGGGATTTGAGGCCTGAAATGCTGCAGTCAGACAAAATTCGTTATCTGTTTTACATAATTAGAGCCACTTACATAACGATAAGAATTTTAGTATGGGAAACGGTGTACTTTTAAAATAAGAGTCCCACCAACCTAGCGGTTCAGCAACGTTTCCAAAGTTCGGTCAAAGTCAGCTCCTCCGATTTTTACTCCAATGGTCCTCGAATGTGTTGCTTTTGCAAAATTTCAAGACCATTTTGGTACTTTTACTGGCAAGTCTTGTCATTTGTACAAGAGTGATCCTTCCTTCACCTCTCTTTAGAGCTGTCTAGTGTGGCAATAGGTGGAAGAATTGTAGGAGTTTCGGACGAGTTTTTTGCTGAGGCATATCACCTACTTCTTGTTGAGGTTTGAAATCTTTGATGAATGGTCTCCTAATTTCTTGAATCCGATATTGTGTATAGGCTGCCCCTTCTCTGAAAGGTCAGTTCGGCCCTAATGGCGCGCTGTACAGTGGTTGGGAGTCACGCAGGCATAACCCCACCTACGATTGGTGTATCATTCAATTAGGGACACCTGGAACAATTCAGGGATTCGATGTCGATACATCTAAATTCATTGGTGCATATCAGGCATTTTTTGGTCAAGTCTTCATTCCAATGACTTTAATAGGCAATGAGGCACCGGCTGTATCTGTTCATGCACTCTATGATGCAAATTCAAAGGATCCAGCTCACGACGACGCCCGAGTAAGTGACATTCTTCAATTCCCTGTCGGCGGCCTCACGAGCTAGACAGTGGACGGAAATTCTTCCCATCAGGGACCTTGGACCGGATTCTCGGCACTTGTTCAAGATTTTTCCTACGCCCTGCGTTAACTACGTGAAGATTCATATGTATCCTGATGGTGGCATCGTGAGTCTTGTTCTTCTGATTGCTAGAACCTGGCTCATCAATCTGGAAGGCACGTTTTCGAGTGTATGGAGATGTTAGTCCAGTCCACCCATCAGAACAGATCCCTTTTGACTTGACTCACGTCTTTGCTGGCGGGCGTGTCCTTCGAGTTTCTGACCAACATTTTGGTGTCGGTTCTAACCTCGTTTTGCCTGGTAGAGGGAAGAACATGGGAGATGGTTGGGAGACTAAGCGCAGCCGCACCAAGGGCCACAAGGATTGGGCTATTCTCCAGCTGTATGTATCCTACATCTACCATGATAGTTTTGCTGAACCTTATTTCAGGGGTACTCCTGGTTACTTGGAACAGGTTGAGATCGACACCAAGCACTTTTTGGGAAATTTCCCGGAGAGTTGTCAGATCCACGCAATCTGCACATCTCCAGACTTCGACTGGTCCATAGCAACGCCTGATGATTCGCTGTGGACTTTAATCCTACCGCGTACAAAGTTGGGCCCAGACAGACAACACTATTTTGAGTTCGAAAACGTGGAAAACCGAGTTTACACGCATGTGAAAGTGACTATATACCCGGATGGTGGTCTGAAGAGAGTTCGTATCATTGGCCGCAAAGCTGAGAGGTGAATTTCAGTTGGAGAAACTAATATCAGCATCACTTTATCCTTCAATCAAGCTCATCTTCTGGTTGGTTCGACTTTCTTGCTCAATTTCCATTCCGTTCCAATTCTGTTCCGCTCAAACTTTTAGACGTCCTAGATATATCACCTCCATAGATCTTTTCCCTTGGACTGATGCGTGTCACTTGAATCAAATCTTAACTTCCATCGGACATCTCAACAGCAAGTGGAGCTCCATTTTTGGGTGACATCCTGTGACTGAAACTTAAGAATAGATGACTATTTTAATCAGACTCTGGAAATCTACACCGGTAATGATATCAGATAATCTGTGCCGAGCGAATTCAAATTAGCACATGAAATTTTGCACGAGGTCACGTGCATACATTATTGAATCACAAGATAAATTCCTTTGGTTGCAGAACTCGACATGGTTCTTATCACCATTCCTGTTGTTCCACTGACGGCAGATGCTTACAAGCCATATGGCCAAGTAATCCGAGCATATGAAAACGATTCAAACAAGCCCGAGGATATTAAGGTGACTCCTGCGAACGGGGGGACAGCACAAAAGTTTCACAAGCTCTCTTTTTTGGAGTCTTCCTATCCCCCAACTGCGGGTGCTACTGCAGGCATTTCGGTTTATAGGTGTCAACCTCTGAAAGATATCCAGGATGGCGTCACTACACTGAAGACGCTCGAACGACACTCATACACCAGCCAGGCTTTCATTCCGATGGGCACAAGTTCTGATAGTGACCTGAGTATTCGAGGCAATGGTTATCTGGTGGTTGTCGCACTCAACGGACCAGATGGTCGTCCTGATATGAAGACATTACGAGCATTTTTGGCAAGCACGGCTCAGGGAATCTCATACAATTGCGGTGTATGGCGTACGTGTAATTGCACCTCTTGATGGGATTCTAACCAAGTGTTGTCCAGACCAACCGATGACAGTGCTTGGTGAAGTAAGTTTCCATCTGTTGGTGTCGAGTTGTCTATTGACGGGGCTTATCCTGCTCGTCAGAGCCTCGATCTTGCATGCATAGAGACGCAAATTGGAGATGGAAGTATTATGGATTGCGAGATCATACACCTCGACCCGAACCCTACGTATGCTTTGAAGCTCGGCCAGTAAGGAATGCTGCACCAATGATTCAATACGTAGATTTGAGAACGTAAATTTGTTATTTGGAATTGATACATGCAAGTATTGTAACAATGTATAAGAGAAGATGCTTGGCGTCTGAATTATAAATTTGGCAACCCGCCACACCGGAGTTTGGAAACATTTGGATCGTCTTTCATAAGACTTTTATTCTGCACGACAGCAGTTCACCTTATGGAATCTCGAAAGCGCCCTTTGACAGAGGTAGATGACTCTGTGGTCAATAAAAAACGCATTCTGACTGGAGTTAATGGTGCTCCTCATGTCAATGGTTCCGACGAAGACGAGGACTTTCGTGAGAAGCTCGAGGTGATATTCTCCTGTTGCTATTTATCGACGTGTACTAAACACTCCATACACAGACATATCGGAAGGAAGCCATTTATCGTAGGATGATGCATTATTCTAGAGAGCACCAACGGAGTATAGCTCGTATCCAGGAATTGGAACGTCGCAAGATTACCTGCGAAGCTAGCCTTGCAGCCATTTCGGCATGCTGGACTCAGGTCAATTTACTTGTTTTTCGTCAGACTTGTTTGATGGGTTACTAACCTGTATGTAATAGCTGGTTGAGACAATTAAAATGTTTGTCAAAACGGATGAATTTTCTGAAGCTAGCACACGCGCGAAAGGTAACTGGCAATTCTTTGAGATTTCCAATATTCTATCCATCCTTTTCAGAACTCTTCGACTTAACTACGCGGATAGAACAAGATTCCCTGCCTGAGCTCCGTGCTGCACTTGGAGAGACGGTTAATACCACTCAGGCTCTCGTTACGAAATTTGTCCAGCTAGCAGAGGATAAAAAGTCGAGCATATTGAAGAGCGAGGCATTCTCAGAATGCCAGGATGCCCAGAATGAAGTACATTATTCTTGTCTCAAATTTATTTTCGCATGCTGACTATTGAAATCTCAGTCCTTTTTGTTACGGTCTGAACTTAATATCTTGCGGATCAAGCTGCAAGACTCGGAGGCTCAAAGAGAAAAGTATCACACTGCTCTCGTTGCAGCTGAGAACCGATTCGAAAGGTCACAAAGTGCCATTGTACATGAAGTGGAGGGCAGGAGCAAAAGTCGGGATCCAGACGATGGTGCGGAAGAGAAAGAAGACGTGCCTCGAAAGCCGTCCTCTCCTGCGGTGAGTGGTTCGGTATTTGTCTAATTGGTGGGACTTTTGATCATAATGCTGTTGTCATTTCTTGATGTCTCTTCAGCAATCCTCGACCAGTACCACACCGATCATCCCATATAACGGTTTTCATGAAGCATCTTCCGAAATACAAATTCTTCAGGAGCAACTCGAAACCAGAGATACGAAGATTGTGGATTTGGAAAGAGAAGCAGTGCTTCTAAGGGACGAAAAGACTGCACTGCAACTAGAGGTTCGACCAAGCCAACTCGAATCACCGTCGATTTCTTACATTGTACTTGTCAGCTTAAAATACCTTCATACGAACAAAGCTTGTCAAATCCGTTCTTCAGAGTTCTTCTAGACCAAATTTCGTGTCAGGAGGCGACTCTCAGTGAAAAAATGGAGGAGAATCGGCGGTTGACGGAAGATGTTCAGCAGCTGCATGCTCAGCTAACGGCACGAACTGACTTGCATGTTAGTGTCAAGGTATAACTTTCGTCTCACTACTGCACGGCATGAATTATTCATTTTTATCCAGGCCGATTTCGAGCAAACAATTAACGATTTATCATATAAACTTGAAGAAAAAAACGAAGAAAACGTTCGACTACGAATGCAGCGCAATCAGTTTCAAGCCGAAGTTAATGAACGGAAGGCCAGGGATTCCATTAAGTTTGCCTCTCTCCAAGAATATAAATCATTATTGGAATTGAATTCGGTACGCAAGTGAAGGGATTGATGGATGCTTGCTGACGAGGTTCTGCATTAGGAACGCCTCATCGTTATACAGTCCGAGTTGAGGCGATGTAAAGCGCGGCTTGCAGCAAACGCTGGCGCTGAAGACCTTCTCACTTTTTTCCTTGCGGGAAATTGTGACGAATCGAAGTTTTGCGAGGCTCTGAAAGAGGAGAAAGTGTATGCTCGCTATCCTGTCTCCAAACTTGACTTCTTAATAGCACTTCTAGTCAGCTGGAGAGTCGTGTTGTCGTGCTAGAGAAAACACTGGCAGGATACGAGTACGAACAACCTGATATAGTCAAACATATGAGGGCCCAAGCTGACGCCATGGAGCAACTTTCCAAGGTCACCGTGGAGCTGCAGAACTATCGACAAGTGTTTGGCGAATCGTGTAACCTTTCCCCCGACGTAGCGCAGCTTGCAGAACAACTTCGAGTTAAAGAAACGGAACTTGAGAAGTTTCGTTTGATTGCACGAGAACTCGAGTCCGTGCGTGACCTGATCTCCCATATAATTTGAAGCTGAAACATGGTTGTGACTTTCAGAACCAATCATCACTTTACTCGGAGTTAGACCAACTCGCGGTGCAGTGGGAATCATTGGACAAGCAAGTGAAAAGTAAAGTTTTCAGTCTCCACAGCTTGGAAGAACGTTTGCTGAGATGTACTACTGAGGTATTGTCAATTATTTATCGAAGGGATATTCTAAAAGCTATCTACATTACTAGAAAGCCAAAGCTGAGACGAAGTACTTCGAAGCAGTGAAGGTCCACCAGGCTGCAGAAGCTGAAAGGAAGGCTTTGCAAAGAACTCTGGAGATGCAGGAAAAGGTTCTTCAGTCGATGCAGTCACTGACGCCCAGGTTGCAACATCAAGTTGTAAGTAAGCTGCCGAGTCCTGACCGTATTTGCTAAAATTATATCAGACTAACCTCGAAAAGGAATGCGTTGCGCTGAAGAAAGGCAATGCACATCTCCAGGATCGCAACAGGGAGTTGGAGAAGGAAAATCCGGAGTTGAGAGCCAACCTGGACGTTGAGAGGAAACGGACCCTTGAGGTATGAACAGTATTAATTCACGAAATGAGCAATGCCTGATATATCAAAGCTTACTAATTTGTTCAATGAACGAGAAAATATTCTCCAGACTAAACGGAAGGAACTGCGTGCGAAGGAAGACGAGTTCATTCGCATCACAAAAGATATGGAGAAACAGATTATTCAAGCCAAAAGGGAAGTCGACTTGCATAAGAGCAATAGTAGATCCGGCATCGTTGACAGTGAACTGGACAATCTGAGGGTGAGCCAGACTTGTACTGTTTCGAGCCAGCTGTCCACAACCTTTTCATAGTCGTTACTCATCTGTTCAACATGTCGAGGCCCAGCAAGATCTACTATCATTACGAAATGCATGCACAGTACGACTGCTATTCGTATTTATCAGAGTTGATCACTTATATTTCATTCTCAGCATTTTGCAAAGGGTGCGTCGACTCTCGGTTATCGACAAGACAACGGAAATGTCCAGCGTGCAATTTGCCGTTTGGGGCCTCTGACGTGCACACTTTTTTCTTTCAATGACGCTGGACAGTTATCTTTCGTGACCATCTTTCTCGCTCATGTAATTTTATTAGCATTTTAGCTGCATATTATTGTCTTATATCGCAGGAGCTTGGCCAGAACCTCCATTCACTTACTTACTCATTATACCTCAAGTTCTTATCATAATACCAGCTGTAAGAATATGTGCAATAAATGGTTGGCGCGAACTATGTGACAATGTAGCCTCAACGTTTGACCCAAGTGTACTGTGAAAGTTGTCATGATCAGTAAATCTCATGCAGGAACCCACTGAAAGGACGCATACCCTCTTACGCGCCTTGGCAAGACCTGTTTTCTTTCGTTCCACCATACGAGGATCGCGCCTCGTGAGTTTAGCTTCACAAAGATGTCAGCGAGGTGATATCATGACAAGGAACCGAGTTACCTCTCCTAAACAAGGTTTCGAGCTCTGGTTCGTGAGCTACTATGGCCTTAGCAATGCCATGTGCGAGCGCTCCGGATTGTCCTGACGTGCCACCTCCGCGCACTATTGCAAAGACGTTGTATTTCCCTAAGACCGCAGCTACTTTCAGTGGTCGCGTTATCCGTTCTCTATCTCGAGGGAAGCGAAAAAATGAGTGCAACGAAAGGTTGTTGACGAGGATTGTCGACGTGTTCACTGGGTATATACGCCTTGCTTCGTCGACACCAAGGAGAGCTTCAGGCGCCAGTTCAAACGTTTTCTTCACAGGAATCATCCAAACCCTTGCTGAGCTTGTCTTCCGTTTTCCGAGCGTGTATGAACGGCCAAATTCGTCCAGAACTACAGGCTTTCGCTTCCCGTTGGTCAGGTAGGCTTCTTTCTTACCGCTCTCGTATATTGCAAGAATGTCACTAAGCTTCTGACCAAGTTCCGGACATCCTCCGATAGTTGCCACTCTTTGGAAGTCGTTCAGCTGGTTGAGGAGCTTCGTCACTCTGCGGTAACGAGTCATGGTTAGTCTGGTTTTGAATTCTGCGGCCATTTCGTTCTGGTCTTTCCACATCGGATGAAGTGGAGGAAGGCTGGCTCTAGCAAACTCTGGCAGAGGAAGAAGAAAATTTCTTCGTAGAAAAGTTTCTGCACTGGTGGTGGCTTTCTCTAATTGGGTCATTTGGTCATAATAGAGTGCACGAGTTGTGTAAAAGCTAGGGGACTGGGGAATAGGCTTTGCATCTGCAAATTCATTGCATTTCGTCGTCGATGAGAAAAAGCGTATCGAGACCGCAATTCGACGCCTTGACAAACGCGTTGCCCCGTACAGGGCATTAGACCGGAGAACGTTCATCGAGTAGCTACTCAGCCCAGAACGTTCAAGGATTCAAGGAAAGAAAAATCAAGTGTGACACACGACGCGTGACATGGCTAGTCACGCGGTCCTTCCAGGCTGCTGTAATTATCCTCGCTGCGACAACAGGCCTTTCTTGTTTTTGTTGAACAGTGAACTCACGAACAGCAAAATAAACATTAGAAATGTCCATTGCGGAAACCAATTTCTCTGCTGCTCTTGCCACCTGGAAAGGCGCGTAGACACGGCTTTCGGTCCCATGGTCTACCCTGATTGATTCATTAGAAATCAACCTGACCGAACTTCAGAAAACTTTGGATGCCCAAGGAATAGATTTGGTGGATAACCAAAAGGAAAGCTTGGTTGGCCGGAAAAACCTTGCAGAGAAAACGAAGGGTTCGCGATTATCCATACACATAAGTGTTCACCATACTGACATTCCCAGACTTTAAGAAGCTTCCGGACGATGAGAAAGGGAACGCTTTCAAAGGCATATTGAAAGGTAGTTATGCAAACTTTGGTTCACGCTACTCATACATACCCCACTTCAGCGTATCAAACGGAAATTGACAACTTGACGAAGCGTTCCAAAACGTCTGACAATGCATTCCTGCATGCTTATAAGCTTTTGGCCGAAGCACCGGATCCGTATCCTCTGCTCGAGGTCGCCGTTGTACGTATCTTTTACGAAACCCGTAATTCAAATTAACCGACAAGTTGTAGGATCAAACAGTCAAAGTAGCAGAAGCAATGGAACAAGATGCAGAGCTACAGCGGCTACGGGATGAGAATGCTGAATTGAAGAAACGAGTTGTTGATTTCTCTATGGTAGAAAATGCCAAGAAGAAGCTTGAACTCAAGGTTGAACAGCTTGAGCAAAGGGTTGGTTTGGAAATTATGTATTGTCTACAGACTGACACAATTGATGCAGATGGATACCATGATTCACGACAAAGTGTCCCAAAAGGCAAATGAACTGACTGCAACGTATGACGAGAAGTTCCGGAATTATGAGGACAGGTACTTACTTCCTTTCATGGCCGTATCAATATCTGCATTTCAATAGAGAACAAGATTTGCTGCGACAACTCACCGTTACAAAAACGCAATTACGTGACCTACGCATTTCCAATGACTCTAATCAAGAGAAGCTGCTTGATCATACCCAGAAACAAGGTAAAATCTCAATCTTTTTTCTTGAAAATTCAAACCAATTCTTTTTTTCAGACGAGGCAGTTGCCGCGAAGCTCGCAGAAGTCGATATGATAGTCGCGGACTTGGATCGCGCCAACAGCCGTGTAGTTGCATTGGAACATCGCAATGTGCGGCTACATTCTCTTGCGAAATTATTTAATCAAACGGTTTTTAGGAAATTCTGCGTGCAGAGATTGAGACCATGCGCGGTGGTTCTGAGAGTTCGGAGCGGTATGCCATAAACAGTTCTTCCCATCGCATTAACCTATCATCCGCTGTAGTGTCAAGGCTCTCGAGTCACAAATTGCCGAGGTAGAAGGGGAAATGGAAGCACTTTCCCACTCTCTTGAGGGCCAGAAAATACGAACGTCAGAAGTATCAGCAACAGGTCAACGAAAAGCTGACGAACTTTCAAAGGACTTGCAGAAGAGGGTAAGAGAGCAGTCATCTCTTTGGCAGGCGCTTATCCGTGTTTAGTCCATTGAAGTTGATCAACTGCGGTCCAAATTGAAACAGTTTGACGACTACGATGAAATCAAACGGGAACTTGAGGTCATGAAGGTACGAGTATCTTATATCGTATTCTTTACCTTCCAACTCTATTACAGTATGTCGAATTTTCAGGCTTTGATGAAAATGATGAGGAAGATTCGTGTGTAGAGAAGGTCCTCCTGTCTTTACCTGATCCTAATGCTCGAAAAACTGTTGGAAGAAAAGGGAAGTCGCTGGAAACTCTCCTTGCCATAAAGAACAAACGTCTGCAAGAAGAACTCACAAAACTTCGTGTATGTTTCTCACAAGAGCACCACAAAAACGTGGATAACGAACTCTTTGCACAGATTCTCTATGGTGAATTAGAAGGGCACTTGAGAACATCTCTGGAGAAACTAGATCAAGCAACTATTGAGCTGCACAGGCAAAAGGAATTGAATGAGAAGCTGGAGCTCGACTTATTGACCATGAACAAGAATTCTAGTGATGTACCTACTACTGACAACGACAGTGATGTTCTGGCCAGTCTGAGTGTCGAAGAGAAATCCGTATGGCCGTATTCTCCTTCACCCCTATCGATGATCTCACATTTTGTCCAGGATGGACCAGTTCGGACGGCACCTATTCCATTCACACCATCAGCAGAAACATCCATTTTACCTATAGTAACCAGTCAGAGGGACCGTTTCCGGCAACGAAATGCTGAACTAGAAGAGGTATTCGATTGTTTTTGCTCAAGTCGAGCCATCATTTACCTTTCATTACAGGAACTTCGAAAACAATTCCAAATCATATCCGAGTTGAGGTCTGAAATGAAAACACTGCAGAACGACAACCTGAAATTGTACGAAAAGGTCAGATACATGCAGAGTTACTGGGAAGATTCTGGAAATCGACCCGTCACTCAACTGGATCCACTACCACCACCTTCGGCACTCCCAGATGGTCTGATTAAGTATCAAACACAATACGAAGAAACAATGAACCCATTTGAGGTATTCCGAGGAAGGGTATGTATTCCCCTTCATCAGTGATTGTGCTTGGTTTGACCCTGGTTTAGGAGGCAACAAGAGCATATCAAGCCCTCAATCCGGTCGAAAGAGGTGTATTGGCCTTGACTCGTTTGATCCTTGGTAATCGTCGTGCGAGAACGCTTTTTATCTGCTACGCATTTGTACTGCATGTGATGGTCTTATACACAACATATGGCTGCACCAGTTCTTCAACACAACTGCAGACACAGCCTAATCCATACAGCTAGTTAGACAGTGCATTTATTCTTTACTCTTCACAATCTGGCATCGTTAGATTAATTTATGGGTGGCATTAATGGACTGATATTATCTAGATTACAGTCTAGAGGGTTTTTTATTGCGATAGAAGCTCAGTGCTTGTTCAGAAGCCTGCAGAACGGGCTTGAGTGCCTGAAATTTTTAGAATCAGATGCTGTTATCCAATTGTATCTTCACAACATACGGTCTGAACACGGGCAGGGTCGATTCCATGTTGTTGCGCCATTTCAACAAGTGCTCGGACTTTCTCCTCTGTTTTTAAAATGTATCCTATCATTTTTGCCGCTTTTGCTGCTCGTTGAGCTGGTGTTGCAGGCAACACCGTTTGGAGCTCAGCAGGCGGAGGATATGTAGACAGCCAGAACTGACGCAAAAATTCATTCGCCGCAGTTTGACAAGTTGTCATCTGTCTAAGGAGACCATCGGGAATGTCGTCTGTGCGTGAAGGTTAACGATTCGCAACCTCATACGAGACGTTTGACTTTACTCTTCCTGGCTTTGCCATCCAGACGGTTGGCAACGTTGGTGGTCATCGCTATAAGGGCAGCATCACCAGCTTTCCGATCAATTTTAAGCTAGAGAAAGAAAAGGTAGGTCAGGAGAAACGAAAAACCAAGCAAAGACCTACTTGTGTCAATCGGCTCTCCGTGTTGTGCAACTTTGACTTGGCTTCCTGCAAAATGACATTCGGGTCTAGGTTCTACAAAAGGAAGTAGGCATTTCTTCTTCAAACCAAGAGCTACTACTGAGTTACCTGTTTCGCTGCTTCTTCTCCCTCCCTTAAGGTCGATGTATTGAAATACCGCTGTCTGTCCTGCATCTCAAGAATGATGCCCGTCGACGGTTCCGAGTCGTACAAATCATCAAAGTCAATCTGTGAGTATGCGTCCTAAAATCTGGTCTCAATTTGAATAGTCCACCGCTAGAGAAGAACTCGCCGCTTGACGATCTATTGATCGCTTCTTTGGCAGTGGCAACTCTCCTCTATGGCTCGAAGAGTGATCCTGGTTGCATAGACTGCAAACCTCTACACTTACAATGCGGAGTTCAATAATCTCTCTGAGTGCTCGTTAAACTTCCTAATGAGTGGCAAGGCAGCTCTCTGTCGTCCCGCCTGCATTGTTATATCCTTTTCATTACCAGTCTGAAGCAAATGAAATGAAATTCTTCGCAGAAACATATTGTTGGAGAACATACATTCTCATGGTCCTCCATTGTGGCAGCAAGGTCTACGAATACACCCACCACTTCACTTCTTTGCCGCCGTGGTTCCAGTTCTTTATATGCATTTGTTAACGACGAGTGAAACAGGAATGGATAAAACTCACCATCATCATCCTTCTCCAAGTATTTATCAAAAATTGGATCGTCCTTCACAACGTGTTGAGTCGCAGAAGAACGTATTGAAGCTCGATGCGCATTAAATAATTTTGATTGGAAATACCGTTTCCAAAATTGCTCCTCCGTAAGCTTCATTGAAACTGGCTCAATCTTGCCTGAAAAGAACAGAAAAAATATCGTAATAGCGCACTTTGGTAGGTACATTTTCGCTGTAAGCCCTAGATACGATAGGATATTCGTCGAAAATATCGTGGACTAATTGAGGTGTTATGCGGATCTTGATTTCGCCGCCTTCCACGGCTTCCGGTCGTGGATCAACCAATTGGCCTGGTTTGCCTTTCTTCTGACCTTCAGCAGCAGCTTGAGCGAGGATAAGATGCTGTAAAGGCGTGATATTAGCCAACCTGTCACATTCCTACTTTTGGGACACTTACCTCTCGACCATCCCAAAAATCCGCCTCTGTAATCTGCCCAGACATGACCAAATCTCGATGAAGTGCTCCTAACTCTGGATTACTCATGAGCACCTTCTTCCGGAGACGAAAGTCACTCGCGGGGTCACTGCTTGTGATAATTGGCGTTTTTCTTCTTTCATTGGCGACAGAAGTAGCTCTGGACTCTGAAAGACGCAGTGGCGTGGAGGTTGGTTTGGGTGTTGGAGCTGCAAGTGTGGACACTCTAGGGCTTAATACCGCGATTGCTGGTTGAGTAGGTTTAGGAAAACTATCTTGTGAACTCCTATTGCGACTTATAATCAACGTGAGTTCTTTCTTAAACTTTTCACGCTCGGCAATCGCGACAGGCTGTGGAGATGTAAAAGTGAAATTATGACCATTATCATCTCCGACGAGACCAATCTTCAATCTGACTTGTGCAGCTCCTTCTTTGCTGCAGAAAAGTGCTGTATAAAAGTAGTCAGGTACTGGAAACCTCAAAAGAATGCCAGTGGCAAAGAGACGCACAAGACGCCTCTGCGTAGGGGGCGCGTATTGAGGGCGCCTTTTTTCCATCCTGAGTCCATTGAAGATGTGCGTCTGTAAGCTCGAGCAAACCTGGCAATTTCTTGCAAGATACCTTCGCTGTGCAGACCGTTGTAGGCATACTACAGGAACAAGCGTCTGCATCGCCGGGCACTGGAAGTCATTCCCTTATGTAAGCACATCAAGTTATCTAATCTAAAATAAGTTAGTAGCCTTTGGTTGTTTTCTCCCATTATGGCTGATATCCAGAAGCAACTTATCGTTTTTGATTTTGACTGGCAAGCAGACCTATTTCTAACCCTATCAGTGGTTTCAATCTTATTCAAGGTCTATGGCCGATCAAGATACCGATAGATGGGTATTTGAAGTCCTCGAGCCTGACTTGCGGAGGAGTATGAAGACGCTCAAGGATGAGATCCAATGGACTGATCTTGTGTATGTTTTGCTGAGGCGAATGTCATATCTATACATTTAAACTTTCGAAGGGCCCAGTCTCTACGAGAAGCACACGGTCGCGGAATCACCAAAGATCAAATCCTTCACGCGCTTCGAATCATGCCTTTCGTTTGTCTTCGCTTCAAATGTTGCGCCATTAACCTAATAGTAGTTTCTATAGCATCCCGCAATGGTTAGGGCTGTATCGAAGTTGAAAGAAAGCGGAAAGACCACGTTTTTATGTCTTTCGAATGCAAACTCCGTATTTATCTCGACTATCCTGCATGAAAAGGGTCTGGAAACTTTGTTCGACGAGATTATAACGAATCCTGCGGAATGGGAAGTTTCTGGTCTCCTTGCACTACGCCGAAGAGTAGATCCGGAAGGGCCACAGCACAGTTGTCAGGTTGGCTGTAGTCCCAACATGTGCAAAGGTTTGGACTAGAATCTTGATTACTGATAGTAGTTTGAAAAACGTCCCCAGGCGAGGAACTCGAAGCATATCTTAAGCGCAAGGGCCCGCAATACGATCGCATAGCATACGTCGGCGACGGGGCCAATGACTTTTGTCCTATTCTACGATTGCGAAGGTAAGTTTCGTCCTCCGCTTTGGATATCGGATGGTCTTCACGGCATTATCTAGTCAAGACATTGCCTTTTGCAGAACAGGGCGAGGATTGCAAAAACGCATTGAGAAAGAAGGGAAGGAGAAAGGCTTGCAATGCAGCGTACATTATTGGAGAGGAGCTTGGGAAATCGAGGAACAGTTCAGCAAACTTTAGAGGGCGTTTCTCGGGAATAGGATTTCAGATATCAAGGGGGAAATAAATCAATAGAAATATGTGGAATGGGTTGTCAACGATTTATCGAATTCTTTTACAAAGCGTAATCGTCCATCGAAGACGAAGTAAATGAAACGTCAAGGTCGTGGAATCCACGTGGGTTGGGGAAGCATACAGAACTGAATTGCGAGAGTAACCAACGACAAAGGAAAGAAGACAGAATCGACAGAAACAGCAAAATCATCGCGCCCAGGTATCAACGTTCCTACGAACATCTTTCGACCCTTGACTCGTGCCTTGCACCCCCTCCCCTACATATGGATTCCTTGATTGCGTGGAATTTATTTGTCCAGAAGGTAATACAGACCCGCCGTAGAAGGAAGAACCGAGGGTTTGAGCAGGAGCGGCAACGTGCCTCACCGAGGTGGAGGGTGGTCCATAGCCTTGATAAGGGTCAGGCTGCATTGGTACATACATGTTCCCAATATCCGTTCTTCTATCGACTGAATCAAAAGTCGACACTTGATTCTGACTATAATTTCCAGGAAATCGACTGCCACCCGTCGCCGGGTTGCTCGGATAGGCCTGATTTTGACTAGGAACAGCATTGGCAGCGGATCGCACATTTGACATAACGGCGTCTCGTCTCGAGCTACTGTCATCTTCCACTATTGGAGGCGGCTGATATGAATGGGACAACTTTGACGGAGGTGGCGGATAGCGTATATGAGAACCACCCCATGCTGAAAAGCCCGAAGCAGCCGCAATCTCCGCTTGCTGTTGCAAATATTCAAGTTGGGGGTAGGGCTGGGGAGCAGCAGCCTTTCCCTGTTGTCGACGTTCCCATTCTCGCATGGCGTCGTCTCGGTTCAGGACCGGTGTCAATGCATTGCGTCCACCAATAACATCCTGGTTCATGTGCTGAAGACGGGCAAGAGCTGGGGGTACCGCTGAATCCATTTGGTTAATAGTGTTCGCGCGAGCTCTATGACTCGGAATGTATGGATTAGCAGGTACACTTGGGGCGAGGTGGCTTGCACCAAGTACTGCTCCAGCTGCATGATTTGTATACTGAGCACCGGACTGAACGCTTCCAAGGTGACCCGTTGAACTCTGATGCGTAAGGCTGCGGTGGGCAACTGCAGGTGGGTTTGGTACAAATTGAGCGTGTTGCTGCTGCGACGAAGCTGGGGGCGGTTGTTGCGTTTGATAGGTTGAAGTGACGGCCTCAGAGGAAGGATTATAATTTGACGTTGTGTGCTGAGAATTCTGCGGGTTGATGTAAGGATTCCGGAAAGTGTTTGCTGCTTGAGACTGTGCTTGGGCGGTATATGCTTGATGCTGTGCGAGATGATGGTTGTACGTCGCTGCATCCGTGTAAGCCCTCGTCCCCTTGGGTTGTGAAGGTACGAGACCACCATACGGACGTTTAGTGTCGGATGCAGACGACGGTGAAGTAGGAAAACCATCAGGCTGCAAAAAGGAGGCTGTTCATCAATATCTTTTAGATAGGACACGGAGCAAACACGAACTACGAATGGCTTTGTATATTTCTCTCCCGTAATGAATGGGTGCAACCTGGCTTGCTGAGGAGTCCATCGTGTCACGGGATTTAAGTTCAAGAGACCTTGACAGAAATCAATGAACGCGGCCCGGTTATTGAGCTCTGACCAGAAGTATGAGAAACTATAAGACATGCAAATGCATTAACATACCTTTCTCAATCTCCTGTGCCGAGCGCGATGATTTTGAAGCTGGCATTGGAGCCTGGTTAATGATTTCTGGCAACGTATTAGCTTTGAAGTACTGTTTTCCGGGTTGCTCATTAGTGTTATGTTCCCGCGAGTACTGTTCTATTGTCTTCAAACGATACTTTTTCTCATTTTGGTTGAGAAGCGGACTCCAGACTTCGTACGAGTCAAAGAACTGGCTTGCTTGCTTTCCCGTGTTTAACATGCTCAAAGGCGGCATTCTGCGAAAAATGGATAAGCGCCTGTCGATACCCTTCTGGTAGATCTTACCCTAGCATATCGATGATGCGAGTTAATTGGTTATACTCGCTAGTACCAGGAAACAAGGGTAGACCCAAGAAGAGTTCGACGGCAATGCAACCAAGTGACCACATGTCGATCGCCGTATTGTAAGGCATACCAAGAAGAACTTCAGGAGACCGATAAAAACGTGATTGGATGTATGTATACACAGTTTGACGTTCATGACAAGCCGAGCCAAAGTCAATGACTTTGATTTGTGGAGACTGAAGACTAAAATAACTTAGGCCAAAAATTTTCTCAAGAAAAATCATCGAACTTACGACCTCAGTAGTATATTTTCGGGCTTGAGATCACAATGGATAAGACGGGCTTCTTTCAAGACAGTTAAGGCATCTAAAAGTTGGGCCATGAACACCTTCACAAGCTGCGTACTCAACCCCTGGAACTGGTTTTGTTTGATCAACTCGTAAAGGTTGGAAGAAAGCAGCTCGAAAACGAGACAAAGATGACTGCGGTGGATGAAAGAGTCTCTGAGTCTCAGAATGTGGTGTTCGTCGTTCGGGTCACACTGCTTGTTAAGCTGGTACTAGAGGTTAGATCATATTCATAAATCTGAGGGAAAGGCGTACCAATTCTAAGATTGTGACTTCCATCATACTCTGATTGAAGTAAGCTGGCTTGTTTTTTACTACCTTCACCGCCACAATTTCGTGAGTTTTCATATTTTGACATTTGACAACCTGGCCAAATGTGCCTTGCCCCAGAATATCGAGAATGAGGTACCTTCGTGTGATTTAGATGGTTTTCAAAGTTGAGAATTGAATAACAGACTTGTGACCATCCTCCGTACCCAGCCAATCATTGACATATAGGATATAGTCATAGTCTTCATTGTCATAACCGTCATTATGGGCAGGCTTGCTGGGCTTCGTCAGCACACGTCTTGGGTTATGAGTAGACTCGTAATGGAACTGTGGGTTGCAAATCCGATAAGTTTCGACAATGTTCGTGGTCAACTGTCGCAGCGGCTACAGAGAAAACGATAGTAAAAAATCGTTCAGCACACAAGATAAAGCTGTGAACGCACAGAAAGGTAAACCCCATCATGCGACATGCGGCGTCCTGTAATAGGTGCATCGAGCTTAGGGAGCAAATCATGCACTGCTCTTACTCTACGGAACCCAACTGGTCGTCGTTTAGAAGGAGGATCAACAGCCATAGCCTGATCATGCGGATAATAATGAGAATTGCTTGAAGGCACGTATGACAGAGGAGTCGAAGGGGTCGACAACGAAGCCTTTACACCAATGGCTTGTGTACTTAGATGGGGATGCAGTGGATGTGGGCTCGAAGTATCCATAGCATAAGTTGATGTCGAGTAAGCCGTGGGTGCATAATTGGAACCTTGCGAAGAAAAAGGTGTCGACATGGGTGGCGTCGTAACAGTATCACTTTTGGCTTGTGATTGACTGCGGTTGTGAGTTTGATATGTTGGAAGATGGGTTCGATGGTCTACTCCGTAAGAATAAGCTGACGATGTAGGCGAGTATTGGTTTTGATGCGAGTAATCAAGTGGTGAGGCAGATATCGGCGTATTTGGTACACGATGAGGGGACCGACCTCCACGATTGGCATTCGAATCCGTTTGGCTCGGTTGAAGACGTTTTGGGGGATTACCCGCAGAACCATTGTAATATATGTCGGAATATGCATCGTTTGGAGATGTTGCAGCATTCGCTGAACCAGTTCCCGGGAGCGATTGAGGCTGATAAACACTTGAAGGATAAAAGTAGTTATGAGGCAATTGTGACTGTTGCCGTGAGCCAACTACAGTGTGATTATCAGAATTGAAGGCGCCCTCGAGATCGTCAGGAGGATGATGCCGTCGAAGACGGGCAACTGCAAAATTGCCACCAGCACTGCCGCCTAAGGATGTACTACGACTCAGTTGACCCTGTCCACCAGAAGAATACGGGGAGAGGCTAGCGTTATATTGTTGCTCTTGTTCGAGTAATTGGGAAATGCGAGGTTGTTTTGTTGGAGGAACTGTGCCTTGCTGTACGGTTTGCATCCGCTGGGACGACGCCGGTGGTGGTGGTGGTGGTGGCCCTGGATAAAGATAAGGACTCTGCGCATGCACAGTCTGTGTTGAGGAAGAAAGAGGGTCAACTTGTGTTTGCCAACGGGGAAGATCGTAGCCGTCGTTAGACTCCTGCATGTAAAGTTCAGATTCGGACATTCTTCTGGTCCCGGGATTGAGACAACTGTGCTTTTTTGCCGTGCGGGTAAAAACAGACGATGTGAACTCGTGCTAATACACTGTGCTGGGCAACGAGCTGGGACGCAGCAAGATTGAGGCAGATGGCGGTCAGGAGAAGAATCTTGAGCCGTCAGGGTTGGCGATCAATCCACCGATTTCCTCCACGACTACCGCAGCGCCGCCTCACGAGTATGCCACATAATCCTTATCCGATTATTCTACTTGCCAAAAAGACAAATAATGCCATCGATTACGACCAGTGTGACATGTAATACATTATTCTGATGTTTTCATTGTCTTACAAGTCATTATTCTCAATCGTTTTCAGTGTTTCCAGAATAGCTCTCTCCGCTGCCAAAATGAGCTGCTGCTGCCCTTTTCCAAATGAAATTGGAAGGTCAACCGACAAAAAGATCTGCTTTTGAAATCTTTTTGCTGAGAGGGTTTCAAACCATCAGAACATCCTTTATTTCAACCACATGCACCTACCTAAACGTTGTGCCATCGGTAGAGCAACGTCCGAACTTGAACATCGGAATAAAGAAGTTGCTGCAGGTGTTGATGTTGTCTTCTAAAACATTTTATTTTCCCAACTGGGAGTTAATGGACCACTTACAGTTTTACTAGGTGGCATTGCACAAGCCCAATCTTTGCATAGGCTCCCATCCAAAATGGCCTGTTCTCCATTGCCGTGCTTATTCGTAGAGACTCCAACCCAGAGCATATACGTGCCCACCATCTTGGTCACTTGGAGAACAAGAGGCGGTAGAGTCGGATCACCTGAGGCCAGTGATTTTACCTCAACTTTGAGGCTACTTTCGCAAACCATGGTAACGATTCAGAGGTATGAATCTGAGTCACTTGGGTCATTGAAAAACTCTTTTTGTCAGAACTTGAGAAATTGAAGTTACATTACTCGATAAGGTGAGTCACAGTGACTCAAATATCTATATCACCAAGTGGCAACTCGAGGAATGTCGTACCTCGGTCTTCACTTCTCCACCATCTGAATCCAACTCTGCTGTTGCACAATCTCATATAGACTCTAATCGAATGAACCACCCAAACGCAGATCGGAACTGTAAACACGGTCTTAAATGTGTAATCTACACAAGTAGGACTCAGAAGCAACCTGGTCGGTAAGTCGAATTACTGCTCCTGATTCACTGGAAGCAAAGGTATTTATTTTGCTTATGCAGACAGTTCTATCGTTGCCCAAAGCCAATTGATGACCCACAGCGCTGCAGCTTCTTCTGTACGTTTCAAAATCGTGGTATTTGAAGAAATTGATCTTTATTATCCGTATTCAGTGTGGCTGGACGAAGCAGAGCCTTTATCGTCCCCAAAGGCAGGCCCACAATTTCCCCCCACCCCGGAGTCTGCTCCGCCCTCTTTTTCAGCCTATCACGAGCTTCCTCTCACACCGACGCCCAATGTAAGGAAAAGGGGTTTCGCTTCGATTGTTGATGAAACCTTTGGTTCCGCTTCATCTCCGAGCCAAAAGCGTGTGAAGCTCCTTGAGGCCGCTCGTACTAAAGGATGCGACGAGGAAGGCCAATATTCTTCTAGTAGCTTCTTGCACAATCCTGATATAGGATCCCAATGCACCCAGGAAACTTTTACTGGTGAAAATACAGAAGAATTGAGTGCAAATTCCATCGAAACGTTGCTTCAATCTTTGGGAAATATCCCTGCATATGTAAAAAAGTTGGAGAGAAGAAAAATTGCTGCAGAGAAAAGTCGAGATGCCAAAGCAAATAAGATTGCTTCCCTTGAGGCTGAAGTCGAAAGGTATTCAAATTTTGACTATCATTGTCAGTTGATTAATCGTTCCATAGGTTGAAGCAACGCGAGAAGGAATTGGAGGAACTAGTTGCAATTCTCGAATGTGAAGACGCTTGATGAGAGTCTATAAGCTCCGTAGTTTGTATTTCGTATCTACTTTTTTTTGTATATCTTGTATTTCGTATTTTGTGTCTTTTCTCAATATATAACATTATTTAATTTATTATAATACTTTTTGTCAGAACTTGAGAAATTGAAGTTACATTACTTGATAAGGTGAGTCACAGTGACTCAAATATTTATATTATTATCACCAAGTGGCAACTCGAAGGAATGTTCATACCTCGGTCTTCACTTCTCCACCATCTGAATCCAACTCTGCTGCACAGTCTCATATAGACTATAACCGAATGAACCACCCAAACGCAGATCGGAACTGTGAACACGGTCTTAAATGTGTGATCTACACAAGTAGGGCGGAACCTGGTCGGTAAGTCGAATTACTGATCCTGATTCACTGGAAGTAAAAGTATATTTATTTTGCTTGTGCAGACAGTTCTATCGTTGCCCAAAGCCAATTGGTGACCCACAGCGCTGCAGCTTCTTCTGTACGTTTCAAAATCGTGATATTTTGTGGTATTTAAAGAAATTGATCTTTATTATCCGTATTCAGTGTGGCTGGACGAAGCAGAGCCTTTATCGCCCCCAAAGGCAGGCCCACAATTTCCCCCCACCCCGGAGTCTGCTCCGTCCTCTTTTTCAGCTTATCACGAGCCTCTCACACCGACCCCCAATGTAAGGAAAAGGGGTTTTGCTTCGATTGTCGATGAAACCTTTGGTTCCGCTTCATCTCCGAGCCAAAAGCGTACGAAGCTCCTTGAGGCTGCTCGTACTAGAGACGAGGAAGGCCAATACCCTTCTAGTAGCTTCTTGCACAATCCTGATATAGGATCCCAATGCACCCAGGAAACTTTTACTGGTGAAAATACAGAA
>QDKV01005279.1_pt1 | contig 43971 bp, 55 predicted proteins | sample 1861101 | NCBI WGS metagenome assembly QDKV01 (sample SAMN04275158, study PRJNA302643) | Fungus metagenome, whole genome shotgun sequencing project. | isolation source: fruitbody | host: Mallocybe terrigena | place: Sweden | collected 2013
TTTGGACCGAACCTTTGGTCCGGTTCAGGGTGGTTCAGGTTCGAACCGCGGTTCGGAACTGAACTTTGGCACCACTACAAGTGGCAGTGTGGCACAGATATTTTTCCTTTGAAAAGTCCATGTTTGGATCCCTCCCAGCCTATCAAATTTCGTCGAGCACTTATTGATGTAATCATGAGGTGTAATGAGACATCAGCCAAAGTTTATCATGAACTATCCCGCCATTTTAGCTCCATCCTGTATCTCCAACTAAATGATGATCAACTTGAATGTCCATGGGTACCTATGCTTCGAGCAGAATGGAGAAGATTGAGCTACCTCCAAGCCCGTGCGAAGGCCTACATCATGAAACTCGACTTGTCCTGGCAGAAAGAGCGCCTAGATAAGCTGGTGATGATGAAAGGTGTGAGGGTTAGCAATCCTATTTCCCACTCACAGTCACAAAAGTGTTGGGATTGAGGTAAATTCTCAACCATACTGTTGGTCTTCCAATTCTACGAAGCTTATGAATGTTTGAGGTATCGGCGAAACAGGGCTACAGGTAGGTTCCGACTTGGAGGGACCCAAGATATTTGTAAACCACAATCGGAAAGTAATATTATTAGCCAGCTGATGAATTGTTGTACCAAGTAGCCTCGAATGTACTATAAAGTTGTCCTGACCATCGGTGACCATGACATTTGTTACTAAACCATTTAACCCCTCAGTGACCTCCAACTCTCCTCTGCGCTCCCTCGACATCGACATCGATCCCATCAAACTTGTCCCACAGACTCACTCCCAGTTAACAGTCCCCCCCAACCTCATACTCAAACTTTCCCATACTCCCATCGAACCACCTCCGCCTCCCTCTCCATTTTCCAATCTCACTTTACAGCGCAGCAACCTAACCTGCCTCACCGTCCTCTCCGTCGCAAAGCTTGTGCTTACACTCAGTGGCGGTCCTCGGTCCGACCCAAAACTTTACCACGACTTCCAATTCAGCAAGGACAAATATAGTGTCACGTGAATGAACTCACCGCTGTCTTTAACGACGAGCACGGTTTAACCGTAACTTTTGGCTTGTACCCCCAAGTGTCGGCTAGGATTGTCTAGATTATAAAAAAGTTTTTTCTGGATTTTGTAGGCATTTCCGAAATGGATGACATCGCCCCAGGACGTTCTGTTGACATCGAATTGGGAGGCCAGGAAGTCATTACGGTCGATCTTGACAATCTCGACCCGAACCCTATAGATGTTTTGGATTTATTAAAGGAAGGAAATTGCAAGATATGGGTATGGACTAAACTTGCAGGCGAATATTGGAGACGTGGCTACCTTGATGCCGCCGAACGTATAGCGATAACTGCAGTTGAATGTAAGCGACATATCTGTTTATATATCGTAGCTATTGACAATGAGTTTTTAGCCTTTCAAAATAATGGGTCAGCTGGCCTATTGCCACCTATATATTCACTCCTAGCCAACATTCAAATGGCATACGCTCGAAAAGCGCCCAAGTTAATTTTGTCAGATGCTCGTGCGTGATATGTATACTGGAGAATGCTCTGTCATTTCCTTCCTTATAATGTTAGAACAGGATGTACTGTCCGAGAAGTCGAAGAAAGATTATTATCGTGAAGCCGCTCAATACTTGAATATGGGAGAAAGAGTAGGCGCAGAATCTGGAGAAGGAGTGAGTGGAACGCTGGCCTTTTTGACTCGAGGTATACCTTTCTCGAAAAAGAAACATGTCGGTCTTCGCAGCTTATATGTTTACATTAGGTATTCAACAACTCGCGACACAGGCCATCGATGATGCTATGCGCTCTTTTGATGGCGTCTTGGCAGAAAAGCCGACGAATGTCGTTGCCTTACTAGGGAAGGTGAATTTTCCTCTTCTTGCATTGTAATCAACTAACGTTTACAGGCTCGCGTCCTGTATGCCCGCAAGAATTTCAAAGAATCACTCCGGATATTTCAGGACGTCCTTAAGTATAATCCTAGTTGTATCCCTGACCCTCGCATCGGCATTGGTCTGTGCTACTGGGCAATGGATCAAAAAGCAAAAGCAAAGGCAGCCTGGCAACGGAGTTATGAAGTTGTAAGTTATATTCTTTGGTCAGATGGCAACCTTTTTGTAATTTCGTCAGAATCCTTCCGAATGGTCTGCACACTTGCTCCTGGGCTTAGAGTCAATCAACGCCAGCAAAAACAATCAGCTTACCGAGGACGAAAAGGGACACATGTTCTTGGCCGGAACAAAGTTGATTGAACGTGCTTTTCAAGCCAACAATCGGAATGCTTCTGCGGCGAATGCTCTCTGTGAGTTGTTCCTACGAAAAGGCAGCTATAGTCGGGTTAGCAAGATTTCAGGCGCTTTGGGTTATGCGACTGATGTACCTTTGGCAGGCCCTCAAATTGGCAGAACGTACCATCCAGTTTGCGGATACCCTACCCCTTCTCACGGAGGGATATCTGCGAGCAGGTCGGGTGTCGCACGTGAGCAACCAACTGGCACAGGCTAAGAAGTTCTATGCCGAGGCAATAGAAAACCAGCCCAAAAATGTTATCGCTGCTATTGGACTCGCTCAGACGCAGATGTTAACTGGTATGATGGACCTACTCCCTTTTCTCAAACTTGCGATCGATATTTATTTTAGATGAGATGCCAGCTGCCATCCATACACTCGATACTCTTATACAGCCACCTAATCCCCAACGCTCCGTTGAGGCAACGGCGATGCTCGCTTCACTACGAGCCTTTCCACGACCAGGTGTATCCAGTTCAGATGTCACACAGGAGAAAGTTCGTGCCAGGGACCTCTTCGACAGAGTGGTTAAAAATCTCGAGATCGAGACCGCCAATGGGTCCGTTGCTGGTCAAACTTTACGATCAATCACAGAGGATGTTGAGATGCACCTGGAAATTGCCCGTCTGTGGCAAGGGGAGAGTCTGGAGCGGATGTGTAAAGCTCTGACGGAGGCTCAGCAAGTCTGTGAGGCGGCTGGTCAGACAAATCCACGCCTCATCAATAATATTGCTGTTTTACATCATCTAAGCGGCAATCTTAATGAAGCACGGACAATGTACGAAAGTGCCCTGACAAGTGCTACAACGCTTGCCGTCGAAAATGTGGAAGGATTGTCCGCTACAATGCTTTATAATCTTGCACGAGTTTATGAGGAACAAGGGGAAGACGGTCTAGCCAAGGATGCTTATGACAAGTTGCTGTCTCGCCACCCCGAATATATCGATGGTGAGTACTTTCCGTCTGCCGGAATAAACAATTATAGTCTGAATGCTCTTCACCAGCCAAGATTCGACTAGTACAGATGCTCACAAGCGTAAACCGCATCAACGAAGCGCATGATATTCTAAAGCAAACTTTGAGTTCACAAAACAGCAATTTAAATCTTCGCGCGTTTTATACATACTTCCTTATCCACACCAGCTCCGCAAAAATTGCAAAGGAATTCGTTTTTACGACTCTCAAAGACTTTGACAGACACGACGTGTATTCTCTGTGCGCCTCTGCGTGGATCATATACCAACAAGCTCGAGAGAGCCGAGATATCTCACCAAAGGGCATTGACGAACGGAAAAAGAATTTTCAAAGGGCGGCAGACTTTTATGATAAAGCTCTACAACTTGACCCCAGTTGTGCTTTTGCCGCTCAGGGACTGGCCATTGTTACAGCTGAAGATGCTCTTGGCACGATGAATGGGGCCCTTTCTCGGACACCTGCGCCTGACGATGGCCAAAGACGATTACAGAATGCGCGTGATTCTTTGGATATCTTCTTGAAGGTTAGGGAGTCAATCAATGATGGTAGCGTCTACTTCAATATTGGTCATTGCTATTATGCTCGGGACGAATTTGATCGGGCGATCGAAAGTGTGAGTGATATTTAAGATGAATATGACATTATCTGAAAAAATACTTTACTAGTACGAAACAGCGTCGACGCGGTTCTATAAAGGACAAAACGTCTCTGTACTTCTTTGCCTATGCCGTTCATGGTATTCAAAGGCAATGAAAGATCAGTCATTCACTGCCATAAAAAATGCTTTGAAATATGCTCAAGCTGTAAGAAATAATTTTTGAATTTATGGAGCTCTACTCATAAACTTCATCTACAGGCTTTTCACATACATCCTAACGACAAAGCCATCATGTATAATATTGCCATGATACAGCAAAAGTCGGCAGAATTGCTCTTCTCCGTCAACGTTACAAAACGCACCCTCAAGGACCTGCAGAAAACCATTGACTCTGCTGCTCACGCTCAAAAGTCAGTTTCGTAAGTGTTATGATGGCATCCTGACCTGACGGCCTTTTCTTAGGATTTTTGCCTCCTTGGCAGCTGACAAATCGGAGGCTGTCCCATATAATCGTGATATCGCAGACCACCGGAGGAAGTACGGTGATAGTATGCTGCGAAAGGCGGAGGAACATCTTGCAAACCAGAGGCAGTGCGAAGCTGAAACTCTGGCACGTTTTGAGACAGCCAGAAAGCAAAGACAAGAAGAGAAGGAGCGACAAGGCGCATTAGAGGTGAGAATATCATTGTCAAAAAGTTGGCAGTTATTTAATCTACAATAGCGAGTACGGGTAGAGGAGGCCCGCGTTGAAGCCGAGAAACTGGCTGAGGAACGCCGGCTTGCCCGCGAACAAGCTCTTGAGTGGACGCGAGAAGTTCGCATGGACAGCGACGACGAACCAGAGCGGGAGAAGAAACCGAAGAAATCCAAAAAGGCAAAGGCCGATGGCACTAGTGGTGACGAAGGCGAACCCAAGAAGAAGAAAAGAGGAAAACTCAAGAAATCGACGACCGATCCAGGTGAAGAAGATCAAGCGATGTTTAGTGAAGAGGAAGACGTTGAAAAGCCTGCGAAGAAAGTGAGACTAATATCAGCCCTTCTCCACACTGTTAAAATGATTTCTTTAGCGGCTCAACAAGAAGCGAATGGTGCGAGATGACGATGACGATGAGACTGTCACGCATCCCCGCAAAAAGCAATAGTGAGTCATTTTATTTTTCCAATCTCCTTATATACCAATAATACTCTCAGCAAAAGCAAAGAGATGCTATCAGATACGGACGACGAGATGTCATGATGGTATTCGTTATATCTCATCATGTTATCGAAGGGCATTTTGTACACACATGTATCATTATAATATACACTATTGGCAACGCTTTCATACTGCATGAGTCGACAGGAAAAGGCAGATGAATATTTCAAGCACCAACGGACAATATATAATTGATGATATAAGGTATGTATGCATAATTTACAAATGCAGCAGTGTATAATTACGAATGTAAGATAAAAAGTAGAAATGTGGGGATGTGGGCTATCAGATTCCTGACGTCCATGAATGAGGAATGGAATGACTAGTGTTATTGTGTAGAGAACCATTTTGACTACTAGAAGCAGAGGACATGGTTGGAGCAGTTGGTGGCCAAGACGATCGGGCCTGGTCTTGCTTCTGGGGTGATCCATTCAACGAAACAACCAATCCGCTTCAGCACGTCATGTAAATTCAAAAATACGGACCATCCAGACGTAGTACATACCTAGTGTCCTGTGGTTGTGATGTCATCGACTGGTCGTTAGTAATTTTGAGATAACCAGACTGAACAAGGAAATCCCAGACACGACTAGTCTTGTTAACATCAATTTTGACCAAATCACGAGCTTCTCGCCGACGAAGCTTGCCTCCTCTTCGAGCATATTCTCGCACGAGCGTTTCTTTGATGACCAAGTACGGTTTCGGTAAGATACGAAGTTGTGAGCATAACGCCTGCTCTGCAGGAGTAAGGAGATGAAGGGAAGGACTGTTTGCGAGGTTGAGCGGTTGGGCTGAAGGCAAGGTAAGATAGATTAAAAACAGATGTAGACTGTAACCAACTCACGAGGACGACGAGTTGGTGGCGCACTTGAACCTGCGGAAGATCCCAGACGAGGAGTCGACTCTCGAGAACCTCTTCCCTCAGATTCAAATGACACTAAACTCGATCTTCTTGGATCTGGCCCAGAGGATTGTCGGCCAGCTGTGCGCTGTAACCTCTCTGAAGTGTAATCGCGCATAGGGATAGCCTTGGCTTGGGTCTAGAAGATAATCATGAGTAAAAGTTTTAGACCCATGTCATCGATAAACACACTCTTTTAGCAAGGTCTAATTCATATTTATCGATATCCCCAGCGGACGACATGCCAAGACGACGATATTGTTGGAGCTCCTGTATCCTCTTGCGCAACATTGCCTCGTCTATTTTGTGTTCAAAAGAAGGAAGAGAGGTGAAGTCAAGGAGACGCTTACACAACATGTCGGTCGAAAATGCTTCGTAATCCTCAGCGGTTTGTAACCGAGAAAAGGGTCGTAGACGATGGAGAAATTCCCGCTCCTCTCTCGGTCGTTTTTTCTCCGCGGCTTGCATCTGTTGTTGTAAATACCACTGGAACACCGCAAAAAGGAAACCAGCCAAAACACACCTTTTTATAATCCAACAATCCTCTCTCGAATATCAATGCCTTAGCTTCATGACGTTTATCGACCCTCTGAAAGTAAGACTCCAACAGCGTCAGCTTGAATGCTATTGAATCGTGTGTCTCGTAGGGTTGAGGTTGTGTTGGTTCATCTGCATCCTCGTCCACATTCACGCTAACGTCTTCGGATTTCAGCTTCTTCATATCACCGTTGGCGTGATATCCATTGACCACAACTGGCAAAGAACCTGCTCGTTGACCTGGTAAAATTCCTAACCGTTTATCCTCCTCCCATTTTTGACGAGCCTTGACATCGGGGTCGTTTTCATCCTCCACCATCTCCTCGCCACCAAAATCCGAAACAAAACCAAATTCCAAATCTTTCACCAAATCTTCGGCTTCGTTATCTAATTCATGTTCGAACTCTAATCTCCCAGGAAGAAAGCCCGTAATTTCGTGAATTCCAGGCATTGATGTAGGTGCAGTTTTCGGCGGAGGAGGTTCATGATTGTTCATGGCGGTGATTCTCCGTCGTTTACGTTCATGAAAGATTTCAGGGTCAACGTTAAAAGTCAAATCCATACGCTAACATAAATCCTTAGGCTATGAATAAAAAAATAGATAGTACTTACGGGCATAGGCCAATCCTCTGATGCAATATATACATGTCTGTAGTGCAGTTCGACTTCCTCTTTAGTGCGTGTCCCAACATGTTCAGCGATTTTCTTCCAATTGCCTATTCCATGTAAGAGAATGCCAGTGATCAAAAGAAGTTCTCTGCAGACTTGTGGGTGAGATAGGTATAAATTTATCATACAGACTTACTCATCTCCGGCCCAGTCTTCCGTGAAAATAGGGTAAGAATTCACTTCCTGAAGACGATGAGGCACAAATATAACATCCCAGATGAACAGACATACAATAACACGGTATGCGTGACTCCTAAGATGTTTTCCAAACTCCTTCCCAGCACAAAAACACGCAGGACATAAGTCGACTCCTTCTCCAAGCGAGCATATCGGATCAGCACATTTGATTCGGACGCTATGCGTCAAGTCGCATGCACAAGCGTCACACTCGTACTGCACACCAGGCTCATTTAATGCTAAACGGGAAACAGAGCATATTAAGACGCAACTACCGTGACCAATGTACCACTCACTCTGGATTTCATCAGGCAGGTGTTGCGGCTTCCTTTGCGTGACAGTCATTCTGTCAAGCTAGTCCACGGTTCAAACGTGTTCCTTCGTATCCGCCCTTTCAAGGGCTATCCGGCTGGGTACTATGCCGGGAATAACTCCAGTGAACGTCGGCGTCGTCGTCGAAGACGACTGATAACTTTTAGAGGACGATCCTCGACAAAACTGCTATGAAGAGTCTTTACCTCCAACTGCTAGAAAAACAATGCTAAAGAGCGAAGCAGCGCGCCAAGGCTGGGCAGCGTCGGCAACAACGACAATGATGAGCAAGTATTTATATTTATTTATCATTGCTGACGCCAAAATCAGATTGCCTAACTTAGTAGGAATCAAGGTGCTTTGCGCCCAAGCTCACCCAAGATAAAATTACTACAACATTCGACTTGCATTATGAACAATCAGGCAAATTTAAGCTAAGGAAGTATTCAAATTGCAGGTGGTGACGCGCCAGCTATTTGTGGCACTGGCATTGGTCCCAGAACTTGAAATGGCTGAGGTCCTACTGGCATGGGAAGTGGAGGACGTCTGCCAAACAGACCGATATCGGGTCTTGTGGTTAACAGCAACAAAACATTGAAGAACCCACTAAGTTGAAATATTGAGCTGAAAACCAACGTAGCTGCAGCGGGAAGATTATCAATGCCACCCTTGAGTTCTCGCACAAAGGTCATGAAGCGAACAATACTGAGTGGGAGTACACAAATAGCATACACAAACGGATATCTGGAGGTCACCACAAATATTTGGTTCTGTACTGACACAACGAAAGAACAAAGGACTCACGCAGCCATAATAAAAGCCCGTCGGCGTACAGCCATCTGAAAGTTATTCAGAAGCTGAGGGGATCGAAGGGTAACCCTCCACCATTGAGGATTGTGAATGACAAGGGTCCCTCGCATCCAAAAATAAAGTGGAATGTATATCACCAAAGAAACAGCTAGTGCAACCCACATCCAGAAATATTCACCGAAAATTCTCCAAACAAAATAACCATGGATCCAACACCAATACTGCATCATGGTATCTCGACTATTATTCCTCATAACAAACGAATCGAAATAACTTACTGGGACTGGTGCCATGATGTTGGGATGGGGGACTTTAACAGCAATCGCGATCGCTGAAGTAAAGAGCCAAATTCCTGTGATAGTACATAAGGTGAACCACTTTGATGTAATTTGCCTTTGCATCCATAGTCCCCGGAATGTCCAGACAGCAATAATCTGGAATGTGCAAAGTACAAACCATTATATTTATATTGATCAAATAAATTTCTAACCAAAGCACACCTACAAGGGTGTTCAAGGCGACCCCCGTCGCCCCAAGTATTTTCAAAATTCCTGTTCGGTGTGGGTCACAACGAAACTACAATAAAAATAGTAGACTCACCTTGTGCGCCACAAAAACTTCCAACTTTGACTTTCCCATTTTGAACCCACTTGAAGTTGAACACGCCGCCTATTGCTTGCAGCGTGTCAGCAGCAAAGAGGGATAGCTGATACAATGTTCAACTCTCAATCCATTGAGACAAGGGATCTCGTACAATCAACAAATCGATCGGTTGGTTGAATAGTTGCCATTGATGCCGGGGCAAATTTCGGATGCGCCATCTAACGTTACACTGAATAATTATTAATACCTTGGGTACAATTAAGACATATTACAGCGCGCATACCAGAATGAAAATGTAGACGTAAGCAAGGGCGCATAAGGAGAGAAGAGAAGCCATAGACGAGATCTGCAATGTACATCTTTAGGGCCAAAATATGGAGAACTCGATGGCTTACGGTCAATCCAATTACCTCTCCTCGAGAGAAACAGTACAAGGGGCCACCCCTGGAATGCGGGCATGAATCGTGGGGCGTAGAGCTCATTTTGTGTCGCTGTGACAGTCAACCAAAGAGCAGGGAATAGACGTAGAGGAAACTGATATGCTGCCTGACATAGAGGACGCCGCACAGCCATAAGTTTTGAATTAATTCCACTTTGGAAATCTGCGGTGTGTAGATGAAAATCCCTAGCAGTATACAACAGTCACTGGTTGACTGCACGTTCCTATAACTTTCAGCATTGCATGCGGCCTGTACACTGACAGGGGTATTTGAATTATAGTAACTGCAGAATACAGCACTTCATGTCAGAATATTTGACCACTCAAGTATATACTATGAGAACGTTCAACGTTGTCATCCTGTCAACATCCTGTTTTTGTCAACTGAGAAGCGTCGAAAAATTGGCGGACTTGAAAACCTCCTACTAAATCCGGAAAGTTATTGCTGTTTGTTCGCGCGGCACCACAATCAATCAATATGGATTAAAAAAACATGAAAGACGGGAGGGGGATCTGCCCGGTGGACAAACAAAGCTAAATAGCTGTACTTTTTGGCAGGGCGAGCCTCAGGATCGGTGTTTTTGGGGCCTCCAGGCCCTAGGGCTTGGTGAGTCGCTCTGGATAAGGTCAATGAAGGTGCCTGTAGCAAAAAAACCACATCTTTTGAAGCGGACTTTGGCATACCATGCTTGTATGTGGTTTTGTGGGTGCCAAATAATTTAGTGTTGCGGGAAATAGGTCTGGGCTCAAATTTGCAGTGCAAATTTGCACATGGCCCGTGGACCTCCTAATTTGCATATGTAATTTTCTGCAAATTTGCAACGTCCTCAACCCATTCAGGGTTCGAAGAGAAACTCAAAAGGGCATTGGCTGAGGATTCCAATCCAAGAGCGGGAAGTGTGTCTGGAAGAGAGCTTAGATAGAATTTAGTCGCACTGATTTTTTCGACCAGTCGTTCATCCATGGGGGCTGAAAACAGTTGGAAAAATGGGCAAGTAAATTTCATTCGCAGCATTGCCGCTCGAAACTGTATTTAGTTGCCAGAAACGGTCAGTCGTGTACAGAGAGGGGCCAAATCTGATTGTTCTACTGGAAATTTTTCCCCGTAAAATCAGGTGCAAATTTGCACTAATTTGCACTCGATTTTTTGAAGCCTGCAAATTTGCAGGAAATTTTCGGTGCAAATTTGCAAGTGCAAAATTGACCGACCTATTTCCCGCAACACTAGCCAAATTGGCCTCTAGATTTACCTCTACTCTACATGGTTAGAACTCATGTTCTCATATGCGCCTACTCAAATTTCGAAGCGAGCCTTCCCCTGCTTTCGGGCGGACGCCCATGGCAACACCTGCACACTCCGCCCAGTTCCTAGTCAGGATTCTACCTGCGAAATTCCCGTCGCCAGCTGCAGTGCATCACCTTCTCGACCAGCGTCTGGAAAGCACTGACTCATCCTGATTTCGAAGTCCATATCCTCAGTGGCACTCACTCAGTGTTACATGCAAAGGATGCTTGCTAAAGAAGTGGATCGACAGCTTGGAGACAGTCTTTAAGGTTACAGGGTTGCGACGCAGTGCGGAACGGGACACCAATCACTCCCTAGTCCTTAAAATCGAAGATCTCGGAAGGCGATCAACGGCAGCAAAATTGTTGATCAAACCCGACCATAAGAGAGAAAATCTATTATGTCTGATGGCACGACAAAGATGCACGGCCGAAATGTCAGGAGGCTCTGTAAAGAAATAAAACTCTCAAACAAGTACTCTGCAAGTGTCGGTGTCGGTTTTTGAAATCGAAAAATGTCTTAATGATGCCTTTATAGATGATCCACGAAATAAGTTCGAAGCCAAGTGTATTGAAGCGTACGTTTTTTCTAAAGTAGACCCAATTCGAAAAGAGATAGAAGAAAGTGCACTGGGATGTTGTGATCGAAACAATCCTGACCAAAGACTATTAGTCCAACCGCAACGGTGACATGCACAAGTGTCACACATCAGGCTCATTTAATGGAACAGAGCATATTGATAAGTATATCAAGACGCAACTACCGCGACCAATGTACCACTCACTCTGGATCTCATCAGTCAGGTCAGACTCAGGTGTTGCAGTTCCCTTTGTGTGACGGTCATTCTGCTAGTCCATGGTTCTTTGTATCCGCCCTTTCAAGGGCTATTCGGCTGGGTATTATGCCAGGAATAACTCCAGTGAATGTCGGCGTCGTCATCGAAGACGACTAATAACTTTTAGAGGATGATCTTCGACAAAACTGGTATGAAGAGTCTTTACTTACTCCAACTGCTAGAAAAACAATGCTAAAGAGTGAAGCAGCGCTCGGGGCAGCGTCAGCAACACAAGTATTTATATTTACTGACACCAAAATCAGATAAACTCAGTAGGTAGAAAGATGCTTTGGGCTAGAATTACTACAACATTTGACTTGTATTACGAACAGTCAGGCAAATTTAACCTAAGGAGGTATTCCAACTGGTGGAGCTATTTGTGGCACCAGAACTTGAAGTGGCTGAGGTCCTATTGGCATGGGAGGTGGAGGACGTTTGCCAAACAGACCGACATCGGGTCTTGTGGTTAACAGCAACAAAACATTGAATAACCCACTAAGTTGAAATATTGAGCCGACAATCAATGTAGCTGCAGTGGGAAGATTATCAGTGCCACCATTGTGTTCTTGCACAAAGGTCATGAAGCGAACAATACTGAGTGGAAGCACACAAATGGCATACACAAACGGATATCTAGAGGTCACCATAAATATTTTGTTCTGTACTAACACAACGAAAGAACAAAGGACTCACGCAGCCATGATAAAAGCCTGTCGGCGTACAGCCATCTCAAAGTTACTCAGAAGCTGAGGGGATCGAAGGGTAACCCTCCACCATTGAGGATTGTGAATGACAAGGATCCCTCGCATCCAAAAATAAAGTGGAATATATACCACCAAAGAAACAGCTAGGGCAATCCACATCCAGAGGTATTCACTGAAAATTTTCCAAACAAAATAGCCATGGATCCAACACCAATACTGCATCATGGTATCTCAATTATTTCTCATAACGAAACAAATCAAAATAACTTACTGGGGTTGGTGCCATGATGTTGGGATGGGCGACTTTAACAGCAATCGCCATTGCTGAAATAAAGAGCCAAATTCCTGTGATAGTACATAAGGTGAACCCCGTTGATGTAATTTCCCTTTGCATCCATAGTCCCCGGAATGTCCAGACGGCAATAATCTGGAATATGCAAAGTACAAACCATTATATTTATACTGATTAAATAAATTTCTGAACACTTACAAGGGTGTTCAAGGCGACCCCCGCCGCCCCAAGTATTTTCAAAATTCCTGTTCGGTGTGGGTCACAACGAAGCTACAATAAAAAAGTAGACTCACCTTGTGCGTCACAAAAACTTCCAACCTCGACTTTCCCGTCTTGAACCCACTTGAAGTTGAGCACACCGCCTATTGCTTGCAGCGTGTCAGCAGCAAAGAGGGATAACTGATATAATGTTCAACTCTCAATCCATTGAGATAAGAAATCTCGTACAATTAGCAAATCGATCGGTTGGTCGAATAGTTGCCATTGATGCCGGGGCAAATTTCGGATGCGCCATCTAACATTATACTGAATAATTATTAATACGTTGGGTACAATTGAGAAATAGTACAGCGCGCGCATACCAGAATGAAAATGTAGACGTAAGCAAGGGCGCATAAAGAGAGAAGAGAAGCCATAGACGTGATCTGCAATGTAATAAAGTGAACATTTTTCAGAACCGAAATATGGAGAACTCGATGGCTTACGGTTAGTCCAGTTCCCTGTCCTCGAGAGAGACAGTACAAGGAGCCACCCCTTATGGAATGCAGGCATGAATCGTTGGGCATAGAGCTCATTTTGCGTCGCCGTGACAGTCAACCAAAAAGCAGGGAATAGACGTAGAGGAAACTGATATGCTGCCTGATATAGAGGACATAATAGACGTGGCACTGCCGTAAGTTTTGAATTAATTCCACTTTGGAAGTCTGCGGTATGTAGATGAAAATCCCTAGCAGTATACAACAGGCACTGGTTGCAAGGAAACTGTCTCACGATGGAATATGAATGTAAAGGGGTGCATGGCAAATTCTTGCAATGAGTTTGCAGATGCAGACTGTGCAGGGTTGAGCAGTCTCGTCGTATGAAAGGGCTTGCATCGAAAAGACACACACACTCCGCCCAGTTCCTGACTGCACATGTCCTGTGCATCCCCATCTGGAAAGCACCGACTCACGATTTCGAAGTCCGTATCCTGATTCCTCACTCAGCGTTACATGCAAAGGATGAAAGAAGTGGATCGACAGCTTGGAGACAGTCTTTAAAGTTTTAGGGTTGCGATGCGGAACGGGACACCAATGCTCCTCCTTAAAATCGAAGATCTCGGAATGCACCCAGTTGATCAAGCCCGACCACAAGAGAGAAAATCTACTATGTCTTATGGCGCGACAAAAGATGCACAGCCGAAATGTGTCCAGACTGCAGGAGGCTCTGTAAAGAAATGAAGGCCCACGCCAAGGATATGGCACATTTGTTACGCAATAAACAAGTACTTTGTGTCGGTCAATATTACTCATTTCCTCTATGCACCTTGAGTATTGCGATAAATTGGGGAAGTCTTCAAGACTTATGCCCGATTTTGAAATCGAAAAATGTAAGCCAAGTGTATCGAAGCCTACCCCTATTGTTTCCCCAAGTAGATCCCCAATTCGGAAAGAGATAGAAGAAAGCGTGTCATAGGGTGTTGTGATCAGGGTCTAAACAATCCTGACATGGACGAAGACTACTAGTCCAACCGCAACCGTGACTGCGACGTGAGACTTGTTCACTTTCTGAGTATTTTCCTACAAGGGTGTTGTAAAGCGTGAGACATTCACAATATCCGCATAGTTAGTCGTTCCCGTTTTCCTAATAAAATACGGTCAGGATGACAAGCTTTGGAAGGCGACCATGCTAAAAAAACCCTCACAATCGCTTGTTGACGATTTCCTCTGCCACTTTCCACACAGTCTCAGAGCCCGACTTCCCTTCAACATGCGCAGTGAACTGCTTTGTAAATTGTCCATAGCTGACCTTGCAAACCACCAGCCTCGGCTCAAGCTCTTCGAGTTTGATAGATTGAATTTGCTCTTTAGTCGGTTCACCGATGTCACTGAATCTTCCTTTCCAAGGACACCAAAGCATTATTTGGATCGTAAGGCAGCTCTCAAAAATCTGCTTGACGGCTCCATTAATATTCGCCATTGGGCTTAGAATAAAGAGGTGTGTGAGACTCGGCAGACTAACGAGCCAGTCTATCCGCAATAGTGGGGAGCAAGCAGTCAAGAGCTCGAGGTGGGTTAGATGTTGATAGACAGGAAAGGTGTTTGGGCATTGGGATTGGAAGAACGACCAACTTGAGCCGCGAGGAGTCTGGGGTTTTCTAGCTAATTGGTCGGCAAAGAATGAGAGCGTCCAGAGGTTTGGGCAGGAATGGAGGTAATTCCAGGCAGACACAATTGACATTGCGTCCCGTAGGAAAAGATGCTGAACAGAATTTCCGTGGATGGCAAGCACCTTGTTTGGAGGACTATACGGATATTGGTCGAAGATGATGGTTTCATAGAGGATAACTGTGACCCTGGGGCGTCAATGAGTATAGAAGCCTAATGGTTGTTGTTTCGAACTTACCATTCCTTAACTCTGGACGCAACACGCATGAGGGAGGGGATTGCACGGCGATTTTGGCGAGCTGCATGTTCGAAGATGAGACGCTCGAGCTCAGGCGGAAAGCAGGGCTTTGCCAGCATCTGAATGTTCTGATCGAGGGTGAGACGCTCGAGCACAGGAAGGCAGGATTCCGTCAGCGTCTGATCGTTCTGCTCGAGGGTGCGACGCTCGAGCACAGGAAGGCAAGATTCCGTCAGCGTCTGATCGCTCTGCTCGACGGTGAGAGTCAGACGCTCGACCTCAGGCAGAATGGGAGGATCTGTCACTGGCAATGTCTGATCATTCGTCCGTGGACGAGGGGCGGACCTTGCCCATTTCTTCATGTTGAGGATGTTCTTCACTTTAGAGAGCATAGTTAGTAGTCAAGAGGAGTATGCCGTCTTCCGCGTGTATGCCTCGTGGTTTGAGCACCATGTTCGCAGTGATTGCAGTGAACAAGACATACATCGGGTGTGTAGTCAACTTCGCAATTTGCCGGATCATTCTACAATGCAATGATCGCTGTGCACAGGACTCTGCTGTAATCTTTCTTCGCACCAGATCGCTCAAAATATGACAGTGCTAATTGGCCTTCCCGGAGAGGAAAGGAATCGGCTCCCAACTGACGACTACAAAATTATATGTGATTCATCGCTTCCTCCGTCAGGGACTGGCATGATTCATTTTGCCCGCACTGGTGTCTCGTTGTTTGACTCAGGGATTTTCGACTGATCGTGCTTCTAAGTTTTGCCGTCCAAAAAGGCTTTCCATTCCGTGCGAGGACCTTAGATCTTTCATTCATGAAGTTCCCTCTGATCCTCTTATTTCCTTTCGTTCTAGTGTCGTTTCGTGCCAATGCTCAGTCGGGTAATACGTTGCCTCCTCCAGGTCAACCCCTTCGACATGGAATTCTGGGAGGTTTCGAGATCATTGGAAACAGCCTTGTTAGTGCACAACAGGTCAGTTGCTCGTTTAATTCATCTTGGGCTCGGGAACTAACTTTCTCTTTGGATAGCTTTTCCTTGGGACCCAAGACAAGGTCTACTTCGTAGATAAAGTCGAAAACAATCCTAGTCGTATTAACGGTCACCCTGCATGGGCATCTGGTGCGTATGACGTTCCTCTACCCTATTGGATTTGCTCAACAAAAAAAAAAGAGTGGGCATTGGCATCTGACCAGCAGAGAGCAATGGATGTGGTTACGAATTCGTTCTGCGCTGTGAGATCAATTGTGCCATTGCTTATCATTTCTATTAAGTGATTCTTGATCAGGGAGGGAATGTGCTTGGTAATGGAACATGGTTAAATGTCGGAGGGAACCAAGCCGTTACATATGGCGGTGAGCCGGCTGACAGTCAAACAGGCGGGCCACCATATTATAACCCGGACGGCAGAAATTCGTGAGTAACCTTACGACAGAAAATATACAGTGAGCTAATGCATAGATATGCACAGGATACGGTATGTTTTGGAATTGATAACAAGTGTAGAGGGGACTCATGACATGAACACATGGCTTTACCCAATCTCAGTATGTTGGATCCCTGTGATGATGGAAGATGCGATTGGGTTCTTGCACCCACACCTGCTGAGCAGCGGTGGTACCCAACGCTGTGAGTTCTATTTTTTTTTTCAACACCTCGTGTTTCAATCTCCGCACTTGCAGGGAGACGCTTGAAGATGGCACGGTCTTCATCGTGAGTTGCGCTACATCCGTTTGTCCTGTTTGTGACCTTATCATCTTGCCCTATCGGGATACCGGCGCTTTCGTTCAGCTTGGTGGGTGCAAAAATGGAGGATATGTAAACGCCGAAGAACAAGACAATCCAACTTATGAGTTCTTTCCTTCCAGAGGTCCACCTGTGCGATCGCCAATTCTTACAAGAACACTCCCGGTGAACTTGTTTGCTCTGACATGGTTGCTTCCATCTGGTCGGCTGTTTATCCAATCGAACTGGGATACAGTTTTGCTCGATTATAACACTGGAGTCGAGACGCCGCTGGAGAATATGCCTGATGCAGTCCGCGTTTACCCATCAAGCGCAGGGACGATTATGCTTCCTTTGACCCCTGCGAACAACTATACAGCCACCATACTGTTTTGCGGCGGCTCTAACATTGCTACAGATAGGTTCGCATACTCCCTATCTCCACTGCATATTCTTATCGCTCCTAGATGGACCGCGCAGGGGTTCATTGCTCCGTCATACCCCGCATCCACTTCTTGTGTTTCTATTACACCTGACTCTTCAAAGAGTTACCAGCGCGAGCAACCTTTGCCTGAACCACGTGTGATGACCAACTTCATTTTTCTGCCGAACGGAAGAATTCTCAATATCAACGGCGCCAAAATGGGTAAGACATGATTTTATTTGTTTTGTAGATCTCTGTTACTTATTGACACCAGGAACGGCTGGTTATGGAAACGATTCCTGGGCAATTGGACATTCCTATGCTGAAATACCCGTGCTGAAACCCGCCATCTACGACCCCGAGGCATCAAAGGGCCAGAGATGGTCCTCTGATGGATTGTCGGCAAGTACAGTTCCTCGGATGTACCATTCTGCTGCCATTTTGCTCCCTGATGGTGAGGACGGTTAATCTTTGACCGAGTAGATTACTGAGATTGCAACTTATATTGTAGGATCCGTCATGGTATCTGGGTCCAATCCCAATCCGGATTATACCGTTGGTCCAGATGTCAAGTACCCCACAGAGTATCGCACGGAGTTATTCTACCCTCCTTATTACAATGAGAGACGACCACAGCCCAAAGGATTGCTGGCCAACTACTCTTATGGTGGATCGTACTTCAATATTACGCTAGATGCTGATGATCTGTTCAATAACATTTCGAGCATCAATTTAACCAAAGTTGTCATCATCCGTCCTGGGTTCTCAACGCACTCTCTGGTACGCAATCGCTAGTACTCCTTTCGTTAGTTAGTGTAAACGTCCTTTGCTTGTAGAACATGGGCCAACGTTACGTTGAACTCGCAACGTCTTATACTGCTTATGCACAAAATGCTAGCGCGACAGTGCATGTTTCACAGCTTCCTCCCAATCCAGCTATTATCGTGCCGGGCCCTGCTTTCATTTTTGTAGTCGTCAAAGGAGTCCCGTCCGTGGGCGTCAGGGTGATGCTTGGCAGTGGCCAACTGGGGCCGCAACCTATATCAAGTGTGGCCCCGTTGCCTTTGTCTACTGTCTTTCCTGTAAGCCCCACTACCAGGACAGGCCCAAAAGAATCATCAGCGATGAGATTTGGATCGTCGTCAACCGTTGTCCTTGCCCTCATAGTGTCCTCCGTTGTTCCAGTAGCTCTCTTCCTATGAACCTTCCAAACGGTTCTTTCTTTTATTTGGGACGTTTTCTCTTCAAAATTTGGACACTTTCGGAATTTGATTTTTCATCTCATGTTCGATTATTAATGACTTTTGCTTCGTGGTTCATCTGCTATTTCTTTTTTTATCTGACTCTTCAACGATTCTGGACGTTACATAGAACTCCCGATTATCTTCACGAACATTTCTGACATAGATTGTGACCTAACATCGACAGTTTTTGGGACCTTTTACTTAGATGTCAAAGTATCAACTATCCCAATGTTTATCGTCATGTTGTTTCTTCGTTTTTCAAATTTGCAAATATTACGACTCTACAGTAATATTATTGAAATTTCTAAAACTTTGATCTGATGATTTGATATGGAATGCAAACGGGTTCATCCTTAGCCAGCATCACTCATTCTGAGCTTTTCGAAGGTACTTTCTACAAAATCAATTCTGCATGACATACCCTAGAATTGGCATCCCTCAGCCGTCCCAATCGTCTGGCGATGGTGCCACGATACAGAATGTTATACCACAGCCTGCAGGGATGAATGTGAAGCGGGTGACGTTAACGTCGAAGAAGAACTGGTGGTTAGGTGCGCATTATCGTTTTTTCCATTGGTGAGCACCCTCTTATCCCTTCGATGGTTGATTTCAATCTTCAGTGGAGATGAATCAGGAGGAGGAGACATCGACGCCTTACATATCTAGCAACGCATTCGCATCACCGGAGACGGTCTTTCACCCGCCGCCAGCTTACAACCAGTACAACCATGGATTAGAGGAGCATGCCCACGCGATGGAGCATATGGAAAGGGAATCACCTCCTCCATCGCCCATCTACAAGCCTCCGCGCCATCCAAATTCCATTTTCTCATTCCCCACTCCGACAGCCTACGCTGCTCCTCCTAATGCCACCGATAGCTTGACTCCATTCGCCCATGGATCGGCATCTGAATTATTTAGATGCGTTGTCAAGAAACCAGACGTGGTGCAGCTGGAGATCAATGATGAGATGCAGTCCAACGCGTCCGACGTCACCGTTCAGTTTCTTGCTGAGCTACGAGTGTATACCACCGCAGCGCGCCACAGGAATATTTGCGCTTTCCTTGGTTGCCTCGAGAATGTTGGTATGGTTCTGGCATACATCGATGGCAGGACACTCTACGATGTCATCCTTGAACGACCTTCACTATCCAATGCCCAAAAAATCGATTATCATAATCAACTACTGGACGGACTGAGCCATCTCCACTCTTACAGGCTGAGCCATGGAGATTTATCGCTACTCAATGTGCAGGTGACGAAAAGGACGAATACGGTGAAGCTATTGGATTTTGGGCGATCTGTTTCTGCCGATTCTGTGTTCCAGTCGCCCGATGATGAGCCCGTGGATCCGTTTCCTTATCTTCACGGCCCACGCTCATCAGTGCAAAAACTTCCTTCAGTCAGAGTGGAACAAATCCATCGTGGGACGCGGCCGTTCTCTGCTCCGGAAATCCTAAGAGGGGAATGCGAGGATCCTCTGCTGGCGGATGCGTATAGCTTTGGAATGGTGATCGTATGCATCGATCGCTGTGAGAGCGTGGATGTGAAGCCTTGGGATCAGAGGAAGGACATGCTTCCTGCTGATTTGTTCAAGGGTTGTGAGTTGTTTGAAGATAGGGCGAGGGAATATTTGAGAAAGTGGAATGCGGGGAGGCGGAGGTTGAGCAAGAGGGACATTGTCCACAACAACGACATGGAATTCTGATATTTTGTATTTTGTTTTTCAGCTCACTTTAGTCCCTCTTTTTCGTTGGATAATGCGTCCTACTTTTATACCCGGTATCATCGGTGTCGTAGGGTAAAAACCTCCGTGTCGGCATCTTGCACTCAATTATCACATCGTTCCCGATGAGTAAATTGTAGACGTTTAGCAGGTGTAGGATATCGTATATGCTAATTTTACTAGTGGACCGGGTACAATGTGAATGGAGGTGCGCGCACGGGCCATCAAACTCTATTGTCTTAGCGCCCGATGCAAGTAAAATGGCTTCAAGGCATGCTTATCATCAAAACACTACGTACAGAATGAGCGTCGCATCCTCCGATCCTTCTAACCGTTCAACACCATCGTCCTGGAGATTGAACAACCGCCTCGCATCACTAATGGACTCAATATACGCCATTGGGGCCGGTCTTGGCCTCCGTTTTGTTGTCGACGCTGTGACCCGCCATGACTTCAAGATAACTGGAACCCTTGTGGGTCTTTGGGAGGGCGTCATTCTTTTGCACTTTATGAAAAAGATGCCCAGGTCCTCTGACCCTTTTGTTGCATTTGCTGTCCGGCTTTTCATTGATTTCATCATCACCGAAAGCATTTCGAGATTTGTTCTGGTGGTTATCTGGACCGGCATGGGCATGGTCCTGGCGGATATTACTCCTGCTGTTTGGGAGGACGCTGGCATGAGGCGCACTTGGAGACATTTCAGACGGGACCTCTACACCATTTCTGAGATGATACCCACTGTCGCTTTCTATCCTCCTACCCGAACCGTTCGGTTTTCACCTTCTCGCGAACTCTCCGTCATCGAACCCTTGGATGCAGATGCAGATGCAAATGCGCATGTTGAACCGCCTAGCGACGCCTCGTCTTCTGTCGATATGACTGAGCATCCAACACTCACCGACATCGTGCCACCAATTTCCAACTTAGATGAACTCATTAGGCGCCGGGTCCCAGGATATTTCCCAGGTGCCTTCTCCGACACAGACTCAGTTCCGAGCTCAATAGTAGGACATCGACGGCTTCCTTCAACCCTTCCACATGATCAGACACGAACCGTCCTCCGACGTTCCGTATATCCATCCGGAGACTTTGATTTCAATTCCGACGTTGATGAAGCAAATGTATCTTCCAACAATTCTTCCACTCCAACCCCCACCATGTCTCATAACGCCGATATCAGTGCAATAACTGAGATACCGGACGAAGAAGAACTGCCTATGTCATCAACACAGATGGCAGAACCCGAAGAGACAGCAGCCGTGAAGGACGAAGTTCATGCCACACCCAAACAATTATTTCCACCAATCCTTCCTCCTACGCCTTCGGACTCTCAGCCTCCGTTCAAGCGTCATTTTTGGGACGAAGATTCCTTTCGTCAGCGGTCTGGTTCTATACCCCTCATACCTGATTTAGCTGAGGATACGACCACAAGTGGACGGCAAAAGTTTCAGAAAAAGGATGCAGAACGAGCGCCTACGCCTCCCGAGAAAGACTGGCCGAAAAAGAAAACGACGCAGAAAGAGAGTTCTACTAGTACTACTGCTCCATCTGCGTTAGGGGTCACATTTGATTTTCAACAACTCTCGGACAAGCCAATTGACAACTCTACAACTGAAATAAACGAAACGACGATTATCAACGAAACTACTAATGCTCTCGAACGCCGTCGGTCTCAGCCGCCTCCGTATTCCGTCTTGCAAGCACACAATGACGCCGATGATATCTACGTCGAGTCAGAGGATACCAAGGTTAGCTCAGCAGCTGTTGGCAGCCCTTTGACTGATCTGGCTCAAATAACCGAGGAGATGAAACATAGGGATGCTGTTGAGGCGGAGAGAATTCGCAAGGAAGTTGAAGTAGAGGAAGAGAGAATGCGCGAAGAGGCCAAGGAGGAGAAAAGGCGTGAGGAGGCTGAAGAGAAGGAAGCGAGTATGCGTAAAGAGGAGAAAAAACGCAAGGACGCTGAAGAAGAGAAGAGACGCAAGGAGGAGAAAAAAAAGGCCGACAAAGAGGAACGGGAACGGAAAGAGGCTGAGGATGCCGCCAATCGCGAAAAGAAGCGCGCTGAAGACGAAGCTGAAAGGCTACGTAAGTTGGCTGAGGCTACGAAGGCAGAGGAGGCTGCTCAGAAGAAAAAGGAGGAGGAGGCCGTTCAGAAGGAGGAGGAGGCCGTTCAGAAGAAAGAGGAGGAGGCTATTCAAAAGAAGAAAGACGAAGAGGCTGCTCGGAAGCAGAAAGACGAGGAGGCTGCTCGGAAGCAGAAAGACGAGGAGGCTGCTCAGAAGCAGAAAGACGAGGAGGCTGCTCAGAAGCAGAAAGACGAGGAGGCTGCTCAGAAGCAGAAAGACGAGGAGGCTACTCAGAAGCAGAAAGACGAGGAGGCTGCTCAGAAGCAGAAAGACGAGGAGGCTGCTCAGAAGAAAGACGAGGAGGCCGTTCAGAAGAAAGCAGAGGAGGCTGTTCAAAGGAAGGAAAAAGAAGAGGCTGCTCAGAAAAGAGAAGATGAGAAAGCTGAAAAAAAGAAAGACGAGGAAGTTGCTCAGAAGATGAAGGATGAGGAGGCTGCTCAAAAGAAAATAGTCGAGGAGGCTGCTGCTCAAATGACAGAGGAAGAGCATCAAGGAGTTCAGGCAAACTTGGCCGCTCCAACAATTACAAGTCCTCCTGCTCTAGAGAAGGAGGAGCAGCGTGCTCAAGAGACAGAGAAGGAGGTTGTTAGAGGGACGGACGAGGAAGTTCTTCAAGAGGAAGAGCATCAAACAGCCCAGGCAGATGCTCCCGCTCAGACTACAGCCGATTCTTCAGCACGGCTACAGAAAAACGACGGTAATGGTCAACGAACGCCCACTCCGTCAAATATTCCTGATTCTGAATCTGATTTTACTTTTTCACGTCAAAATCCGGATGTAGGACTACATGGGGAAGAACAGACAGCTGATCAGCGGATGGAGACGGACTCCGTTACATCAGAGTTATCTGAGCGAGGCGAAGTCGGAGATCGTCTGGAACGCGTATTATTATTGAAAGCTCAAATAGTGGAGGTACAGAAAAACATTGAAGAGTTTGAAGAGCGGATGAAAGGTGCTGATGAGGAGGGCAAGGCTCAAATTGAGCGAGTCCTACACCCAATACAGAAGGCTCTTCGCAAGATGAAAAAGAGGGAACAAAGGCGTTGGGAAGCTGGTTCGCTTTTTGATTGTTTGCAGTATTGTTCACTTCGCTAATCATGACTCTAGATGTTGTGCTTAAAATCGAACCCAGTGCCACCGATACAGAATCCGGCAATTTTTTGGATAACGTTGCTTTTGGCGACTTGAAGAAATGTGTACAAGAGAAACTGGAAAGTTTGCTTTCGCCAAATTCCAAATCACTCTATCTCTTTATCGAATGTCCTCAAGTTGCAAAAAAAAAGCCTAAGCCTAAAGACAGCGTTATAGGGGTTCTTAATCAGTATGCTCCCTACAACATATATGTTTTATATTTCACTGATGTTTGGAATTTAGATTCAGGCTACTGGATTACACCACAGAGGATACAAACAATGCACGTTTGTGCACAATCAATGTGCCCGAGAGTCGCTTTGCAGAATGGCTGACTTCATATCGTATTTATGCGACAACTGAGGATGATGACGACTTTTTAATCCGATAGGCCATGAAATTACATAGATCATTTTTCTTATATTTTTTGCTGTGTTTCTATTAACATATTAATGTATACCAATCGCGCTTCGTCTGCACTCTATGTTCGAATTTTAATTGATACTTATTTGAGGTGACTACTATGACGGTTCATAGTTGAACTCGGAGCTCAGAGATTGGTTTCACCCTGCATTTCTTATCAAGTTTGTTTTCTATACCATCCCAAAGATGCATATGATAAGTTTGCTGTGTAACAATGCATCCAGACAAACTCTTTGACAACAAAAGAGGCAACTGACTCAGCTATTATTTGGGAATTCGCATCTAAGCGCCCTTTTTCAGTTCATCAATTTCCCTTTCTTAGTCAACCTTCACACTCGGGCTGGTGAGAGGAAGCGGGACATTGCTTTGGTTTCGTACTCAGAGGCTCATTCTATGACCTACATTCTACATTCAAATGCTCAACTTCCCTTTCATATGGCTGCAACCTTTTCATTTACATAATATCATCAACATGTTACAATTGTTCTTCATCCAACAAGAAAATGGGCATTTTCAATGTTCCTACTTAGAAATAATAATAATGATCTAACAGGCATTTCTATTGAAGCCAAAGTACAAGTCCTATGATCACGTCAATCAGAACAACTGAAATTGGGGATGAAGGAGTCTGTAGCTCACTTGCAATGTCAGCCCATGGCAACTCCTATTTTTCCAGCAATTTGGCGCTTTCGAGTCGGAAGGTCTGCATTGACTGGCAGTGGTGGTAGACCCAATGCGGTGGCTGATGCAATGCATTGCATATCTAAATGGCAGGTAAATGGGGAATAATTGTGAATTACTATAACTCACAATCAAATCCCATGAGGTCATCACGGGAGGTGGGGTTGGGTGCAACCAATGAGGCCCATTGCCCAGGAAGGGTTGGGTCATAAAGTGGAGCTCCATGTCCAGCCTGGCTGTTTGCCAATAAAATCACCTGCTCACCACGAGCAACTTCAAACCTATTGTTGAGGTAGTCATAGAGCCCCTGCACCCAGGCAGGCGCACCTGGAGGAGGCACAGCCGCAAAGGAAAGGCCTGCCTTGTAGGCCACAGCCTGACCAACCTTGTCAGCGGTTGCAGGGTTGTCTGGTGTAGAGTAATTAACATGCAGAGTTAGCAGATAACTTTTGCACTTACAATTCCTTGACCACTTCAGTTGGTCAAAATACTCTTCTGCATAGGCGAGATTGCCATAAACTGGAGGATCATTAGGAACTGGGGGTAATAAAATCCCTGCTTGGTTGGGAGGAGGATAGTACGGATTCGCGTTCATGGTAGTTGATAATGAATTAATGAAGCTTAATCCTCACATGTCTTACCATGCTTTTAAATCTCAGTAATGACATCATAATTGCACACAAATACAAACATACTACACGTGGTTGCAAACTGGCTACGGTTTTGTGCATAGAAAGAGGCCCATGCATTGTTATATTCATATCCTGTACGATGGATTTGAAAAGGTAGATGGGAATATGAGAGCAATGTCTATACGACACCTTGGAATTTAAAGGTAAAAGTTGCATCGGACCCAGAAGCACTCGTTGTAAATCAGCACACATAGGATAGGGACTGCTTGGAGTTTCTTGCTGGATCCAATCATGCCATATTATAGTATAGATGGAGCCTCAAGCTTCAAGTTGAACCTGACTCAGTGGGTCATGCCAAGAAATGCTTTCAAGCAAACTACAGGACAAGAGTTCAAACGTTCAAAAGTCAAAATAGAGGTCCTTACGAAGTACGTTGTGGCACATTTTATACCAGAACTTCTCACTGGTTTCAGACTCAAATTATTAAACTCTGAATACCAAAGATGAGTTTCGACGGCCGAGCGCTCAACTTCCCTTTGAATATGTTGTGATATCATGTTATTGTGTTAGGTCACGAATGCTTGCTTAGGAACGTTTTCAGTCGGAAAAGGAACGGCACAATAGTTTCGCAGGTATGTTGTAAGATGATGATGTTATTCCACTTTTTCCAGGATGTTTGAATCTTATTGTTTGCGGGCCTGGTGAGTTGTGCTCTAGACTCCGCTGACAATGGCTTGACACTGTCGTAAATGCCCAGAGTCTTGGGGTCAGTCGCCTATATTCTAACGCCGGAGAACTGTTTGGGGTATCGACTCTCAGTGGTTATAAAAGGGCAGTCGTTTATCTGCTAGAAAAATCCAGGAGCCCAGGTTCTACAAAGACACTAGTTAATTCGCAGTAAGCGGTCAGCTTCTCAATCGAACTTAAAGCTCACTCCGGTCCTAGAAGATTAAACATGGCTACTACTCCTGAGACGTTCAGCGATATCACTAGCTTGGATTCCTTGAATGTCATCCCAGGTTATGTCGAAGCTACCTCTCCGACCGAATTCAAATCATACTTCACCAGGAACATTGGTGGCCCCAACTTTTATGGAGTATTCAGGCACAGCGTTCTCCCTTTCAAATCGTCCAGACCAAAGGCCAGGGTCCACCACGAACCAAGCGATAAGCTTACAGGTCGCCATGCGTTTAGAGGTTTTATCGGCCCTCACACGCTCCGTTTCAATCTCGATAGTGGGGCCTATATTGATGGTGTTCTTGATAAGCCGTTAAAAAGGAGAATCGAAGTTAGTGGGCGCGGTGAATGGGTCTGGATGTTGCCTGCAGAGGGCGATAGTGAAGTTAGTGCCGATGTTTAAACTCTCATCGAAAAGCAACTTGAAGGGCGGTTAGTATTGGGACTTCTTGGTTTTGTGTTCATGTAGTAAATGTGCTATACACGAATTGATCCATTGGGCTGCAACTCTGTAACTTGGTTCAGTACAATTCTTCTCTTTACATAAACTCATCCCAGCGATGTTAAGCTCATGTAAAAACAAAGACGGACAACAAAATCTGACGCTGTGAATATACAAATACCTACTGGCTCGGGACTTCGCTTCATATTGCCAGCAATTACGGCGCTGTTGTACAAATGCTTACTATGCACTGACGTCGCTTCATATTGCCAGTCATTCGCCTGACCCAGAGTAAGCCACATGATATTACTGCCTTCTCCACTCTAGTTTGATTTCAAGGTAATTATGACGTTCCGATTACCATTTTAGTTGTCCTGGAACGGGATAAAAGAGCCCATGTCGAACCCCTTACCCACCCAGTGTCAGTTACTATACTCATCCTAGTAAGTTCTTTCTATTGGCCAGACCATGCCCTATAATTTCAAGTAACGACCCGTCAGAAAATCAAACATGACTACTCCTGAGACGAAGCCGCCGTACCTCTCTGGCTCCATCGAATCTACCGAAATTACCGAAGCTACCTCCAAGTCCAAATTCCAGGCACGCTTCGGGGGAGAAGTTGGGATCCCACTCAGCTACTATGGACAGTTTGACCAAAAAGTTCCCAACTTCAAAAGTTCCACCGCTAAACTTTACGGGGTTCAGCGTCCCAATTCCTTTACCTTTACTGGTACCCTAGGTCCCGATAAAATCCAGCTCAATCTCAACAATGGGTCAAGCATCGAAGGTGACCTTGATAGCGGGATAGACAAATCTATTGAAGTCAGCGGGAAAGGTGAAACGTTCACTAAGTAGTTTTACGGATTGCATCATAACAACCAAAGTCAATAGCCGTGAATGTAAATGATTTACCATGTCTGTGATGCAAATGCTCAACCTCGACGATGGGTTCTCGCATTGAAGGTTAACAGGTGAGATCTCGATTTTTATTTTCTCAACAGGATTTCATAACGTTAATAATAATAAAACATTGAATTTGTCGAACAAAATTGGGTAAAGTTTCAATCGCACCTTCATCGAAGTCGCTGAAGTTGTGTGACTGAAACGAAGCGACCCTCATGAATGAAAGTCCATCTATAGACGTGAACCTCCCTGAGTGTTACATTGCAACCCCTGCCTCATCGAACTCATACCAGCCTTGTGTTGATGAACAGCGAGCACGATGAAGCAGTGCCAGATTGCATGGGAACCTGCCACAAAACTCATCAAAAGATGATCAGACAGCCAAACGCATACGCACTGCCACCATACATATCCAACGTCTTCCGGACCTCATCTCGGAGTATTCGCTCTGGAAAATGAGAAGCGTAAAAGATGAGGCCGACTACATAAGATATCAAGGATGGGATTATAGGCACTAGAAGTTCAAGACAAGACAGGACGATCAATAAAGCATCGAATTTATAAGGTGTGACGTACAAACAAAATTGAATGCCTCCCAAGTGGAGTGCAGCATGGACATTGCGACGACAGGACCGATTCCTGCGAATGCCAGACAGAGGAAGAATGCGATCCGATAGAACTATTGGGAACATAATTCTTTTTAAATATAGGAATGATTCTAAGTGGGAGGCGTATCACGCACGCGATATTCGAATTTATTGAACCAATCCATGAATGGGAGGATATTTCCAGCCAAGCCAGTGGTAAAACAAAGACCAAGAAAGGCATGGCCTGTGCTTGGGTGGCAATGAAATCCATAATGGACAACAGTCGCAACGCTCGCACTTATAAGCCTGAAGGGGGTCGTTAGCTTGTGTGATTTGGTTAAGATAGTGTGACCTCACCATCCAATCCCAACGTAATCGACGCGCGCACAGAATTCCATGCTACTACGGTGCGCACAACCTGACATTGTGTGCCATACTGAACTGCACAACAGACAGAGCAATGCGAAAGTCATGAAGAGGAGTTCGGGAGTGTCGTATGCAAAGGAGTCGTTGACCAAGGGTATAAGATTGATGGCCCAGAAGAGGAAAGGTACGAGGTGAGTATGAATATTGACTGGAAAAAGATAGTGATCAGAATGACTAAAATTGGAGAGATGAGGAACCATACGAGTCTCGTTATGCCATGCAAATAATGATTTAATAATGAGATGCCATTCGTCTATAGGTATAAAACTGGGAGATGTCAAATGGAAATCTGGACAAAAGAGAAGGAGCGAGATCATGTACCGATATCCATGGGTAACAAATGGGTTGCTTCTCCAAGCGTGGGGTAAGTCGGAATAATGTATGAGGCGGACGCCAGAAAGCGACCTCTTGATGGAATCTGCTACCTCGATAGCAGTACCTTTCAGTATATCTTCACCTTCCTCAAAAACTTCAGGTGCTGATTCCAATATTTCTTTAACGATATCAGAGTTCAGAAGGGATTCCAAAAGGTTTGACAACACGCTATCAGGTGCGATGTCGGCCATGGGAAACTCTGAAAGAACATCAGTGCTTGAGAGGTAAGACTGCAAGGTCTGTAAGCGCTGCGACAATGTGGGGATATAGGTAAAGGGTTTGTGGAAATCTATGTCATTGAAACGAGAGCGAACGTCGTCGAGTTTGACTCGCATATCAGTGATAACATTATCCATGTCGGGTAAACTGGGCATGTCAGGCAGATGTGCACGCATGTCAGACACATCGGGTAGGTTTGGCATATCAGGAAGATGAGAACGCATCCGTTGGATATTGGGGAGGTGTGATTTCATTCCCCCGAGAGAAGGCACTTCAGGCAGGTCAGGAAGGTGGGACCTGACGAAATCTTCCATCGAGGAGAGGTCAACAAAAGGTAAATCTGGGATATGCGAGCGAACATCGGCACGGATGCCTTCGAGCATCTCGAGGGCTGTGCGGGTTCTTTGCTTTGCCTCTTCGAATGTATATTCTCCATGAAGCTTCCAGGCCTCAAACGAGGGAGATTCCAACTCGGTTAAGTGATGTTCCAGGTCGGCCAAGTAAGAGAGAATAAGAAAACGAAGAGAGGCGAGAGTGTGTATAGCCGATGAGGACGAGAGAGACATGACCTGGGATTGTGATCTTCTCCTCCTTTGAGTCCGTTCTCGAAGATGTCCATCTAATCTCGCTCTATTGATTAAGTCAGGCACAGTGGAATAGGTTGTCGACATTGCCGTCGCCATCTCCTTCTTATTCATAATGGCAGTACGACTGGTGAAGGATGATATAACCAATGTGCTGACTAAGTTTCAGTCAGTCGCTCACTGCGGCCTCACTTGGCAAAGTACGCTCAAAGGGTCACGCAAAAAGGTCCTAAGAGTACACAACTTACAGTTTCAAGTTCAAGTTGTATAGTTTGCCATGGCAATTTCACCTATTCCCAAACTATTTATCGCAGGCCTAGGCAACTTGCCTTATCCAAATACTCGCCACAGGTAAGTAATCTAATTTTCGGGCCAATTAAGATTTTTTGAACGTGTCTGTAGCGTTGGCCAAATGCTAATTGGTTTTCTTGCATCCCGACTCGGCATTCAGATGACCCCTGTTCGCGAAGGGTTTTCAGGTCAGGGAAATGTTCGGATTGGAGAAACGTTGGTGGATCTCACTCTCTTCAAATCGAGTAAGTACAATGTCGTTTGATGTTCCATGGCCCATTTCCTAACGCAGACTTTATTTCGTTTCTGCAAGAATCACTTATGAATATATCAGGACCATCAATCGTTCGAGCTTTTCGACAGTCTGTCGAGTCTCCAAGCTCTATGATCATCCTTGCCGACTCGCTGGAACATAGAGCAGGCACTCTTTCTGTTAAGTTTGGAGGCTCTGCGAATGGTCACAATGGAGTAAAAAGTATTATCGCTGCTATGGGCGGCGAATTAGGTTTTCATCGTTTCCGCATTGGCGTCGGTCGTGATGGAACTGATCCCGCTGAATATGTCATGCATCCTCTGTCATCGTATGAGCGAACATTTTGGAATGAAGATGGTCTCGATATCGTTTTGAGAGAGATCGGAAAAGTCTCTCTCAAAGTCAAAGGCTAAATGCAATTGTTGCATTGCACTCTTAGGGTCTTCCTGCATGCTTTGCGGTTCCGTCTTCCGTCCAAATAGCACACCAAATCGCCGGATGGTGCGCTTTACTTCCGTCCGTCACGGATATGATTGTCCAATCCGTGTAAATCGCATATGTTACCTTCCATCAGTTCTCATAATTTCAGAAACAGTCTTGACTCGTGCATCTGCGGCTTACTCACCGGAGCAGTGTTGTGGCTATTCAATCAAGGCTTCTGAAAAGGATTCTTTTTCAATGGTATAAGTAGAATGATTGACAAGTCATTTTCGGCGCTTCTTTATAACTCGTCTCTTCCATTACTTTCCAACTTCTATAACACCACATGACACTCACAAGATCAGGTATTGACCCTCACAGCAGCATTGGACCAGACTCTAGTACAACCAGAACTATCTCTACCATCCCGCAACCACCCTCCGAATCACACATCACGCTCTACACCGAAATTCGCGTTGCCTCTCTTTGCACGAACCCAGAATCGTTCCATCCGTTCTACCTAAGGGAGTTGACTTTTTCCCGCTCCAAGTGGAGGGAAAGACTGAGTCTCCCAGGTGTGACAACGCTCTATGTTGCCGAGTCCGACGAGCCCACCGAGAACGGCGGAGACGAAAGCGAGTCGTTACTTGAACTTTCGACGCCTCTCGCAGAGTCGAAACGCAAATCGAAGCCATGGGTTGGGACTTTGACCGTCCTCTCTCCAGATTTTCTTACCTCTACCATTGGAATGGCGGACACACCAGAGGTAGTTACCCGCCTTAATTCTGGGGAGATAAATCTCTGGCATCTTGCCGGGATGTGGGTTCGCCCGGAATGGAGGGGAAGGGGTGTTGGGAAGGTTCTCATGCAGAAAGCACTGGAGGTCGTTAAATCTTCGCAGAGTAAGTGGCAGAGTTTTTCCCTCTCTTTTTCTTGCATGTTGAACTTCTTCTATAGGCTCGAACAACACAAAAGGGAACCGAGATACGCTAATTATTCTCGGGGTAAACCCTAAGAACACAACCGCCATTCACCTGTACTCTCTGGCCGGATTCCACAAGATGCCTCCTCCGTCGTCAGAGTCAGAACGAAGAAAAATGGATGGGGTGTTTCTCATGGGATATACCATCAAAAATTCATTTAGACCTTAGATAAGTATTCTGGCATTCAGTGCTACGGATAACGTCAGTATAATACCAGTTTTAGTATTAATGACTAAGTAATGCTTAGAATATCAGGAAGGTGTTTGATTCTGGGGTGGTTACTGGGTGAGAAGACAATTCGACAAGATGTAGGACCCGTAGTTTTATTTTGTGGCTTTCAGGAATTTTTCAAAATCTTTCCTCCTGTGTGCCTCCTTGACCAAAATTCCCGCCATTTTTTGAGGTGACGACGTCGAGAAATGGTTGCTCGAATTAAGGAATGGCGACGTGAAGGCGTCCCAGGAAACCGGTAACGATATGATTAAGATCCTGAAAAACTCTTCGTCGTCCACAGTCCCTCCTCTGATTTGCACTTCTTCCCGAAGCCGTCGGAGATTTGCGATGTGTTTGGTCATGTCGAAATCTGCCTTGGCGGTTGCCCGATAGAGTGCACGACGGGAGTTCAGGATTCCCGATGGACTGTGAGGCTCCTTCACCATCGTTAGCTGTTCCCACATTTGGCTAGCGGTGTCAGCCCCATATATATGGACCATCTCTGCATCACTTAGAGACAGTACGATTCGTGCCGTCGCTTCTGAATCCCCCTTGTTCCACTCCTCGACCGCTGTCAACTCGTCTGCTGTAGGCTTGGTCGGGTCGGCCAGTTCTGGAGGCTTCACTCCCTTCACAACATGCTGTTCAAGTTCAAGCTCCCTAAGAATGGCAAGCATCCGTCGCTTCCATGGTACCCAATTATGAGCATTCAGAAATTCGACCTGGTAACTGTCAACGTGTTCTTTTGGCATAAGCTTTTGAGATAAGTTTCAGCCTGAGTCGTGTGGCATTGGGTCAAAGCGTCAAAGATTCGGCCCGGCAGACCTACTGAGTCGTGACGGCTAAAATCAATGGAACAAGCTGCCGGGGCTCAGCAGGTTTGTCCAATACCCGGAAAATTGAAGTTTGAGCTCATTTGAATTTCAATAGAACATGCTGCTCATCATTCAAGTTTCTGTTCAAATCATAATCATATCACTGCCGCTGTGGATATGACCACTAACTATTAACTAGCTGCCCTACTCAATCGAATCCCTAGTTTTCAATCATGAATTTTTCTGACGGCAATCCTATCCTATTCAGCAACAACCGCAGAGTCTCAGTTACTGGTAGTACATTGATCAACGTTTGTGCTCAGCGAGAAACAAACCCTTATCGATCGTAAGTTACTAGATTACCTCCATTCCACGAACTGTTCTGATGATGACCAATGGGAAGTCATCTCAAGCGCCTTCAAAGATCGTTTCATCCCGAGCGCTACTCACGATACCGTCGATACCGTCGACCCCGCCCCAGGTGCCATCCTGGCACCCGTATTCTTCTTCTTAACCGCTTGTCGGACTGGGTGCAAGACGCTGCCAAACGTTCTGCCAGAGACCGAGCGATTGCCGATTTCCAGGCACCTGCAGGCCCGAAAAGCCAGCGGATGGACTTTTGGCAGGCTCCAGTTTTCTTCTGCAGAACAGACACAAACCGGAACTCTATCAAGGGACTCGTCCCAACTCTTGCATACCAAATCTCATATTCCATTGTTAACTCTCGGTTCCAAATCACGAAAGCCGTCGCGGACAATCCTATGATCTTCTATCAGTCCTTTCAAACACAGTTCAAAAGCTCTCATCACCAGACCGGTGACGCAAATACCCCCAGCAGCATCTGACAGTTCTTCACCTGCCAGACCGATGTTAATCATCATCGATGGTCTTGACGAATTCGAAGATCGGATACAAAAATGCCTTATTCTAAAGACTATATTTGACGCCGTTCCGCGTCTGCGTGGTCATCTCAAGTTCCTCGTTGCCAGTCGACCGGAATTCGACAAACCGACGTCAAAGTTCATGTAAAGATTGTTGAGCTACTGGAAGATGCCCGCGCCTACGATGATGTTCGCACCTATCTTCGAGAAAGCTTCAATCAACTCAAGCAAACACATCCACTTCAAGAAAAATTGGAAGCAGACTGGCCACCATTCAACTCGGTTGAGGAACTCGTAGAGAAATCCTCCGGGCACTTTATATATGCCAGTACAGTCATCAAATGTATTGCCTCGCCCTATGACCTACCAACAAGGCGCCTTGAGCAGATTCTCGGGTTCCGCACTGTCTCCCATAATCCTTATGCTAACCTCGATGATCTGTACTACAACATCCTAGCTTCTGGCTCAGGATTGTCCAAAGTGGACAGGAAGGTGCTCATCAAAATTCTGTCCGCTGTTCTCGTTTGTAACTTAATTGACAATAGAATCTTGTATCGTTTCGGCCATGATCCTGCCGACACGACAAAGTCAGATCGCTTTGTCGAGTGTCCACTGCGTCTGCCCTGATTGACCTCAAATCTCTCATCGTGCTCAACAACCAGTTGCAGTTCAAATCCCAATGTCGCTCTGATGTACCGGCGGTCGTAAAATTCTCGCACAAATCTTTTCCAGATTTTCTTTTGAATCCATCACGATCAAAAGAATTTTACGTTGATCTGGAACATAGTTATGCAACTCTCGCACGATATTGTATGGGGACGTATTGTCTGGTGGAAAGGTGAATTAATAAAATTCTCAACCCACATTGTGTTAAAAGTTTGATTTACTTCGTTAGATATTGGAAAGGACTTGAGTGGGATCCGAGGCTTGTACACCATTGTTTCCTAGCAGGGTGTTGTCAAAAAGCACTGCCCAATCCAGCACTGTGTTTTTTGACTACGGTGACATTACCAACCTTTTGAAGGTTCCAGCGAAAGTAACTATCAAGAGCGATGGAATTTATTTCGATTTTGTGCTCGAGCTACTTCCACTTTACGAGAAGGTATCTGTGCCGGTGAGTATGAGTATAGTTTAATTGGAACCCTGTGCTAACACCTTTCTCATCGGCATTCAATATTTTTTTTAATCTCCTTTTCAAATTTCATCGGTATATCAAATCAGAGCTTTGAGCTCTGGGTTCCCCAGGTTCCTGAAGTCATGGGAGAACTAATACTTTCAATCTTTCCGAATCATATCGATAGCCAACGACTTTACAGCTCTGAAGTTGGATGTACATTTCAGCGGATGATCAAGCACCACTGGCAGTGCTTCCCTCCTAGCACGAAACATTGGCCATATTTTCTCTTATGGTTATTCGGAGCAAGATATCGATTGGACCAGAGGATTGATTTCTTTTGTGATTTTTTCTACTCCAGAGATCGACGAGCAGGCGATTTCTGCTTGATTGGTCTTTCAGTGAAAACAGCCCGTAGGTCTTGAATGGGATTGTTGCAATCCCAAGATCAACCAAGATTCCCGCCGAGAAGGAAGAGTACAGTTTAAGATAACACCTTACACCATGAAAACACTCGACGAGTCGCTCTGATTATGTATGGACTTCGATGAATACAGGCGTTATACACAAAGCTGAAAACAAAAGAAAGTATATAAAAAAAAGGTCCATTATCAACGCGTGATATATCCAATTTTTTACATTAATAAAAGGGCAGTGCACTGAGAACCGATATGTGTGTGAAAAATGCCAAATGAGAAAAATCCTGAAAGAGGATGGGTGGATGTCAAAGAGGGTACAGCGCTGCCCCTGCCCATGGGGTCGTGACTCGTCGTAAATCAGTCATGGAATGTCAAATAAAATATGCTCGGATAAGTTTTGCCACCATCACATCAAAACTTTTTGTTGTTTTCACATCATCAGCAGACCCGACGATGCCAGCGCGGATAGCAAAATCACGATGAAGGAAGTTGAAGTCAAAGACGAGGCAGCACCTGAACAAACAAAATAATCGTCAGTTTCACATAGACCAACAGTCATTCTTTTAGAACTTAGCAAACGAAACTTACGTGTCGTTCCAGATGAGGAGCTACTAGTTGTACCTGTTGTTGAAGAGATGAAGTAGGATACACAGTAGATTGGGAATTCGTCCCAGCAAGCGGGTACGAACCTGATGTTGAACTACCGGCTGACGCAGAGAGGTGAGCAAATCCAACAGAGGGAGGAGAGGCTCGAAACACAGTGTAAACGTTTTTCTTATCGATCGGGGAAAAAATTCAGTTATTGTTCAATCAGAATAATAGAATGACATACAAGGAACGAATCCCCAACAACCCAGGCGGGATTGTCTCCACCAGCGGGTATACTACTCCCCATGCTTAAATCAAAAATCGACCCAACGCATCGGCTGCTTCCCGTTCTCTCGGCCCCTAGATTCATATCAGCAGTGCTGATGGACCAGGATTTTCCACCGAAAGCCATTGATATAGAGACTTGCGTCGAGCAGGCTATGTGGCGTCCAGACAAGGGGAATTAAGGCGTGGGATGAAAGCGAGGAAGGAAAAATACTTACGGAATGTGTAGAATCCGTCGGACGAGGACGCTGCAGAACCGGGAACAGCTGCCCATATTGTTGCGACGTCGTCGGTAGGTCCACCAATGAGCGTCGTGCCAGTATCGATCGCAGAGAGGGCGGAAGTGCCTGTCTTGACAGAAACTGATTTGCCATCGACAATCACACCTGCGTTATTTTAGCGCCTTCGTGATTCCCACATAATATAGGTAGGCAAATAACTTACCCGATAACCCAAGAAGCCAATACGTCGGCGTTTGCACGGGTAAAGTCAAAAATTCGATATCACCCGTGTATAGACTTGAGTTTGTGCCTCCAAGGGTGAACCAACCCCCAAAAGTCTGCGAGGCTGCTCTGGTGTTGTTGATCTGTCTTGTGAGGTAGAAAGACATATCCGTAGAGGTTAGCCGCCCAGCTTGGGCAAGATTTTCCCAAAAAGGAACGGATCTTGTGGTAGAAAGGTCGGACCAGCCGAGGCCTACGATGCCAGACACAGCGCCATCAATGAGGCCTGACGTGAGTTGGTTTACGGCGACTATTTGGGAAAAAATGTTTTAGATAACATACACAACTGATGTATTGGACTACAAACGTATGGTTTGATTAGAAAGAGTGAAACCGCCCATGGAAACGGTGTCCTGTGCGACCGTGCCTGAGGCTCTGCCGGACCCGTATGTGATGACAACATTAGAGGTGCTCGCTCTGAAGGTGGAGGATGCAGAAGTGTCAAAAAATTTTGTTGAGCGAGTGCAGGAGGTACATGTAGTATCTGCGAGCCAGAGATCCGCGGAACCTGTGTCGAGTACAACTGAGAAGTTTTGTGGGCTGGATCAGAGTATTAGCCAAAAATAATATCAAAGGCCAAACTCGGAAGGAAGTGGCGTCATTCAAGTTTCCAACGGTACCGACGCAACCATTTGGAGTCGCACCACAAATGATGTTATTGCAATGAAAGAGAACTTACGGGGTGCCGACGGAAATGAGACCAAGGTAGCTCGAGTCGCTGTTCTATGATTCCAAATGGTTAGTTGGGATGACAGACACGAGCATTAAACGACACACCTGATTAATTATTGGAATAGCTGCAGTCGCGCGCTTTGTTGTTTCATTAGATGGTCGGGTGTAGCCATACCGATCCCTCAGACGCTCTGCTTCCGATACATAGTCAAAGGAACGAGCACCGATGGAAGAACGGCGAACGAGTGGGATATGGACTGGATCTTGTGCAAGAGAAAGAGGGGTGAGGAGGAAGACGGAGAGACATAGCAAGGAAAGGGGAGCCATTCTAGTGGGAAGGAGAGGAAGACGGAAGGGTAGCAATGGTGGGAATATAAACTCTGGCCAAGTACAAAGGAGAGGATGCTGCTTGGCGACCAGCGCGCGCAGTTCGCGTGATCTCCTCTCCTCTCCGCAGCATCCTGACTGCGCGTGCCGAAATATGCCGCATCATATCTATCCTTGGAACCCGAAATGAATTTTATTGGCGTCCGTGAGCTCTTGGCTGCGGAAACCTACCCACGGAACAGTCTTAAAAGAATGCATTACATTTCACTGCTTGCGGAACAAGCAAACATAGGCGAGTCACTGGCTTCGAGTTCGGCCAATAGAGAAAACATCGCGAGCATGGCCACCATCTGCATTTCATTCTATGTATAAGATATTCATTCCCCAAGATGCCAAAATTTGCAAATCTGTGTTTGGGCACATCTTAGAGTGGCCACTCTCCAGAGCGCTGCATTGGTGGTTTGATTGTGATTGGAGAGTGGGTGAAAAGAATTCAAGTCGTTGTGTCAGACTATTAAGCTGGAAACATACGCCACACTCGATATCACCATTAAGCTTCGTTTTTTAGGACTCACTTGGATGTATGAAATAACCATTCGCTTATCAACTTTCAATTTAGGAAACAATTAACTTATTAAGAAGGACTCACAGCTTGAATTTCTTTCTAAGTCATGATCATATGACAAGATGATGGCCGCCGACGGACAACTGTGGCCAGTGGCCAGTGGCCACCTCCAAGGGCCAACTATGTTGAGAAAGACTATTGCATTCAATCTTCAAGCAATGCGTGCTCAAGGGTTCTTAAAAGATCACGGAGATTCTGTTCAAACTCTCCCCTGTTCAGGATTCAGGAATCTGGCAGGTCTAATTGAAATTTTAATTGACCAGGATGAATCAATTTATGAAGTGCTTATAGGAATTTAAACCAAAACAGTGGACTAATATAGTCAGCTGTAAATAATGACTTCACTGATAACTTGAACAGCCCTACAATACTTGCATCAAACTAATCATGAGCTTAGAAGTACATCAACGCGATGCGTATTACTGAAATAAAAAAGGAAGCAATACAGGTGTGTAATAAATAGGATCATATCGGAGCAAATCAACAACGATATCCAGGCAGGACATCTTTCTCACTAGCGATTGGGGCTGAGGTCACTTGGGACTCGGATGCGTTTGACTGTTGCACTTACTCAGAAACCAATCGCCTCTTTTCGTCCAAGATATGCGGCTTAGGTTCCTCTACTGTTTCGGGAGATGTTGACGATTGGGCCTGGCTATTCCGAGCCAGATCATCAAAAAGCCTTCTTTTACTCAATGGCAAAGGCGACAGGTTCGAATATCCACCTTCTCGCATGATAGTCTACGTTTCACCGTCCATCAACAATGGAAAGGCCAAAATAAAGAATTGCCCAACGTACATTCATTCCGGGGGTCATCAAATCGCTATATGGTGCGCCACCCCCAGATAAAGGCCAGGTTCCCGGAGTCGTCGGCGAATTCTGCGGGATCATGAAAGGTTCGACGGTGAGCGTTTGTGATTCCGACTGCCTCCTTGAAGATAAGTTTTTCCATTTTTTCGATCGAATGCAGAAGAAAAGTATCGCGGCCAGAAACAACAACCCAAAGAAGCCGCCAAGAGATATCCCAACGATGGCTCCGACAGATAGTCTGCTGAAGGGGAAAGAAGACCTTTAGTCAAACCTGTGGTGACTCTCAGAGTTGCCTCAGTACATACCCGCCCTGTAATGATGAAGTAGTGAAAATTTGAGCGTAATCGATTGCCAGGTACAAGGCCGAGTTGCTCAATGCTTCTGATCGAATGACTAATATGTGTTCATTTTTGCCAAGACCTCCAGCGTGATATAGCAACTGCTGTGGCCGGTAAAACTGCTTGGTAGCAGAATAATTCGAAGGAGTTCCACCATCCAAGATCACAGAGTATGGTGCACATGTAGGACCAACGGGGCCATACAAAGCGATGGCGCCGCCTGCAAGCAAGATGATCAGACTTTTGCGCGTTGAAATGAAGTGATTAATCAAACACCCTTGTGCGTCGTCAGAAGAGTGGGTACAAAGAAAGAGAGCAACATACTTTAAATTTTAATTGGACTGACGCGCCAGGAGTTGTCGTTGCACTGGAGAACACGCGTGAGCGCTCTCAAGAGCAAAAAAATGTCAAAATGCGTACTGCCCTGAACTCCCCAAAAACATGCCGAGATTCGCAGGGTTGGTCGTCCATTGTGAATCTGAATCATATTGAAAGGCAGAGTCGGCATCTTGGACAATTGACGAGATTAGCTTTTCATCAGTTAAACCCACAGGCGTTTGCCATGATATCTAATCAACAACGGGTCGGTTAGGATATTTGAAATTATTCCGTGGTGCATATAATACAACTGCACAATATCGTGGTGCAGGAACTCTACACTTACGGTGTCCAAATCCAAAAATGCCCTGCCCACGTTCTCCATTTGTATGGAGTGATAGCTATCTCGCAGGGCTATGGACGAGAAAAGGGAGATCTGAAACTGCGTATCGTTCGTCGCACCGTTGACTTGAGGGTAGACTAACGAATCGATAGAGATCTGGTAGTATCCATGATTCGGTCGTTTGGCACCCCATACTTGAACTCCAGTGCCGTAGAAGGTGAAGGTGACGTCCGCTTGAGTGCCATTGGTCACCATGTAGCTACTCTGCGAGTAACTATTTCAATGACTATTGGTCAGCTTTTCATGCATAAAGGAGCTTTGAAAATAAATATACCGTTCTGCTAATGGATCATCACTTGAACTTCCAGCCCTCCAGTCATTACTAGAATAAACAATCACTGGAGAAGTATCCTCGATGGTGGTCGTTACCAGAGGCATAGATTCCGAAGGCGCTGTTCAAAATGGAGTGGAATCAAGGACGGATTAAGGCTCTACGAAACGTTTACGTTAGATGTATGTCAAAATTAGAATTGGCTATGTACCTGCTTGATGATGGGCGTCGTGATGAAAGATGAACCCGGGGAACACATATTCACTCGATATGTCCGCTTAATATCCAAATACTTGCCCAATTCGCCAAGATCGTCAGTCCCAGAGTGTGAAAGTAAAGGATAGAGCCAAAGAACAAGTGAGCGCCAAGCGGAACTCCATCAGTGATGGACCTGAAAGTTGCGTTGGGCGCCGTTGGCCTCGGCAAAGGAAAAATCGTCAGGATAAAAAGAAACAGCAATCAATCTGGCGCTATTAATCAGGATACGCAAACAAGAAGGCTTGGGGTGGTCATGGTATATGTAAGAATTGGCGCCCGAATAACGGGCCGTGGCTCCAGTTTCCAAGGACTATAGTTCGGCCGGTCTGGCCACATCCCGTGCCTGGCCGAATTATTCGAAATAGTACAGTATATAGGAATACTATTTCTGCCGCAAATCTGGCTTTTCTGAGTCTAAGTAACGAGCCCTAGTAGCTAGGCCTAAGGTCTAAGTTATTCCTGTTACAACTCCCCAGAACAAACACCTTCAAGCCATTCCACGTCACTCCTCACAGTAGTAAGATTCTCGTACCCTGTTTCCGTAATTACTACCACGTCCTCAATCCTCACACCACCGACAGGCTCGTACTTCTTCAGGATATCATGATCAACATGCTTTGAATTTCTTATAGCTGCAAGGAGATGAGGGGAGAAATATATTCCCGGTTCGACCGTCTGTACACTCACGAGTCATTAAGATCTGAGCAAAACAAGATAAAACCAACTTACGACAACCATTCCTGTTTGCAACGGCAACCTCAACCGCAGATACGCATAGAAAGTTTCATGACCAAACTCATTGGCCTCAGTCTTTCGCAGCTTTTCAACTGTCTCGTTCGACCTTGGCTTGCTCGCCGCTGGTACATCGTGCACATCCAAACCCAATGAATGGCCCACTCCGTGCGGGAAAAATGCAGCAGAGTCCCCAGATGCAAGGATAGCCTCAGCAGAGTTCCACGAAGAAGCAGGAGACTTGAAGATACCCAGACGCTGAAAGCCTTGGATAAGCACACGGTGACAGGTCAGCTGGACAGTGTCCCAGTGAACGCCCGGCTTGAGGATTGAGAACGATTGCTGAGATAGAAGATGAATAACGAATAAACGCAAAAGAAAGTTAATGCGAACCTTTTGCATCTCAAGCACGAGCTCGTATATCGCCTTAGCTTCGGGCGTGAATTTACCCCCATTTCCTACAGGCATTGTACGCGTAATATCTGACGCATAATTGTTCCACTCGCACCCTGCATCGATGAGGAGGACTTGAGGATGAAGCTCTTTCGGCCTATTGCTATCAGTGGTGCAAGCCAGCTCACTTCCATTGTGGTGGTCGTGTGGCTTTACAGGACCCCAAGCAAACTCTTTGTCATTGCAGCAATAGTGAAGTGTAGAAGCACGAATAGAAGAGGCTACAATAGGGAGGTAGGCTTGGTGAATGGCCCTGAAGAATTAAAATTTGAGTTACGAAGAGAGTGGAATGATCGCAAAAAAAAAACGCACCCCTCCCTGCGACACGAAGCAACAAAAACAGCTTCCGCCTCCGCTTCTTTCTCAATCAACCATTCGCCCGGCAGAAGCGGTCTGCCTGGAGCGCCATTTGCAATCTTTCCTTTCACGGCCTTCCCAAGTACCCTCATCACGACCTCATGTGCTCTAGAGCTGACCCCGTTTGCCCGCTTAATGAGTGCAATTTCCTCCGAGTCCTTGATCAACCGGGTTTGCTGGAGCGCATTGAGGAGATAAGCATCGGTTACCTTCACCACTCCTGAGTCTGAAAGAAATTTGCTGTACTTTGCCGGCAGCTTAGGAAATAGAAGCAATTCCTGAGGGAGAGTATGCACCACAGCCCCGGGCATCGTTTTCACAATATTTTCTAATGCCTCCGCCAAAGTGGAGACATACGCAACTTGTGTAACATCGTGCGATTGGCTGGCTTCAGAGATGGAAGGAGGCGGGACGGACCACATCAAGTCGGCTGGTTCAGCTTGTGGGATTAATAAGGTTGTCTTTGTTATTTCATATGCTTTGGGGGGATGGTACGATGCGAGCAGGAAGGCGGAGGGGACATTGCACCCTGTTAGATAGAAGAAGTTGGATTCTTGTCGGAATAAGAGTTCACGATCAGTGTCATGTCTATAGCCGAGTGATTCGCCTGCAAGGAGTAGAATTTGTGGCTGTAATTTATCGTTATGAGGCAAGTTCGTTTATCCGATCGTGGACCTACTTTGGTGTGCTCACTCTCGGGCAGTAGATGGAGCAGGGTTTCGAAAGTTCTTATAGCATGCTGTTTTGCTGTAGATGAATATACTCAGTACTGAGAACCAATAATTATGGGGGTGTTACCGGGATAGACCATGGCTCAAGTCGACTGTGTGAGATCAGGGCAAGAGCATCAATTCTTGATTTAGGTTTTCATCAGTTCGTCTTTATCTTCCAATATGCATCAAGAATAAAAGAAACCGTGTGCCAGATATGCACCCTATATGCCAGGTCATTTAGTATGTTGAATTCTCGGGAGTCCATTGTCGATTGCTTGGAGGTTGGACATTGCAGCTGTTCGTTGGCGTGTTATAAGGTGTGCCCACCGAATTGCTGTTATGTACACCACTGATTTACCAAGCGTAACCCAAACACTTCTGAACCGAACGCATCCCTTCGTCAAAAATACATCGATGTTACATACGCGAATACAACCCCCTGGTAGCATCCGAGGACTTGGTGTGCTCGTGTTCCGTCCCTTCTGGCTCATGTTAATGTATCCGCCACCCTCATTCCTCGCCGAGAGGCTAACTCGAATCTCGAATTCTCTTGGCGCACCTACGTCAGCTCAAGATCACATGCATGGTGCTGGGCAAGTCTTCAAGCGGTCATTGACTACGATGTGGGACTGTGGTGGGAACTCCGCGAATTGGTAAGGTGATGGGACGCCGTCAGGAAACGAAGCCTTCGCCATTTCCAGCATCCTACGTCGTATCTCTTTATGGCTGGGGCCCTCTTTCTTGTTGATCTCGCTTGATTGAATAGGAGAACCTTGGTTGTTAGTAGCAGCTGAAAAGTTCGTTGCATATTGATCATTGCTATAAGGGATGATCGTAGCCCCTGCTGTGGGTGTGGACTGCAATTGGAGTAGGGTGTGATACAGCCTTGCCGCCGATACAGGTTCTGTTGATCCCATTTGTTCGAGAGCACGAGCCAGCTCAGCGAGCGTGATTGTGATACAAGGAGGCGTCTCGCTGAGGCAAGTTGACAGCGTAGCAGGTGAGGTCTCTGCGGCCATTAGGGACGTACAAAGTTGGCCGCAGCTCGCAGGCGCTTCTCGCATCTCGCAGCTTCGGCAGCTTAGATAATA
>QDKV01005278.1_pt1 | contig 43793 bp, 61 predicted proteins | sample 1861101 | NCBI WGS metagenome assembly QDKV01 (sample SAMN04275158, study PRJNA302643) | Fungus metagenome, whole genome shotgun sequencing project. | isolation source: fruitbody | host: Mallocybe terrigena | place: Sweden | collected 2013
TGTAGAACAATGCGGAATATCATAGAAGTCCATAAGCATAGCAACAAAGAAAAATAAATGTCCACGACAAAAGTCGTACCATAATGCATATGTGTAAGCAAGGAGATGACAAAGACAATGACATAGGGTGTGACAGAAATAGTGACAGAATCATAACATGAATCACGTGGTCACATCTAGGTATCACGTGTCGCATCCTGCTATGGATATAGTCCAACAATATTTGCTAACTAGTTATAGGCAAAATCCCGAAATCCCCAATTGGAACGTTATGAACATGGTTGGGTGACTCTTGAGATCATACGGACATTTTGCAAGAACTGACAAAATTACCAAAAGAAGACTGGCCTCTCAACCAAAGAAACCGCAGACAATGATGGGATGGATGTAGGGATTGTCATGGGTAACCCCTGGGTATCTCAGGCAAACCCATACCCATACCCACGGAAACCCATACCCATGGTCATGGGTATGGGTTTCTGTGGGTATGGGTATGGGTTTTTTGGGTTTCATGGGTACAAAAACCCATGTGTTACAGCTGACAGGTATTGTATTAAAATATGTAACTAATTAATAAAATAAAACGGTGGGAATGCAGACTACATTGCATCCCAATCATTAGCTAGATCCTCTTCCTCACCATCAAGTTCAGGCAAAACTGCAGCATTAAGGACATCACTGTCCTTCACATACCCCATTATACTCCATATCACCAGACACAAGAGTGCCTGTGTTGACTGGACAGAGAGATGGCTCCACACATGAGAGAGAACAAGCCATCATCTCTCTATGGAAAAACCCACCCCCAACCCACCATACCCATGGCTGGGGTATGGGTTTTGTGAGGGTACAAATGTCTGTACCCTGACCCATACCCCAGATAAACCCATGGCAAAACCCATGACAATCCCTAGCCGGGCGATGCAGCTCCTCTTGTACAACGCCCATACTTGGATGGTAATGTTCATCAGCCAACTGTTTGAATTGGTTACGTTCTTCTTGCAAAAGAGAATTTTGTATGTGAGGGTAGTGATTTGTGTTTTTTGCGAGGCAATCGTCTGGCTGGTACTTCTTGGGAGAACAGAATGAGAATCTTGTAGGTCGTCGAATTCTTGCTGTAACGAAGTGACACTGGTCCAAAGAGAACGACCTTCAGCATCTACTTTATGCTGCTAAATATCAGCACGAAACCTATCATAGGATCATATGCATACCTTTACTTTGTTGTGTTCTTGACGCCCTTTCTCCTTCTCTTTGCGTTCTTCCTTTTCCCGGTCTGCAAACCACCGTTGGTCCCATTCTAACCTTTCAACTAGCAACTCCTTCTCCCTTAGTTTGGTCTCCAATTCCATCTTCGCCGTCTGAGCTGCCAGCAATTGCTGTTCCAAGTTTGCATGGGACAGTGAAGAAGTGAAAACCTGAGCTTAGATCTACTTGAAGTAGGGAATGTCACGGGTAACCCCGGGTATCTCTAGTGTTTGAAAGTCAGGTTAGGTGACCGGAAAATAACTGAGACCGGACCTAACTCTAACCGCTACTGACTGAGAATATCACTAACCGATGGTAACCATAACCATGGTCCGGTTAGCGGTTAGCATGCAACTCAGAATTTTTGAGACCAGGCATTAACCGGTCATGACTGGTTATTCATTGTAGCTACTACATATTCAGAAAATGCAAACAAAAAATGCATTTACAAACAAGCTCTCCCAAAAAATTTACTGGAACCATATCAGTCACAATGCCTACTGCTCGCACTGTTGCAAAAGGGATTCCCCCACGACAGCCCCCACCTGCCAAACGTAAATCAATTACCAAGAAAACGGGTTCAACGAGCCTAAAAAGGAAGGCAAGTGAGAGTTCCGACTCCGTTGAACCAAAGTCTCGGCAGAGAAAGACTAGATGCAGGCCAGATTCATCTGAAGATGAGGTGGTGGTGGCAGGTGGTAGGCTTGAGCCAGAGGTTGAGGAGGTTGAGGATTTAGACAACGAAGCTGGTGTTTCTGATGGCAGTCCAGTGAATACAAATCTCTTTTTCAAACAAGGGTACTTATACTATCATAGGGACCTGATGATGGGCTGAATGACCATCAGCGCGGTGAAGTCCTGCGAGAAAAGACAGTTAAAAAGGATGCGACACTCAACATCCTGACGGTCATGTCAGACAAAGTCACAGTGAAGTTCAAAGTTGGACCTGCAAAATATGAAACGGAAACGGGCAGGTGGTGCAATCCCTGCCGGTAAGAAATTGCAAAATACGACAATACACTGCTTACCTATGAAACAGGAATGACAAAGGTTTCGTAAAGTCGAATGGACTGCGTAAAGCCTTCCTCAAAGGGGGGAATTCGTCCTGCCGTTTCCATATCCGTCAGCATTACAAACTCTATAAAGAAAGATGTGATGCAGCGGACGTACCAATAAATCACTGGGCAATTCCACGTCAGATCTGGAATGCAATGGAGGAAGCTAAGGAGGAAGCTAAGCGAGGCCGGAAAACCAAAAAAAAACAACAGCAACAGTTACAATATGAAGCTGTGGTAGGTCCGCGCGAATTTACGAGGGCTGCCACCCTTCATGCGGTGGCTAAACACATCGCTACGGACAATCAAGTAGGTCGTCAGCCTCTCTCGTGTTCAAAAAAACTAACACTTACACACCTATAGCCTCTTGCGCTTGCGGATAATCCCTCTTATTGTAACGCGCTTGTCTCAATGCGACCAAAGTCAACCACACTTGATCTTCCGAGTTCGTATGATGTCAAGGTGTACCTTCATAACCAGTTTGTAAAACACATCAACGAGCTGAAGGAAGAAATAAAGGTAAGCTTTTCCTAAACTAAGGATCAAAAGATTTACAATGTACGTTTGAAGGCGGCTCCAGGAAAGGTTTTGATCACTGCAGATGGATGGTCAGCAGACACAACGAAGACGGGTTTTTTAGGAATGACGGCCCATTGGATTGAGGTCAAGGAGGGCAAGTGGAAGTTGAGGGCAGAGGTTATTGGTTTCAAGGGCATATCCGGTGCACATACAGGTGAGAACTTGGGAAGATACGCTGTGGGATTGTTGGACCGTGTGGGGATTATGGATAAGAATCGATCAAAGGTAACCATTGGTTGGAACATCTATCTTATCTAATTGTCCGACAGCTGTACACGGCAACTTTAGATAATACAAGTAACAACGATACCACATGCAAGACTATTCAGCGAATACACGAACGCTGACACCTTCCAGAGTGGAATAGAGATGAATTGCAGTTACCGTGAGTTTGTTCTTGAGTTTTGAAGCACTCTCTAAGCCCCTCATTTCGATGTTAGCTGCTTGGGACACGTTGTCAACCTTGGAAACGTGGACATAATGCAACGTATCACGAAGATAGCCACTGTGGAAAATGCAACGGCCATCTGGGAATTTGATCCCACTCACGATGACAACCGCGTTTTGGGTGGATCTTTGGATGTTATCGCTGCGATCAGAACTCTAGCAATCAAGGTACAGTACTAATTATGTGTCTACTGTTTACGAAATGAACCAACATTCTACAGATCCAAGCATCCGGACAACGCATCGAGTACTTCCAAAGTACCCAGGCACGCTGTGGATTTCCCGAAGGATTGAAGATACCTCTGCACAGTAACATTCGTTGGGGAACTGCCTTCAAGATGCTCGACCAGGCCCACAGGCTCCGTCAACCAATCGGGGTATTCCTGACATCTGCCGATGAGATGTATGGCCCCGTCACTACGTTACGACGCAACAATCGTGTGGTGAAACACATCCCGTGGACGGCATTCAGGCTGTCAGACGTGGATTGGATTCGAGTGATTGATGCACGAGATATCCTTGGGGTGAGTTTCCCTTGTTCTTTATTTGGACCAAGACCTTCTGATGGATCATATAGGATTCGAACCTCATCCAGGAATATTTCTCCGCCGACAAACAACCCACCCTTTGGCGCTCACTCCCTGCTCTTGAAGAGTTGCAATCAGCATGGGAGATCAAGCACGACGCACCCAAGTACGCTCTCTACAAAGATGCGCTTTTTGATGGATTGGCAAAGCTTCGCAAGTATTATTCGCGATTGGATGAGAAGCCCAGTTTTGTATTAGCACTCGGTACTATCATTTCTCTCATATCTCAGATGTATATTAATGAATACTCTCTAGTGCTCCATCCATATTACAAGCTTGCCTACATCAAAATGTCGTGGGGTGGTCCAGAAGAGCAAGCTGCTGAAATTGCAGCCGGAATCCTTGACGCGAAGGACTGGCAAGACGAAGCGAAACAAATTGTCGAAAAGACTGTAAGTTGCCTTGTTTGACATAGATACTTTAGCTTACACATTTCAGATGGCTCGATATTACAATATCCGACCTTCAGTCGTCGTCGATCTCGACGGGCCTGAAGAGAATGACAAACCCCCATCCAGCGATACTCACACCCTGTCTGAATTCGACAAGCACCGCAAAAAGTTGCTCTCCGACGATGCCAAGGAGGGCTGGGCCTCTGAACTACGACGGTACCTTAGTACAATGCAGCGGGACGTGAAGAAGGATACGGATATCATTGAATGGTGGCAGGTAGGCAAGTTTTTATATGTCATATTGTTATCTACTTACCAGAAGCTTGGTAGAACCATGCTCAGCTCTTTCCAACGCTCGCGCGCATCGCACTGGATGTCCTTCCATCACAGGCATCATCAGTACCTTGCGAACGTGTGTTCTCAGGTACCAAACAGGTTGCGACTGACCGCCAGGCGTGCCTAGGTCCTACTGTATTCGAAGAACTCACAATGATGAAGTCTGCTTGGGGAAAGAAGATCTATGATGCTGCCGCATGGAATGCTGGACAACCTGAGGAGGTAATCCTTCTCGATTTTGAGCAGATGCTTGTTGATGACAGTGATATGGCTCAGTGGGACATGGACTTGGGAGGCCAACATTAATATAGACTTGTTTCGTAGTAGTCATATTATTTCTAATATTACATGTTGTAATTAAACATGGTTATGACCAGTATGTTGTATTTAAACACGGTTATGACTGGTTAGTAACCAGTCTTAACCATGACCGGTTGTAACCGGTTAGCTAACCGGAAATAACCTAACTTAACCGGTCAGTATTGGTCCGGTTAGGTTAATTTGAGAATTCAAAAATACTCTAACCGGTTAGGGTCTCGGTTAGAGCCAAAAGGGGCAAAAAACCGGACCTAACCGGACTTTCAAACACTAGGTATCTCAGACAAACCCGTACCCGTACCCGCAGAAACCCGTACCCGTGACCAGGGTACGGGTAGGGTACGGGTTTACCCATGGGTTTCCAATTTAATTACATCAAATAATTATAAAATTAAAATAAAGTTATTTAAAATATATAAAATAATAAACCACCATCGAAAACAAGCATACTTGTTTTCGGGGGTGGTAGGGCAGTTAGGTGGTGGTAGGTGGGGTGGTAGTGATGAGGAACAACCAACCACCATTAAAAACGAGCGCATGCTCATTTTTAATGGTGGTGGGATGGTGGTGGCCCTGAGATGTGAGCGACGGGGGGGGTGGTGGCAGGCAGAGAGAGGGGCAAACCCCTCCGCTCACATTTCGAGCGACGGAGGGGGTTGTGGCAGGCAGAGAGAGATGGGCAAACCCCTCCGCTCGCGTTTCGAGCGACGGAGGGGTGGTGGCAGGCAGAGAGATGGGCAAGCCCCTCCGCTCGCGCTTCGAGCGACGGAGGGGGTGGTGGCAGGCAGAGAGTGGGGCAAACCCCTCCGCTCACGTTTCGAGCGACGGAGGGGGTTGTGGCAGGCAGAGAAAGATGGGCAAACCCCTCCGCTCGCGTTTCGAGCGACGGAGGGGGTGGTGGCAGGCAGAGAGTGGGGCAAACCCCTCTGCTCGCGTTTCGAGCGACGGAGGGGGTGGTGAGTGGTGGCAGGCAGAGAGTGGGGCAAACCCCTCCGCTCGCGTTTCGAGCGACGGAGGGGGTGGTGGCAGGCAGTGGGCTCGTTTCGAGGGTGATGGTGGTTGTCGGTGATGTGGCAATGTGACATTTGATGGTTGGAAGAGATCACACATGTGACGGGTAACATCGCGGGTAACCCGGAACCCGTGCCGAGGGTACGGGTTTTTCGAGGGTACAAAAGTCTGTACCCTGACCCGTACCCCAGGTAAACCCATGTGAAAACCCGCGGGTTTCTAAAACCCGTGACATTCCCTAGTAAGAACAGGTAGAACTTTTGAAAACCTTCATATCTTTGTGAATTGTAAACCATTTTGGATGTTCTTGGGCTTAAAATGAAGCTTAAATCTATTCAAAGCTTTCTACCAATGCAAAAATATTTAAAAGACCGGTCTTAAACCAGTTTAAACCAGTTAAGACTGAGACCACAGTCTAGACCGAAAAAGACTGGTCTTAAGTGGTCCAGTCCGGTCTTTTGACATCCCAGGATATTTATAGACCAGTCTCGGTCTCGGTCTTTCCAAAAATAAGCCAAAGACCGGACTGGACCGGACTTTCAAGCACTAATAGGAGGTGCTGATATGATGTCCAAAGGCTCTGTCTGTGTTGTATTGGCCTTCTTTGGACAGGACTTGACCATGGTCCATGGAAGCAGATGGACAATAGTAAGCGGATCAAGATGGCGGTGAGAAACACAAAAAAAGACTAAGTTATTTTTATTTCTATTACATCAAATGAATCGGGTAGTGCCATTACATCCAGAAAGCGCCGTAAATGTAAATCTTGCATGATTTGCCACAAATTATTTTGCCCTGCACCCTGTGACTAAACTGAAATAGTCAAGATTTTAAATCATGTGGCCATCCAAATTGGGCATTTTCTCTTAAAGATCTTGTTCCCCTGTGATGGGAACACATCCAAATGGTCCCAAATTTTGCACCAAGGGAGAAATATAGTAGGTTTTCTATGATACAAAATCTTGTAGAAATCTGTGGTGAATTAATGTCCCTGTAGCTATTTCAGTCAAGGAGGTGTATTACACAGTAATTTACACTTATGCGCGAAGATGTATGTTTGTTTCTGCAAAATAATGGATAAAGCAGGGTGAGCAAAGATCTAAGCTCATGATTCCGAAAATTAATGTGAACAACATTGAATCTATCTCCCAGATGTGCCCTGCAACTCCTGTACCAATCCATCATCCAAAACATACCCCTCTCCCACCCAATCCTTCCTCCTCAACAATGCCACAACCTCATCCCTAAACTGCCCCTTCGGCATCTCCATGTTCAGATCCGTCCCTGCATCCAAAAACCACTTGCGAACAAACGCAGGTTGACCAACTTTAAGTCGAGAGATGATATGCTGTCAGTCCCTCTCGATTTCGTATATTAACGGTTGCAGGAGTGCAAGACTTGCTCCTGAGGAGCCTTGCGAGACAAGGATAAGATTCGTAGACGGCGAGGTGGATACTGGTGTTGCCATCGTTGTCGACAATGTCGATGCGTAAACTGAGGGCGAGTAAAGTCTCTAGGGAATTGGCAGAGTGGACTTTGAGGTGGAGGAGCGTCTTGCCCTCTGTATCCTGGACGTTGGGATCACAGCCACGTTCAATCAGTTTTGCGACCTTGTACGTTTCATCTTTGCCCATGCCGACAGTCAAAATTGAGACGCCACACTCCGACATTGTTTGTTTACGGCCATCGACGAAATTCAAGAGAATATCAACCGCATCGTTGAAACGAACGAGTATCAGGAGTTTGCGCACGGACAGGCCAAAGTCTTCGATAGATCGACGACCATTCGTAAGCCATTTGAATAGAATAGTAAAAGATTCATGATCCGCAGCCGTGTTTATAGCCGCGCCCACAAATTCCGTTTCCTGGCCATCCAAATCATCAATGTTGGGCATGAGTAGGAGTAGTTGTTTCACATGATGGAGGGTTCCTGGCTTGATAGCTTTTGGTAGACTGGCCTTGAAGATAGGGATGCGGATATCGACGCTCGTTTGAATCAGATTGCGAATAGCCATATCAAAGGGGACCGTATAGCCCCATCCAGTGATGGAATCAGTTACGAGGTCGGAAATCTTCTGATCAGCTATGTCTTCGAGTGCCTCTCCATCCTTCAGCATCTCGAAGAGAACCACGATGAGGTTGTCGACAATATTGGATGGATCTCCTTGTTGGGTTACAAGAGGCTTTGAGATCTTGTCCTCTTCTCGGCAGGGAATGACTGACTCAGTGGATTTGGGGTCTGGTTGCACCTCGGGCATGGAAGAAGGCATTTCCATGGGGGCCGAGAACGCAATGGTCTCTGAGACGGGTCCGCTACAGAACACACAAGTGATCGGATACTCTGTTGCCATTGTGAGCTTGACGCAATCGGAGCAAAAGGTGTGTTTGCACGGTTGCAAACTATAGGAGATCAATCAGCTCAGTTGATTCGGATTTGCACCCAAGCAAACTTACATGGTGTCGCAAATATTGACCTCGCAGTTGGCACAACCAACTGGCTTCCCTGACTGATTTACGCTGATTCCAACCTGGATAACGGCTGAATGATCTAGCTGGCCAACACTCTTAAATGTCGGGGCATGATCACCAATTATCGAGTCTTCGCTGACGGATAGAAATGAATAGAAAGGAATCTTGGCTGCGACATATTCCCGAAAAGAGATGGGAGTGACAGGAGATGCGCCAGTGAACTCCCTGAAAGCCACAGAGTTGAGAATCTGGATGTTGATGAGTTTCGACGCTCCCCAGTCCCAAAGCCTTCCGTCTTTAGTCTTTTCAATACTCTGTCCGAGGTTTCCGCCAGCCCCAAGCGCCATTTCCCAGTTGGGATTACGATCCGGAAAACTGGCCGGAGCACCAACAACTTCAGAAGCTTGGTCGTGTCGTACAAGCACGGCATTTTTCCAGGAAATAATACCTCCTTCAGGGATATACTCTGCCAAAGGAGAATATTCCGTAGGATATCCTTTGTGAGCCGTCCCGTTGAAGAGAATGTATCCAGTACGCCAGGGCTTTGGCTCCGATTTCATCTTAATCGATGTGATGCGCCTCTTAAAGTCTGAGATGTGGAGGAAAGGGGAGTATTCTTCGACGGTCGTACCCTTGCTGCTCATGATGGCCTGCCAGTCGACTCGTAAAGAAAGCGGCTCCACCGGATGAAGCACGAGGCTCTCAGTCGTTGAGTAGGTGTGCTGCCCTGTCCCGAGGAACATTTCATACACAAAAGTTGGTCGACACATTTCTTCGTACACAGGAAGGAAGTCCTGTCTGCCATCCCCCACACCGGTGTCATTCAAGAACCCAAGGTCAAACTTCATTCGCTTGCTTTTTAATGACCTCATTCTATCCTGCATCAACAGTAGCGACCTGGATGCCATCCCAAGTTCTCGAGGGGTTCGGAATAGGTCCTCTGACGTGTCTAGCTGCTGCGATGACTTGGTAGTGTTGCGTCGAGGACGAATGAATTTGACTGTGTCACTGAGCCGAGGAATAAATTCCAACTGAATACCGCCAATGAACTCGGTCCCAGTAACTTGTTTCTCGACACTGTATCCAAAGCCAAGGGGCATCGCCACAAACTGCTTGACTACGCCTTTTCCTGCAAGGAACCCATCAAGTCGACGTTGTTTGGGAACAACAATATAATCTTGTTCCCCTTCGTTGACCTGACTCCGTGCTTCTTTTCCAGAGATGGCATTGATGGAGCCTGCATAGATCCTGATGGCAAAACACTCTTCAGACGCATAGCCGAAGTCGAGGGATAAGGCTTCTCGCTGAAACATGGGAATGAAGAGGCCGCCTTTCTTTCGCATATGGAGACGCAACCGATTGGAAAACGTCTCCACATTCAACAGGGGATACGAGCCAAAGTATGCTGGAAGGGGATAGGATTTCCCATCTTCGGGGACACGTAGCGTGCGCCGAAGTTTTAGAGAGAATTCGTTAAATCTACCGTCGGAGATGCGTATACTGTCTGCGCAACGTTTCACGGATATGAGGTCCCTTGCAGGTGTGGCGGGGTCATCTAGCACAAACCTATGTACCAATCAGCATTTCACTGGTGATTTGCAACAGAGATAAACGACAAACCTGTTGTAGAAGTCGATGAGCCTTTCATCGATGTTGATTTGTAATCCAGATGGTATGTTGTACTTCGAAGAGCCAGCGCTGACAACAACTGGTAGTAATGAATCGTGGGGAATCATAGGGCTATATGTTGATTGCCTGTCTACGGTTTGAAATCCACAGGTATTTGTGTATCCTGCGTCAACAGAATGTCAAAATAGAATAACATAGATGCAAGTCTGCCAAACCTTTCAGGTGAAGCTTATGAATCAACTTGTATAGCGGAGTATCTGGGCTGGTGACAAGGTCTTCCGTGAACGTCTTGTCGGACCCAGACTTTCGTAAGTTGACAAAGATGAGGTGAACCTTTCCATCAGGTATATCTGGTCGAATTGGCAAATGCTGGGAGATAAGGCAAAGCGTGTCGGAAGTAGGAATCATCTCTGCCTGACTCCCAACCTCGATGGTATCAATAGCGACGGGAGGAGTCCTGTTGTTCACCGAATTGGTTTTCTTGCGGTTTCGGAACGCAGACAAGAGTTCGTCCTCTTGAGGATCAGGATTTGGCGCAAAGGTAGAAAGCCAACCGTTGAAAGAATCAAATGTCGGCACATGATCCTCCTGCCCATCTCCCGCAATGACAGCACTGGAGGGACTCTCATTGGCATCCTTTCCGAATAGCGTTGTAGAGCTAGCTTCAATATAATTCTTGATGACGTCCATTCGTTCCATGTCGACACTGATGCCTGGTTGACGCACTTCGAGCATTTTCGATAGGCGTTGGACTTCTTTTTGGAGAGCCTCTAAAGATACGGAATCCTCTGTTCTACTGAAATCAGGGCTTGGTAGGTGACAGAGGAACTGAGGGCCTACGGCTTGTGCATCTGCAATGTAATCAGGAGAGTCATCTTGTATTTCTCCAAGTCATCCCTGAGTGCAGATATCTCCTTCATCCTTGACGGGTACAACAGGAAAGTGTATGCCTTGCTCAACGACCCTTTGCGGAGCTTTGACTGGAGCTCGCTGATTTGGGAGCCGATTTGTTGAAATGCCTGTGTGCACAAGTCAAGCACTGCTGAAAGAATCTTCTCATCTTCTTCTCTGCCACTGGAGTTCGGACCGTGCAGTTGGCCTTCCAACCGTCCGAGGACCAAGCTGAGCGCAGATATCTCCTGTGAAATTGCGGAAAGCACGGCGGGCCGGGACTTGAAGTCACGGAATAGAGCATCGAGCGTTACGGCAGTGGCACCAGCTAAGCTGAGTACGCCTGCAATGCTGGCCGAAATAGAGAGGGGATCCATAGTGAAGGCGACCCAACGCTTCTGGAAATCGACTCAGTTAAATAGTTCAACGCTCTGAGCTTAAACAAGCGTATAACGGAGTAGCCATGGTCACGGTGCGAAAAAGTGGGCCCACACGTGTCGTATATACGGAGAATTATTTCCTGGGGAGATATGTAAAACTTAGAAATAACTATTAGTATATTAGTGGCCAAAATATAACACCGTCGGATGAGCACGAGATCACCCAATGGCGATCGGACGAGAACACGACGAACCGAATTCGCGAAGAGACTAAGTAATACTACCGAAAAGAAACGGTAACTGAGTTCAGTACATAAGTACTTCAAAATAGACGTACTTTATGACTCGTGAAATTCAAGAGCTGCCCACTGCGACCCCCAAAGATTTGAGATCCCAAAATGTGATAATCCCATCTGGAGTGAAGACAACGCTGTCCAGCCATCCACGATGCCCAATCGACTATTCCACCAATTGGATTGTGCGTACATTCCGTATGAGCACAATCACAGGGTGGAGGGAGATCTCCAACAACCTGATGCGATGAGACGGCCATTAGGGGAAAAGTCGATATGTTCGTATGATGAAGGTCTGAGAACACTGTGGACATGTTTTTATAGATATTTCCCAGATCTTTTCCACCTTTGCTAAAACTCCAGGCAGTAGACGGTGGTCCCACCTCACATCAAGTGCAGGGACCAATTGGCGGTAGTCAGTACAAAGTATTTGTTTGACAGAAATTACACATCAAAGCCCTAATTGCTCAATACATTCCTCCATCTTGGTCCACCAATATCTGACAATACTCTCTCCACCTCTCCTTGCTCAATATTTAACAACATCCTCCTTTCTCCCTCAGGTTTTCGAGCAACCAATGATCCATCTTCCAGAACAACAGCCCTCGACGCAACAAGCGAGCCGAGCACCATTCTGAGTTCAGCAGGTGTTGGTTTGCGTGTGGGCTCTTCTTCAGAAGTCAAGACGTTTATGTAGGTCAAATGTTGATGTTCCACCTGACATTGGTTTATAAGTGAGTCTTTACGGAAAGGACAAGGGAAAAAGAACCTCGCTCCATTTGATCTCTTCAATGCCTTCCCGTTTAATGCACTTAATCAACGAAGTAAGCATAAGTCGTTCATGCAAACTCAAATCTCGCAGGTAGGCGGCTGTAGGGCTATTCTGCATCGTTTGAACTACTTCCTTCACATGAGGCGCTTTTACAGTGCCTTTCGACTCTTGAACGAGTTCAACAGCACGTCTACCGGTTGAAAGAGAAAATGAGAACAAGAAACCCTTGATCAAAAATTTACTACAATAGACTTACCTACAGATGTCCAACACACGTCTGGCATCGCCCGTTATTCTGCTCACGGTCATTGCGGCAAGTTTGATAGCATCTGGCGCGATAATAACCTTAGACGCGACTTCTTCCTCCTCCAGCCCTTCCGTCGCACTTTCCAGCCTCGCTTCCACTATTTTTTCCAACTGTTCACGGGTATATGGTTGGAAGTTTATGCGAATCATTCCTAACCTCGCAGTAAGTATTAAAACAACACGCCTTGAGGCTCAGTAACACACCCAACCGACTCCTCACTCGACCAGTCATGACCCTTTCTGGAAGATCCATCGTGTTCGCAACAGCAATAACAACCAGCTTGCTACCAACCAGTGTGGGCCAGTTGAAGAAGTTATAAATGACGTCCTGCTTGAGCGTTACCAGCTGGTCCAATTCATCCATTAACACCACACTATTCAAGCATGCCAAAACGTCAACGGCTCGCCTGTAATGAGATGGGTATTCACGTACCAAGCATGTTCTTCAGGACCTTTGTTTCCCATCGTAAAGTGCTGGGTTAAAGCCTTTAAACTATCTTTTGAGCCGAGACGAAGGTGTCCATCTTTTGAAATATCATGCCCAGCGATTCCCTCCCAAAGAAGATTATACGCAGCAGAGGGTTCAGGAATTTTGAGACCGTTAATTTCGACGTAATTAAATGGATTAATTTCCTATCGTTCGACCTTAGAAAAAGAATAAACATAAATGTCAAAGAACAAACGCTGTTCTCCGCCATGTGCTTCAACTCCCGAATCACAGTATGAACAGTTGCTGTCTTGCCTGTACCTGGAACACCCGAAATATCTAGTCACACGGGTGTCTGTCAGCACCCACTTTTGTCAAACGAAGTAACGAGTAGTTCACATATGCATCCGCCACTACCCTCTTCGAGTAGTTCTCCAACGCAACGTAGCACCCTTGCATACTCTTCTTCCCTGCAAGGCAGAGTGTCAGGGCGACTCCCAACATGTAGTGCGTGCATCGACCTCAACCAAGGATCTTTTGGAAGATGGGACAAGCTCGCCCGGAAACCTAGAGATTGCTCCGGGTAACGGATTGGAAACAACACGGATTTGTGCTTGCGTGGTGAGCTGGACGTTATGTTGCGTTTCCTTCTTTTGACAAGGGCAGCTTTTGAGTGGGGAGTAGGCTGAGCCAGAGTCTTATTGCGGTTCTGTTTGCGGGGAGTTACAACTGAGTTCCGACTGCGCTTCCGCTGTTTCGATGGTGTACGGAGAAGGTCGGACAAAGTGTCGGGCTCAGCTCCGTCTTGTGAACTGTATTCTGACTCAACGACCTCACCCCCGTCCATTTCAACGTCTGAATCACCAGTCGAGTCTCCATCTTGGTATTCGTCAGGGTCGCCCCCCTCCAGTTCACAAATGTTGTCCTCGCTCTGGATTTTCCGCCTTTTCTCAGCCACATGTCCAATTTTCCCCACTTCCACGTCCCAACAATGGCCATCCGCCCAACGAGAATCATCCTCTCTCGGGCTGGAGCCTGCTTGGCCCGATGGCACTATTGAAAGTGCAAGCGCGTCTTTCCGATGACGATCCCAGTTAAAATTGTAGAAGAGCCCACGCCGCGAGTCTACGGCTAATTTGCAATAGAAAATCTTGTCTGGGTCATCTGGTATTTTATCAACGTCGTCTTGTTCGCCCTCTTCCGAGTCGTCCGAACTGTCGTCACTGCCGGCCGTGAATTTGGTGCGTTTCTTGAGCGGAGAACCTTGGTTCCTCAGTTTTCTTTTGGAAGGTGCAACCGGAATGTCTTCCTCCGGTTTAGACAATGCCTTCAAACGGCTGGAAACAAGGCAACGGGAAAGTATTACGCTTGGGGTAACGGCAACTCGTGTAGATAGAGAGAAATAAATCTCGTTCTGAAAGATAGATGTTACTAGATTGCTCACAAGTCGCATAAATAAGTGCACACCTCTTCATGGTCACGCTTAGCACGAATACTCGCCAATTCCGTCGGTCTTAAAAACCACTGAACACGAATGCGCATTTTGCTGGGGTCTGTCGACGCGTCCTCTGCGTTTGCCTTCCGTATCGTCTCCCACATTGCGATAATAACACCAATACTCGGCGGGCGCTTCATGATATAAAGTGTGTCCGTCTCAACCATGACAGCATCTCCAATTCTATAATCCTGAGTCTCAGTCTTTCCCAACTTCATCCTTTTTGACCCTCGATAAGCTGTGGCCTTCCTCTTCATTCTAAACGCGTCATAGAACACGGTCTCGATTTCGTGTTCGTCTTTCTCATCTTCTCTAACCCTTTCCTCTAGTTCTTCAGGCAAGAAGTCAAGTTGTGGAATAGTCTTTCGCACATGGATCGGTTTACTGGACCATGCGCACTGAAGAATATTCTCATCTATACCCCTCGAAGTGGGTGTTGCGGTAGGTTGGAAACGCTGTGACCGTCGGCTGGGTGTGATAGGGTTTGTTTTAACCATGATTGAAGCAATGCAAAGAGCATCATGAATTATATAAGCGCCATTTTTTCTCTCGGTTCGTCGTGTCAGTGAAGGTGTCCCTCAAATGACAATCACCCGTCGCGCTTCCTATGATCCCAGGAGTCACACTCCCATCTTGCAGCCTCAGGAGATTGACCCCCATCTGTCATCACCAATGTCATCATACAAGGCAAGTTGGTGTTGACACAGCAACGCTTTTGCTTGAACACCCAGATTCTTATCCAACCAGGATGAAGGTGAGCCTGAGTGCCGGATTTCCGATATGAGTCATTCTTGATTATCAACAGGCTACAAAGCAAAAGCTGCATGAAATCGAGCAGAAACTTGAAAAATTAGATGCGCAATATCAGTGTGCGGGTTTTATTTCTCTTCCCGAACTGGTTACTGACCCATCTTACCTACAGCGGAACGCGAAGCCAACAAAATCTTAATGCCGGACTGGGAGACGAGATCACGTCTTGCGCAGGGTGCGTGTCTTTCCTCCCAAATTCATAAGGTTTTTGACGTTCTCAGCTTCCAGAAAGCGCTACATATCTCCAACAGCGAAGGAGCCTGAAGCGCCCAAGAGGACATGCGGTGGTGAGTAGTGCTTGACAAAGATGCTTTCTTATTCACCAAAACACTTAAGTGTAGATGAACGTCGGAAATAGAGTGTTAATGGGCCAATATATGGTCCAATGACAACCCCATATTACTTTCTGGGTCCTACCGAGCAAACCCAGAACAGCCTTATTGTCGAGGCTGCAATGCGTCGCGAATATATCCTCCTCACAGAAGCCCGAGCGTCTGGAAAGTCAACGCGACTGTTCAGGCTACGCGAGTTGCTACAAGAGAAGGGTTACCGTTGCTTATAGTACGTCGTTGAAAGCCCTTATTGCAAGGTTTTCTACTCTTGCCAAACTAGTTTCACATTTGAGCTCGTGGACTATTCGAAGGATACTGACGCCTTTTGGTCATCCATTGGCGAGGAGCTTCAGAGTGCCTATCGTACTCCTTTCTCGGTCAAGATATTTCTCCGGGAACTCTTCGCGATGCCTTTGCAAAAGAAAAATGGGATCAACCGGTTGTTATCCTCATTGACGAACTGGGTGAAATATTCAGAGCTGCTCCTGGAATTAAAGATAGCTTCCTTCGTACATTGCGTGGGATACGACACAAAAGCCACGAGTCAGCAGTTGCGAGCGTCATCGCCGCCGGGACATTTAGTATAATGCGTTTGACCACTACAGACTCCTCCCTATCGCCATTCAACATTTCATCTTCCGTGCAAACTCCCTACCTTGCGTACAACACATTCCGCGGTCTGGTTACATCTCTGCGTGCTGAAAGAGTCCGAGAGGCCGTACAACTTTATCGAACTCGATTCGCCGGATTTCTTGAAGACGTTAACATCTCCGGGTCCGATGAAGTTCTCGCAGACTTCCTGACTGCAGAAGGAGTGTTGTCACGACCCGTTGCAGAGGAACCGAAGTATCGTGTAATCCCCCCTCTTATTGATGCATTGGTTACACTCCAAGTCATTCCCAACCAGCTTCCCCTTGCACCATCGATCTCTGTCCCGATCGTTTTTATCATTTGATATTCCGTTGATTTTGACGGAGTCTCTCAAATGTTTCGATAAGGACCTCATTCAATCGGCATACTCTCACTCGTACAACGAAGGTACCTGTCAATGGTTCATCCCACACTCAAGTTCCTCGAGACAGCGTCTACGACACGGAGTTGTTGCGGATCCTCTGTACTTAGTTGCGTAAAGGCGGATGGTCCGTTACTAGACAGCGGCACCTGAAGACTCCCGATGGAAGACACAAATATTCCGATGCTGTCCTTCAAAAAGACAAGAAGTCCATCGTCTTGAAATTTGTGGCTACAGCGGACGCAAAGGTTTTGAGAGCGCACATTGAGAAAACCCCTGGATACATGGGCTTGCTCTCTGCAGATGAAGGGTGGGTTATCCAGATTCCATTTCACTTGTGAAGATGAATTTACCCCTACTTGGCAAACGGGATGAGCTGAGCTGTGGTGTTAATACCATTCACGTCTCGTATAAGGAGGACTTCAAAAACATAACACTTCATATCTACTCGAAGGACGCTGACAAGCAAAAGCAAGATATATGTCTTAGTTAAGGTCTCCGGAAATGATTGAGCCAAAAAATACTTATTCTGGGGGAAAGTTGAGAAAAAGTCTGGATATGAAACACAAAGCTCCTTGGCGCAGTACGCGCCATAAATCACTTACATAACGCTTCTTCAGCACTTTGCTATGAACAAAAAGATTTGACAAGAGTGGGACTTGAACCCACGAGGGCTTTCGCCCATGCGAAGACTGAACCTATATTAGGCAAGCATAAGCTTGAGTCGCACGCCTTAACCGCTCGGCCATCTTGCCATGTTCTATTTAAGGATTTAAATACTTTATGAAGACGAGCCTAGGGTTTGTGTTCACAGAGCAGGTTGTCCATGCTTTCACCCCTGGCATATCATAATGACATCTATCTCTAACAACTCTCTATAGAAAACTTTCTAGTGATTAATGCTTTATGGCAGTTTCCAGAGTACGTGTCCTAGTAGCTTTCAAGAACTTCACCAAATCCGTCCCTCCAGTTCCCTTCGTCGGAACGTTGTGTCGGCTTTCAAATCTATCTAATATCATCGCCGAATCGAATATTTTGCCACTTTCGGATTGTTCAGCAACCAACTTAGCAGCCCTTCTTGCAGGTCCTAAGATGAAAAGCGTCGCAATAATCATATGGGCATCCCTAAACTCTTTTAAAGCTATTACCACCTTGTTATATGCGTCCAGAAGTTTCGCATCACCGCTGTTCTTCACAAAATCCCTGAGCGGGCGTGGGTTTGCCTTGAGATGATCAAGGAGGGCTCGGTGGTTTCGTGGCATGTAGATCTTCATGCGTGTCATGAAAGAGGAAGAATCTGTTGCACTCGTTTCATGGTCAACACCGAGGAAAATGTCGATTACGTGGATCATGGAACTCTGTCCTGCGCTTGGACCCGAAAGCTCCAAGGGATCTGTGAGGTCGGGGTGATCTTCTATTCCTTCGAATATCCATTTTCGTTTTTGAGATTCTTGTTTGACAGCGTCTTCCCCCCTTAACCATGGTCGAACTTGGTTGTAGTACACGTCTGGGTCGCAAGACTTTCTGACGTCAAGAAGAATTGCCTTCAGATCGTTGATCACTCCCACTATGGTGGCAAGATACTCGGTTATGCGTCGCACGGCTATATCATCTCCCACAAAAATCTCATCCATAGTCAGACGGATGAGCTCTAATGTTTCAACACCCCTTAGCTCAACGCGTGCAGAGCAAAGATAGAACGCTTCTTCGTCCGTGGTGTCCGTGAACGTCGTCTGGGAGCGGATATTGTCAACAGTAGGAATAGCATCCTCCACGTCAGAGTCGCTACGGAAGTTCCAGTTATACAAAACCGTGTCCGAGTAGGTCAAGACGGGCGGAATTTCAAGCTCTTTGGATACCCTCAGCAAAGGTAGTGATATTGCTGCAGGAATTATGGTAGGTTCATCAGGTGGCGAGCTTTGGATGTAAAATTGAAGAAGGAATGCTAGCACAAGGTGTGCACGGCGCAGGAGCTCCGCGGATTTTTCCATGTCAATGACCGCCAACACTGGCATCTATATGAATTCACGTCGCTGACCACGTTTGTTCATCTAATGTCACCCTTACCTTCCGCACCTTTGCTCGCCACTCTCTTGATACCTCCGCTTCTACTCCAGTCAACCCAACTTTATCACCCAGTTGTAGCTGGGCGTCGATAGCTGCATCGAGAATACTTTCCCAAGGCTCCCATATTCTAGGTAGGCGCACAATAGGAAGACGAGGCGCAATGAATCCGGTTCGGTTGTCCACATCGAAGTCTCGAGTAATAGGTATCGAGGTATCAACCCTAGTTGATGAGTTCACCATGACAGGATGAAAAGGTATTGGCGCCTGAACCTTTCATTTATATTCATGTCGAGACTTGCATAAGGAGAATTTGCTTGTGAGACCATTTTGATATCAACCTTACTGCATCGGGTCATATCCGTGGAAGGCTAAAACATAATTGGTTTCATAAATCATTATAGGTGTCAGTCTTAAAGTGGCGGCATCAAAGTTATTTTCTGATAGAACAACTATAAGACCAGCAGCCCCGGAGAGTACTTATCGTAAGAATTCACAGGAAGAAGTGTCTTGATCTCAACTTACTGAGTTACTCTGCAGAATTTCGGACGGGAATCCATGTTGACAAAAACTAGTGACTCGGGACGTTTGACATTCAAACATGTCAGGGTTATGTAAGTACAAACCCTTGTAAATAATAAAATTTTCTACCAAAATATGTTGTGCGTGAGAGTGAATGTCAACGCTACACACAAAATGAGATGATTCTTGAGACGGTTTGATGTCCTCGAAACTTTAAACTGATTCCTACAATCGTGCGCGAAGGTGTGGGCATGTGCTCCTTCCTTTCATCCGTCTTTCGTCGACCTTCAACTCGAGGAGTAATTCTGATAGCATCTTGTGAGTATTATCTACTTTTTCTGTCTCAGTTGCAGGAACCCAGGCGAATGTGTCGTGCAACCTGCTTGGACATACAGTGTAATTTAATTGCGTTCAATATGTTCAATGGAATGGAAGTGACATCATTAAGCTGTAGCTAATAGTGTTGATGTCAATTGCAAAGCCTTAAGTCTGTATAGGCGACGAGTGTATATATGCAAAGAGTCACGTAGAGTGATTTCCGAAATCAAGAAGAAAGAGAAAGGAGGAGAAAGGTAGGTGAATCTGGGATCATTGTCATGCTCCGTGGTTATAAACGACCCTTAACCCCTTCAGGACGCTTCAGTCTCCTCGTTGACTCCAATCGGGTACTTGGCCTCTCTAATTCGCCCTGCCCAATCAAGGGGACTATCACATCGTCGGATGCAAGCGATTCTAGGTCGATGAGGATATTTGCATCCCGTATGCCCCCATGAACAAATCCTGAAGTTCGTGGAGCATACGGACGATCTTCTGAACCTTACGCCGGAACTTCCCCTCGTCAGGTGCAGGCCGTATAGTTGGATCTGTCCATGATGATCGCAGTCCACTCTGACGAGACTCGAATGGATTTTCGTAGTATTGGGGCCGAATCGCGGGCTGCAAGATAAACATGCCACGCGGCCTCTGAATATTGCTGGGTGAACTTGACGAGGAACTCGCCGCCGGCAGGGTCGGGTTGATTTGTTATGGCAGAGAACACGAGCTTTCTTTAATCCAGCTGTTCAGAATACGTTAGGATGTCACGAACGGAAATTTGCAAGCTTTCTGAAGACGCTCGTGCTTTGGAGGCTGGTCTCACCAGGCTTCTTCTTCAATCCGGTCATAATGTACTTGGATGTTGACAACGGTGGCCACGAGTGCATCAAAGCTGGATGTGATTGCCTCTCTGGCTTTGCTTTCCCTCCAATGCGTCGCTAGATCGAAGCCTGGTGTGAGACTCAACCCTCGCACACAAGCCTTCCCATGCGTCACCATAATAGAATCCAAAATACGAACATGTATATACCATGAACAAGTGAGCGATCGGTCAAAGTGCAGACATACCCATGTCAACTATGAAAACGTGTGTTGAAATTGTAGAAGCGATGAGGGCCGTCGGGAGCTTTTGCTAGAAAGTTTGCATAGCTCATTCTTGCATTCTCGGATCGCCGCCGGCATGATGACAACAGTGAGGTTTCCGTCGGTAACGTATTCGGCGACGGGAACCTGCTAAGGCGCATGAACTTCTCGAGCAGGGTTTGAATCTCTCCGCGTCATACCATTGGCATACCACAGGGGCAAGTTCGTTGCAAGCAAGTGCTTGCTCAGAAGGAGGGGGTTGGCATCTGTCTTTGAAGATCCCAAACGCCTCGTGGAGTAACACGAGAGCGTGTTGTACTCAAACGGACAGTTGCAACAATGGGGCCAGGAAGAACTAGGGATGACTGCGCCGCCTTCTTCGTAACGCATACGCTTCTCGCCACGATCGGCTATGATAGCGACGTGCTCATCAGACATGCAGAGCCAGGGCAAAGAGGATTCACGAGCAGGTGGGAGTTTCACCACAATGTGGTTGGTCCCCTGCGCGGGGCCAGGTGGCAGAAAGATCCCAGACAACAGTTCTGCTGCCAGTAACGGATCTTGAACGAGAAACTGCTTTTTGGCGACTTCGTTCTTGAGCTGCGTGGTACTCAGGACGGATACCTTGCAGGAAAGTCGTAAGCATAAATTAGTGAAAGTGGAAAAAGCACTGACCCTCCAGAGGGTGAGTCGATGTGCTGCGGTATTGGCAAACGTAAATGGATCCTCCTTCATGATCGCCTTCTTCAGGTCATCGACAGTCTGATTGATGTCGATGTCGACCGAAAATGAGTCGTTAGATACATCAAGTATTCAACAGAACAGCTTTATTGGGTTTGGACCAGCACCTTTTTCGATGGTACAAACGATTCTGCAATGACCCTGACTCTCCTAGAACAACCAACGTGGATCAGATCTAGTTTCGCTTTAGAGTTTGGCTGGGTTCATCGTGAGCGGATTGTTGCGCACAACCAAAGTCGCCGATCCGCTCCCCCCTGCTACCACTAGCACAAGAAGAGACACCTGTCCCTTCACAGCTCCGCCTTCACCCTCATTGGCTACAACGACTCCTGAGCAATGCAGAGCCCAGGAGCAGACCAAATTTCATATTCAAGAAGGCAGGACGAATCTCCTTCGAGCTTGGATACAAGTGTCGAGGATCGGCTCCAATGAGAGAAGGGGGAGGAAAGGCACTGAGAAACAAGCCGAAGAGAGGGTGAGGGGCGGGGCGTTGAAAGAGTCGACCCACAAATGGGTCCGAAAGACGATTTGATTTCTAGCCTGAAATATTTCATAGGCTACAAGTATTTACAAGGGTGTCGTGCACCGGGACATCAGTCCAGGAAACGTTGAATTTCTGCGTCCGCATTCTGAAGGAGGCGCAGGGCCTGTCGCATGAGGACTACGAGGACGACCAAAACTCCGTTCTCGAGAATGTCCGTCCTCACAATCTTCGAGTAAGTCTGTCCCGGTCATCTCGTTGCGAATAATCATCCCTGTTGTCGTATCGTCCAAACCTCTCATTCGCTTTATCTCGGTCACGCACCCACAGTCGTCTCTCCCTCTTTCCGTTCCTTACGATCTTTAATCTTCCTTTCAACCTCAGCAATCCGCCCATGCATCAGCGAAAGAAGTTTCCGCTCAAGGTGCCTGCGTTCGTTTGCGTTAGGGGCGTTTGCGTATTCTTGAGGTCGTTCTGAATCCTCTTCACGCGATAGTCCAGATCTGACGTTTCTCGAGCCAACTTTTCGTCCTTTTTCGTCCTCTTGGCATCTGCATCAGCAGCTCGATCCAACATCTGCGCTGTGTTAGCGAGCTTGCATTTGACTCAGCCGAGGGATTGTCTCGCGAGTGAATAGCATCTGGGTTTGCAGACGCTGGTTGTTTCCTTATCCATGTGCTTGTAAACGGTAGCGTCGCGGTTGCTTTCGAAAGAAGGTGCAGCTCCGTAGAAGGAACCATTTTGAATGTGGAAACGGGAGAATCGTTGCTGGACGAACTCTGTGTTCGGCTCTCCTTGTCGAGAAGTTCATTAACGCGATCTACGGTGTCTCCCGGATCTTGACGTTACGAAATAAGCTTGTGCAGAAGTGTGTCGCCCAGAGACATTCCAGTGGGCAGAAGCTGGAATGCACCAAGATCGTCTTTGGATAACCACTAGCACCAAAAAACGTCGATGGATTATTGATGCGTGTTTCCCCACTGTGCTTTTTGCCTCGTTGAGTATATCTTCATCATAATATCACTCTGTTCATTATGTTAGAGCAGCAGCAAGTTTATCGAGGTGCTGGTTGGTGAGTCTCTCACTGCTATCATTATTAGTTGATCTGGATCCGTGAGTCTATTCCTGTTGCAATTTGCCTGATGTATAACAAAAATTCTAGTAACTTGAGCACCTATTTCAGCAGCTTCCGGTTCACCAGCCACCCTCATCCTCACCCTCATTTGTGTCAGAGATGGTTGTGACCATCATGCGCCCTCAACAGTGATTTGGTTGGTTATTTTACCGCCGCCTTCATCTTCTCCTTCTCCCGGGCTTCTAAGGCCTCTTTTCGTCTTTGGAAGGATGCCAACCTACTTGCAGTATAAAGCCATGGAGGTTTGCTTGGTGTTTCGTAGCCATATTCATTCTTGACTCTCTCTTTGATCCATTGGTACCACCCTTCTTTGGTACGACCGTGAGTGATACCAACGACGAGTAAAGTCATGTTGTCGCAACCCATATTCCCTGAATTTGTATCGGGTGCTAGACAATGATCAAATATCATCCCGCAAATCTCTGTGAGCTCCTTGCCCTCAGAAACTTGGTATCGCACGAGGTTGACGACTTGTTGAGAGCTTAGACAGTCCCAAATTCCTAAGAGTGCAGCTGTAAGCAGTGTGAAAAAAAAATTCTAGGTCGTACCATCGCATGCCATAACTAGGAACTCGTCCTCTTCTGTAATCTCGTGGCATGTAATGTCGGGGTCAGCAGTTATAATTTGTGCCTCCGGTGACAAAGAAGATTTTTGCTTGAATTTAAAGTCTCCTAATGCGCGTGACAAGGCGAGATTTCCTGACAAAAATGTTATTGTCGAAACGACAAGCGTTTAATCCATGTAATTACCATTCACCCGATCATTCTCAATAAAACCACCCGCGTTTACGATCCGTGTCCTCTCCGCTGCAAAATGTAAGACGGCATAAACTGATAGATATGCAGATACTGACAGAGATTTGTTGGTTTGTGATCAAAGCTTAGGGGCTTCACCTCACCCTTTACAGATAATACCGAACGGGAATCACCAGCATTTGCCTGTGATGTGTGAGAAAGAAAAGATTGAGGTCGTTCCACGAACTCACGACATATATCTTATTTTCATTTGTCACCAGCGCGGCAATGGCAGTGCACCCTGATTGATCGGTTGGAGAACCTTTCCGAGGGATAAATTTTTCAGAGATAATGGATTCTAGAAAGGACTTACTCGCCAGAAGATCTTCATCGGCCCCTAGGAACGCATTCTTGAGTGCAATTTCCCAGTTTTGTTCCTTGTAGCTTTCTTCTGTGATCAATCGTTTGTGCACATTTTGACCAGCATATTTGGATACAGAGGACCCTAATTACAGAGATCGGGACTTCTAGAATCAAAATCATGGAGGATACAAACACACCGCCATGACCATCGTATATGGCAAAAAAGGCATTACTACTTTCCCCTCCATCCAGATCCAACACAGCAGCATGTGCATCTTCCATGGCTGAGGGAATAGATTAACCGCCTGAATCATATGCGAAAACATTGACTCACCGAGTCTCCATCCTTGCATCGCGGCGAGGCCATAGATAAGTCGACCAGTAGACCCGGACTCGGAAAGCTTTGTGGTAGCTATAAAAGTTATTCGAGACAATCCTGAAGAATACAGCAAAGCGTACAAGGTATTGAAAGATATTGTCCCTAGAAAGATAGGAAATGAGGGAAGAGAGAGACGGCAGATAGTACGAAAGCTAACCATGCTGACTCAAAATAGATGTTAGTCGACTTTCCCTTGTGTTCGCTGTACGCGATGTTTTGGAAAAAGGTAAAATTGTTTTGAAAACACGCCACTACAAAGTTCTGTGCTTCATATCCACGGCGTTTGCCGAAAATAGAACGCGTCGTTTGTTAGTCACTGACTAATTTGCTTGTGGATTTTTCAGACCTCAAATTTCTGATACGTATACATTTAGAATGTCTTTTGTACCCATCGCTGGATCACCGGGTCCTATGACACAAGACCAGGTGCCCTACCTTTCAAAAAATTGTATACCCCCATAAATTGAATAATTCAGTCGCATGTGGATGGAGATCCTTCCATCGCCTTCAACCGTGAAGCAGCCAGCATCAATGAATCCATACATGGTAGAGCTCAAAGTCAATCCGAACTTGATAATCCGGATGGAAGGGATGCAAAGAGGTGTGTATTGTTAGGTTCATACATTATAAGAGCCAGAGATGACCTTGAGATGAGGGGGTCACGGATAAGATAAGCCAGGTGCTCGTTTACTCGGTCGGTGGCGTATATAAGTTTTCTGATACAGTTACGAGTCTAAAAAGGCATCAGATCCACTAATTGCGGACATCAATGATGCCATATGGTATTTTCCCCTCATAACTAAGCGGACTACGACAAGTTCTGTAAATAATGTTCAACAAGGATGTGTTCGCAGAAAAGCTAAGTATTGGTCCCAAGTTCGTGAATAAGAAAAGGCGTAAAATCCAATGCGTAGGCAGACCTATATCGTCCGTGACTGTAAGTTAAATTACCTCTAGCGTCTAGTACCGCCCTTCGTTGTACGAGTAGGTGTCGCACCAACAACAGGGTCGACATCCCGAACTTGCACACACCCTCCAGAAGCACCGGCGGCTTGGGCATCCCAAGCGTTGGGGTACGTGCAGCCGGGAATAGGAGTCGGTGCGGGTGTGTTATCATTTGGATTAAACCAGCCATTCCCTGAGCTGATGGCCTTCCCAGCCAAATTGGTGAATGTTGGTTCAGGAAGAGTGCTAATTGGTCCAGCGGCTGTGTATGAAAATGATCCCGCTGCACTAGCAGGAGGCCATGCGTATTGTGTCTGAATCTGGCCAGCACCAGCACCTCCGGTCATCCAAGGTTCAAAGCTTCCACTAAATACGGGTCCCGTTGAGGCCCCACATGTTCCAATCGCGGTTCTAGGATCTTTGGGTATCCAACCTCCTTGCAAGCCTAACTGGTATGACCAGACGGCAGATTCAATAATTCCATTTTGGGACGGCCCAATCTGTATATGTCGTAATATTAGCCTTCAATTCCGTGTCTTAAAAACTGTGTGATGACCTTCCAAGTCCAGTAGAACCAATCCTTGAAGGAGTCCATGGTTGCCAAAGCCAATTGCATAAGGCCAGCCTTGGTGCCTGCGCTCCATCTGGAGGAGTCCGACCACTGACTGCAATCACTGGTAGGGACAGAGGTGGACCCTCTCAAAAACATACCACAATCATTAATCGCAACACTCCATTCTCCAGCAATGGTAACACCAAATGCTGTGCGACTACCATCCAAGAGGTAAGGATTTCTGGCCTTGATTCATGCATAATAAGACGGGCCCACCTTGTGTTGAATCCTGAGGCCCAATTAGAGCATGCGCTCGCAGGCCAAACACCTCCAGCTCCGGACCCAGTACCAGTGTCAATAGGATCTGCCTGTGAACCAAAGGCAAAATATGGGTGTGTGTCAATTGCGATACGATCAGCTCCGGTCATGAAGCCTGCCCATGGTGCGACGCCCGAAAACCCGTCGGAGAAGGCGATGAAAGGTCCATTGCCTTCGCCGATACCACTGATCTGGCGGATCACTTGGTACGATTCATAATAACTGCATAGCTGTGTGAGTTATTCGTCAGTTGTTGCAACCGTAAACTCACAAGGCGCGGAGTTGCTCATCGGGAATCGTTCTAGGCTCGTTCAGGATACTGAACATGGGAACGACATTCTTCCAGTGTGGTTGGGAGAAGAATTCGGTATAGATACGTATATAATTAAGGGTTCGTTGAGCGTTAGCATACCCCATTGCACCTATGAGCAGGTTGGCTTGTCCCTCCTTTCCAGAATGGTTAAATCCTAAATAGGAAATGAACAAGAAAGACCTTCGAATACAAGTAAACACCTACCACTCTGCGAGCCTGGAGCGCTATGGAGGTCGAGATTTACGCGAATGCCATACTTTCTGCACCATTGTATAGCCTGGATAATGTATCTGGATATACTAAATAAGTCGTCTAACAAAGATACGTTCGCAGCTCACTTCCAGCTGATCTTTGCAAGGAAAGGCTCATTGTCCCAAACGTCGATGGCCCAAAAAGGTACAGGAAGACGAACCCAGTTCAGGCCAGCACCAGCTATCTGTGCAATGTCGTCTTCGGTCTGCATACGGAAATCTGTTATATAAACGTGAGGCATCTTAAAGGATAGACTCACTATGAAGGTCTTGTAATGATTTTCTAGCTGAGTCAGCCCTCCGTTTGCGGTATCGGCCGCCATAAGAGTGCTGAGAGTCCATTCGTCAATAGCGGACGGGTATCTCTGGAAGAGAGCTGGTGTTATGAAGGGTTCCAGGACGAACCAACCACCTAGATTGACACTGGGATATGCGAGCAATTAGAACATCGATTGCAACTATGCTTGTACTGTACACATACCCATAGATTCTGTCAGTGCCGTAATTCCAACTCTTGTTGAGGGGCGGTGTCCATGAGTTGGGATACGCGTCATTACTGTATGGGTTATCTGGGTCAGAATACCCTGGTCAAATCGAAGGTATTGTCAGAACGAAAGATCGGAACAAAGAGGAAACCAGGGCTCACAGATTCCACCAAGCTGATTATGGTATGTGAACGTTGAACCATTGCTGGCTTTGACAGTAGATCCGTCACCCCCCCAAATCGCCCCGGCTGAGTTGGGAGGTTTCGGAAGAGAAGAGCTGGAACTGGTGGGTTGCGGTGGATTGGAGTGTTGTGAGGTCCTATTGGTCTTTGGCTTAATTACGACGAAGTAAACTGGAACAACGATAGCAATAGCTAAGACAACTAGGACAGTGGACACAATAAGAGGTAAGAGGACAGTGCGCCGCTTTGGTTTTGGACTCAGACTCGAGGGAGGGGTAACAAAGTTTTCAGTGTCCGGCACGAGTAGAGCAGACTCGTTGGGTGTCGAATGGACATAAGAGTCTTGAGGGGACGGTGAACCAGCTGACAAAAAGGGAGGCCGTGGTCCAAGGAGAGATTCGCCTTGCTCTACAGGCAACGTAGTGTGTTTGGCCGTGTACAAAGTGTCCTGAGATGGAGCAGACGTCAAAAGTTGGTCCACGTTTTGCTCTGCGGGCAACGGAGTGTGTCTGGCCCTGTACAAAGTGTCCTGAGAGGTAGCAGACGCCAAAAGTTGGTCCACTTTTTGCTCTGCGGGCAAAGGAGTGGCCTTGTCCAAAGTGTCCTGAGGGGTATCAGACGCCAAAAGGTGCTCTACGGGCAAAGGGGTGTGTCCAGCCTCGTCCAACGTGTCCTGAGAGGTAGCAGACACCACAGGGTGGTTTGGGTCAAACTCCATGGCCGTTGATGGTCAGACCTACGGGCCCAAGAATCTGCACAAAAACGGTCTGTTTGTGTGTGGTAATCCGCAAATAACTTGTTACACATTTTGGACTGCCAATGCCATAATGTTCGGTCATTATATCTCACGACAACCTGGCAGGTTACTTGGCACGACAGTTGCAACACAAGAAAATCTTTTGTCCTTCCTATTTCGGTATAGGCGTCCTATTTTTAGCCTCTGGTTCACCATATTCAACATATTTGTTTGTTCCATAAGCTTATTTTGCGATCTGTAGTTTGGTGCAGTGTCTGTCCGAATGTCGTGTTAGTGGGTTTTTTGACGTACTTGTCCCGCGCATCCTCTCCTATCATGTCGAATTTAGGCTAGCAGAACTCAGGAGAGCGGTCCATTGTATTGTATCCCAGAACCATTCATGGCGCCCGTTCGATCACATTGCATAACGACGCCTGAGCACCAAGTTGAAGAAGCACATACGTGGTAGGATTGCATTGGACCCTTCCCCCCAGATTAGTCGAGACTTCAATGGAAACGGGCGGTCGCAGTTCTTGAATCGGAGGTCCCGATAAAAGGCAATCCAGTGGCAAGTTTCTGCATCGTTGGTATTTGATTATGTACCGTTTCGTAAAATGAAGGTTGAAGCCGGCGCACCCCGTGAATAAAACGAGCACCTAATAATAGAAACTGGTCAGTTAAAAAAAGATTTTTTTTTACTGACTAGGAACTCAAATCCGCCAACGTTGCAAAGGAATTAACTTAATCAATTGAAAAAAAAACAAGTTTCGGCATATTTTACTACCATGCATGCAATGTGCTTCGACCAAGTCCAAGAAAACAGAATAACAAGTGCAACTACTCAATCAGAACGACGATTTCCAATGCCCATTCCAACTCTGACCAATGTTTCAAGCGAAGCACGTCCATTGATAAGAAGATCTTCATCCCACACAACTTTATCCCTCTCGAAAAGGAGAACAATAGTCGACCCACCTTAAAAAAATCAACACATTATACTTCCTCTCGAAATTTTCAAGACGAGAGAACAAAACTCACCAAATGCGAAATAACCGAATTCCTGCCCTCGCTTCACAGCGTCTCCTTCCTGAAGCGTTGTCTGGATGCTCCCTACCATCATCGCACCAACGCACACAGCGAACACTCGGCCAAACTGAGGACTGTCGATAGGAACGATCTTCCGTGCGTTTTCGCCATATACGTCAAGTGCGGATCGAATGGCTTGAGGCTTGAATAGGAGAACATCAAAAAAAAGGACGGAACAGGGCAAAAGGAATCATTTTACATTCACCGTGTAGTACTCTCCAGAAATGTATGTCATGCAACCTATCGTACCATCCACTGGTGAATGGAAGCGGTGGTAGTCTTGGGGTGCGAGTCGGAAAATGCACAGCGCTCCGCCGATGTAGTTGTCCGTTTCGCCCTTATAGACATCACCAAGCAGACGTGCGACAGTAAAATCACGACCCTTGATCCATAGTCTAGTCGCTTCAGAGACGGACTCAAATGCCATAAGTCGACAATCAGCCCCACTGACAAGTCGGTTTGGATTATCGGGCTCTTCAATTGGACGAGCCACAGTTTTGAGTTTTCTAGATAATGCGATAAGGCCTGGGATAAAAAAAGGTCCATAACTTGAACTCTTACCGGTAAAAAAACTCGTTGAAAGTTTCTTCAACAGAATTAGTCACACGATCGAAAAAAGTACATGACAACTCACTGAATGAATCAACGGGGTCCAATATTTCTGCTGTATTCAAGTTATGGAATTGGATGAACGCAGGAATATCCTTTGCCGATTCAGGATTGTCATACTTTACACCCTGCTTGATCGACATGGATTTGAGCAGTCGACGGGCTGGGTAAATCGTTCAATCTAATGCGGACCCAACAACGGAAACATAATACTTACCCCGTGCACCTTCCATACGACCCGACGCGCCTTTGTACAACAAACGAATACCAAGGCGAACGTAGACCTGCATCTTCTCTTCCTCCAATTGCCCCGTTAGTCGGTTCTGTACAATTATATTCGCAGAATTCTTTATAAAAGAATCATCAGATTTAACACAAACGGATGCAATAACAAGAAAAACCCACAGCGCCAAGCCTATAGTCACCGGATGAGAGTTTCCCAACTATCTTCGTGTACCACTTCCTCTGTGCCTGGCTGGCTGTCACAAAGTTACCAACCATGATTCTATCCACCTTGTTCCAATCTTGACTGGCACAGATTGCCAGATGCGTAATGATATCCATTTCTGCTTTGTCGTTCAACCGGGACCGATGGCAGAGAGGGCAATTCTTGACATTGATCACTCGTTCGACGGAATCATCCGAGGGAGAAGAATCGCCACTATTCTCTTTCCTTGCTTTAGTGATGCGCCTGACACCCTGGAATCGCGACTTTTTCGCCTTCGCTCCCTTAGCAGTCGAAGTCGCGGGAGAAGATTCGCTTTCCAAGTCCTCCGAGCCCGACCCAGTCACATCTCCTCGTACGGCAACTTCAGCAAGAGGCCTCTGCATTCCCTCCGTTGGTTGGGCTGCAGGGGCTGATGGCTGACTATCGTCCGTATTCGCATTCACATCCGTGTGAGGAGGTCCAGAGAAGTCAAGACTATTAAGGTTGATATTTTCTCCCTTTGGACCATAGGCAAGAAGGAGTGGGGTGGCGCTCACACTCGTATCCTGTGATTCATCAACGTCTAGATGCTTTTTCTCGCTGTCTGGTCGTCCAAGTTCCTCCTCCAGACACTGAACAACTTGGTCAACCGAAAGCTCGTCCTCATCTGGGTTCTTTCCGAACCGAATAAAAAACGAAGCGATGGTGGATTTGGTCAGCGTTGAGCCCAGCGAATCAAGCATGGATTGGATTTCAATTTGAGAGATAGCCCCAGTGTCATCCGCGTCGTACTGACGAAGGTATTGGCGCCAAAAACGTTGACGAAGGGCATCATAAGGTTGATATTTTGCCCTAAACGCAGTCTTAAGAAAGAGTTGATACCCACAACCAAGATTGCTTACCTGAATTTGATAACTGGCGTCTTGCTAGAATCCCAAAGCGTCGCCTTTTGCATCGAGAGCGGGAGCCTGAACTCCTTCATGTCATCGGCTCCACTTTCTTCTGTTCCGACCGGATAAAGCCCTGTAACGAAATCTGGCTGCGGTACACTGTCGAAAAGTTCTTTCAAATCGAGGCTCGCCTCCCCAACGTGGTCGTTCGAGGACAGTTTATCCCAATCAAGAATCGTGAATTGGAACTGGAAGGTCTTTTCATATCGACGGACGTGAAAGAGCATCTTCTCATCAAAAACAGGGTTAAGCGAGTGACGGATAACGCGAGTGCGAAACACTTTCTTCCCAAAGGATATGACGACAAAAGGATCCATATCCCAGCCGGTGTGAGTCACTTAAAGTTTACAAGGTAAGTTACGGCAGACAAGGGCATATCATCGACTCACTGTTTGCCCATTTGGGTAGATTATCGGCTCCTTGAACCTCCAACATCACGATACCTATGATATCATGTTCCTTTTTGTATTCGTAATAGCTGTCTGCCCTTTTGTCTGCTCGAACACCGGAAGCAATGGAAGGAGTCGTCGGCGTCGATACGCTTGGAATCGCATTTTCACCCCCACTGCTTGCACCACTACTCGATGAATAACCACTGGTAGAACTCTTGTTTCTCCCAAACAACTTCCTCTGTCGGCTGCCCGCCGATTCCTTTGAGGAGGAGAGGGGGGGAGGTGCATCGAGGGTCGCTCGACTGCCAGTCGTAGGAGAACTTGCAGACGACCCACTTCCGGTAAGACCCGACAGCTTCCTCACAAAGCTCCTAGGATTAAACTTCCCAGACGACGGGGTAGGTGCGGAAAACTCGCCACCCGGTTTGGGGGTAACCTCAGTCGTGCCCTGACTGGGCACGGGGGTCAAAACGTCACCTGGAATAGGTGTAGCAGGAGAGTTCATGGAGATGCTCAAGTCTGGCGCATCCAACGTGGATTTCTTCGAAATCGATGGAGCAGTAATACTTTCTGGAGTTCTTATCCGCGGAATCTGAGTGTCCCCAAATTGCGAGGGGCGCGTTGCATCAGAGGCATCGAAAAACTCTTCTTCATCGTCTGAATCTTCCGACTCGGAAGAGAGTCCACCGTCATCCTCCAAAGCTGTAAACTGATTGGATCGAATCGTGCCAACACCCTCGGTCTGCAGAAAGTGTGTTCAACATCAAAGTAGCAGGGTGAATGTAAAATGGGGGGGACACGTACCGGAGGAGCAGAAACCAAAGATGGACGGGACCGTTTTAATAACTCGGCGTAGATTTCGTCGAAATCCATCAAATTGTTAGAGTTGGGGACAGGAATAAAACCTAATTTGATTTGAATGCTACCGGCTGAAATCGTTTTGGCACGCGTCGAGATTAAATCAAGACAGAGAGGCTAAAACAGCAAGTTTAAGATAAAATTTTTTTTAAAAACGCAAAAACAGCGTAAATCAAAAAAGGTTGGCCTTACCGCGTTTCCTTCTTGATAGAATCCATAAACCCTCTCCTTGTCGTTCTTTTTGTCAATAAACCAATCCTCTAGTGGAACCGAGACTTCGCCTAGGTAGTCCCGCTTCAACAAATCCTTGTCCCAAGCAACAATCTCAAAAACTCCAATTTTATCTGCAAGCGACAGGTAGATCGGGAAGTCAAAAGTAGCATCTTTCGGATTATACACCGGGTTGAGTGTCCGTTTCACCACGGGGGTCTGTTTGCGATCGTTAAGGATTGACACCACGACGAATCTATATGAGCGGTCGTAATAAAAAAGTGAAGAAAAAAACAGTACACAGAAACGATGGTTGACTTACGGGTCGCTCGTTCCTCCACGGTCCTTGGCCAATAAGTTCGTGCATCCCACTACCTGGAGGCGAAAGATAACAAAAGGAATTTCGTCAGGTCTGGGTGCAAAGTCTCTTCTAATCCCCCGTCCAGTCCTAATATTGGAAATGCGGGGAATAAGCGCAGCCGACTTGAGCGCCTTCTTGATTTTGACACCTTTGGTTGAAGGTTGTTCAGAGGCCATCTGACAGTTTACGACACGGGATGAGTCGAGCGAAGTTGGCGCAGTCGACTTGACGGTCGTGAGACAGGAGGGATGATTACGATAAGGCTCAAGTCCAACCGCTCACCCAAACGCAAGATGCCGAAACAAAGTGACACATGTGTGTAATAGGGCACGAAGTAGCAAAGTGTATACCTATCTAATATGTAATTCCAACCTCCTTACTCAAGAGGACGAACGTTCAAAGAAATCTCCAACCAAATGTTCAAAAGCGTAAGTAATGTTGTAAAAGAACGGCAAGTACGTTGTCCGAGATATCTAGTTCGCAGTACGAGCCAAGTCCATGAATTACAAAACAAGTGGGAAAAAAAAAATCCAAGTTCGTCAAAGTTCATGCAAAGTCATTTCAATGAAGAGGGTATAAAAGGTGTCCAAATATGGGGAAATATCCATAACAATGTCTTTTAAACAATAATCATCATGGAGAGGATGGCAACAAAGATACCCGCAAGTCCAGTATCCATCTTCATTGCGGCACCAGTGGAAGCAGAAGGAGAAACAGCAGATCGCGAAGCACTCGCAGTGCTGGCAGGACGGCTAGACGATGTGGTCGAACGCCCGGGTCTGGAAATACTGCTAAAGGACATGGTAGATGCTCCGGGGATAGGAACGGTGACGGTGGCACTTGGTCCATAGATAGCTGTGCTCGCAAAAGTCGAGCACAATGAACTTGCAGGAACGGCTGCGCCGTTGGGCGAACCAGGGGGATTTTGGGAGTCACTGGCGCATGACTCGAAGACATTATTACGAGCGTTGGAGGGAGCATTGAAACCACATCCCTGAGTATCGTACATATGTTGGCATATTTCAGGTCCGTTCGGGCGGGCAGGATTACAGGCCTTTAAACAAAAAATATTGCCTCCGTTAAAGCTGATCAAAAGGCAAAGTGTTGATATTAGCTCATGCCAATTATAGATTCCACTCGATAAATTACATACTTGTGCCATTCAATTACTTGAACATATGATCCAGTGTAAGCATTAGAATAGAGCAAACCACCAATCGGGTTACCTCTCTGAGGAAGATGTTAGAACGAAATCCATACTATAAAACTGCAGACATACCCTGTCTGCACCGTGGGGATCCATCTCACCACCAGCATCACCGGCAACCATGTTCATTTTAGTTTGGTCCATGAAACCCACGACCTGAACGTAATCGGGGGCTTTCGTGAACTGGACTCCCGTGATGGTACCGTCAACGAAGACACGACCACCATGACCTGGTTGTGTGCACCAGGCAACCATCTCACCCTCGATCTCGCCAACGGTGCGCCCAGGAGATGGAGGACCCCAGAAGCAAAAATCTATACAGGGAATTTAATTATACCAGCATTTGAATGTGAACAGTGAACAAGCAGAACAGACCATCAAGCGAGTTGATGAAAGCAGTTTGACAAAGAGACTGAGGGCCTTCAGTTGTAGAGTTGCAGATGTTGTATCCGACTTGTGGACCTCGTGCACCCCCTTCCGTATCAGCTTTGTAAGGCTACCAAAAAAGTCAGCAAGAGATAAAGTATTGAAGGAAACGACGTACAAGACTGCCCCATGGAAACCTCTTGTCGACAAGTTGTGGGGTAACAAGAGAGAGCGAAGCAGAGAGAACTGCAGCAATCAAAACCTGTTTCGACATCGTTGGGAGGGATAAGGGGGTAAGCGTGAAGGGGAGAAGGAGAGGGGTGGAAGAAAATGAACCGCTCTAACCCACCGCTTAAAAAGGTTTAAGAAATGACCATACCACCGCACAGCATACTTCCATTTGTGGTTGGCTCATGTCAGAACTATGTCCGCTGTTCGGACTCAAAGTTTGCGACCACCAAAAAGCGAGGCAGCTTGAAAGATGTTTCAACCTTTCGATCAGGTGCCTGCTAGCTGATTCGCACGAAACATTTGTTGGTCACCGCCTACATATGCGAAGGAGATGAGTTGTCGAGTCCTCCGCGCGCGACTAGTTGTGGGTTGACATCTGCTAGCCCAGGGGCCTTGTCAAAGTGGAGATCACGTGAGTTTTCTCTTCAAACCTGCCAGAATAGTTACATACTTTACTTACGAACAGCACTGACGACCAACTGTCGCACGCGCCTGCAGGCGGTCATCTGAACTTTCATCTCCACAAATTACAATGAGGAGACTCGCTCTTCACGCATCCGCCCTCAGCGACACCGAATATGATTTTTTTACCAAAAGCTTATGTCAAATAGCAGATGACGACCAGATTCTCGCCAACGACCCCAAGTCTGACTCTCATTTTGAGAATATATCGATTGGCGTCCGAGAGGCTAGAGCTTGGTTTCGAGGTCGTTACTCGCACCTTTCTGCGTCCACTATAGATGGGGTCCGTTTCCCCCCACCTTCCTGTGCTATCCGGATTTATTAAATCGGATAGTTAGATTCTCAAGTTTTTTTCCCCTAGTCTTTCTCAAGGAGATCTCATCAGCGGCATACAATTCTTTGCAGCCCTCAGACTTGTCATTCACGCTGAGAATGGCAAGGAGATCGATAGGTCTTTCGCTTTTGTCCAAGGTCCGTATCCCACTCGGTATACTAAAGCAGCTGACCTTTTAATAATATCAGTGGAGCCATTTGAACGTACTACTTCTCCTGTTCAGAAACTTGCAATCGACTGTAGGCCGTTCTTATCTGTCTCTCTCTTACTTTGAATCATTGTCCTTTAGCTCGTCCACCTTCTCCGCCAATACGCCTTCCCCATGCGCCTATGTACACCGATCTGTCTATTCTTCCTTCTGCGACATCGTCATTTTATGCCGATTCTTTAATTAACAGGCCATTTCCTTTGACCGATGCCCAGCAATATCACCACCAGCTACCTCTTCATCATCCATATCAAGGTTCGGAATCCTCCAAGTCTTTCTCGCAGCCTCCATTCACCCACGGACCATTGCATTCCGAGAATGGTAGTGTTACCAATCTTCCTCCACTCCCTCCGCGGAGACACCTCCCTGCATTATCTCAATTTCCTGCACCACCCCGACGTATTGGGACAGGCACGAGTCGTATTGATCGCTCGCTATCACCCTCCACAAGGTCCTCAGGCTCAACGTCAGCTTTTCCTATCGCAGCCAAACCTACCCAGCACTTCACCTCAACACTCATCAAACAAAGCCTGCAAGCAAGCAAAGTCGCGCAGTCCATGAAAAAGGCAGAGGAGCAACTCGAGAAAGAGAGAGTAATGCAAGTTCTCAAGAGCTCCTCCACCGTCTCAGGTGCATCTCCCTTGGCGGGTGCGAGTGTCGTTGGCTCATCTGTCGTCATAGGCACCAATATACATAATCAGCACCAGCATCAATATCCAAGTCTAGGGCCGTTTGCTGGTTCGAGGCCGTCGAGGCTCGGGCAAAAATATTTTGCAGCCTCAAGTATAAGTTCTGGGTCAGATGGGAATTCACGTCCACCACCACTACCGAGGAGACGGAGCGTACGCGCGACTCCGTCTCAGCAGCCATCCCCACCACTCTCGGAGTGCTCATTAGAGCAAGTCGCATTAGCTTCCCCTCCTCGACACCATCGCTCCAGGGACACATCGGAACATGGGGATGCAAACCCCAAATCTAGATCGCCTAATCCTTTTGGTGCCAACATCGCTGACCATCATCCACTCCCACCAGATCCGCCTCCGACCCATCCTGATCGCAAAGGGTACTACGTCGGGTACCAGCAGCTTCCTCCTTCCCCAGAACAGCCTTCAGAAGCACGATCCTTACCACATTCACAGGAAGTCGGGAACTTTGAAGCCGTATATGGGTCTATTTCTGCTTCTCCTGATACTTCGGTACCCAATAGTTCACATCATGCGCCTTCAACGATCTCGGACGCCATTCCTGACTCGCCAATGACAAGAGCATCTCATTCCTTTACCCAAACGTCGTCTGCTCTTCTTCCACCCCCGATGCGGAAAAGGCGGTCTGAGAGCGTTCAGCTGCGGGATAAAGACACCTCCGCTGAGCCCAACGTGACATCTCGCAGTGGAACTGGAACACATGCCAAGCCACCATCGAATCACGTAGGTCATCGAAAATCCTCCTTGAGCCTTTCCTCGGCCCCATCCTTCATCAGCTACACCCAAACCCCATTCAATCTGACCACCGAGAACAAAACGTGGCGATCAAGTTCAGAATCTTCCACCACCGCCGCAGGAAGCACTACCAACGCTACCTCGACTAGCAGCAGTACCATGGGCAGCAACGTACAGCGAACGATCGAGGCTCTGCACTCGATCCATGGTCAACTGCAACCCAAACTTGACAAGGCAAGATACAAGGCAGAAGCCGGCTTAAGTCGTCGAGGGTACATGCGCGGCACCGTTCGTTCATCAGCAGAAGATTTCCCTGGAGCGGCAGCAGAGGAACTCGAGGAGAAGGAAGGTTTGACTGGCGAATACACCTCAAGGAAAGGAAGAAGCGGGTGGATGGATAAGTACATGAACGGGAGTGCTGGAACGCCCGTCGGGGGGAGGAGGGAACCATCAGAGGTCGTCAATGACAGCGATGAGCCGAGTTCAGATGAACAAGACAAGTTGATGAGCAGTGAAAAAGCTGTGAACGCCAATATACCAGATCAGCCAGTTGATTCGTTTTCTAATCCCCAGCAGCGCCTTCCTCGGAATGTGTTCGATGACAGTCCAGAACGAGATGGGGAAGACGAGGATGTAGGTCGACTGAGTAGGGAGTTGGAGAACAGCAGTCTGCAGCGAGGTTGGACTCCGTTCTAACCTGCTCATAGCCATTTGCGAATACTAGAAAAATATAGACTTGTTTATCTGTACAGTAATCTCGTTTTGTGTCTCCCTGCATAGTGAGCAATACCCCACAGTCAATTTTTTCAAGCCATTTCTGAAAATACAAAATAGATTATTGTAAATAAAAGTGTATGCAAATCCGACTCCTCCTTTGCTCAGACCCTTTGAAAAGCTTTGAGTCGTAAGGGCATCTGGTTACCTTTCTCCTTCTCAGACGCTACGACGGGTCTCTGAACAATCATGGCCTTTTTTATGATTTCCTCGGGAGGAACAGCAAGCTCAAATTCGAATGCACGAACAAGCGTGAAAAGGAGAGCCTTCATCCTGAGTGGATTGGTTTGTCAAAAACAGGCGTAAAAAAAGATAGAAAACTCACTCCACGAGGGTAAACCGATATCCAATACATGCTCTTGGACCACCGAGGAACGTCAACATGTTGCTCCACGCGCCGGGGATAGAAGCCACAGCTTCAGGTATTTTTGATCCCAGCCATCTCTCAGGCTTAAACTCCAAGGCGTCTTCACCCCACAACGATTTGTCGCGATGCAGTGTCAATATCGGAACGAATATCGTTTGACCCTTCTTTATCCTGTGGTAGATAGATTGGGTCAACGATATGGCCAAGGCAAATAAAAAATTAAAGATAAAAATAAAGGAACAAACAATATGCTGTTGATAAGTTCACCGTTCCTAGTCTTGACGGGAGTCCCCAAAGGCAATACATCGTCCTTCGTCGCAACCCTCATGGTCGACGGCACAGGCGAATGCACCCTGAGGGTCTCGCGGACAACTGCATCCAAGTACGGGAGGTTGTTAAGGTCGTCCATGGTCGGGTTGTCCGTAGAAACAGACAGTAGTTCATCCCGTAACTTCATCTGAACCTCCAGAGCTTGAGTAAGTGCATAAAGTGCCCAAGTCGTAGCCGTGCTCGTAGTCTCATGCCCAGCAACCAAAAAAGTAGGTACCTCTGTTTTCCATTTTTGGTCAACACACTTTTTCCGTCGTTTTCAAAGAAGTCGGTAAAAATAAAAAAGACACTGACGAGCAAGGACATCTTCATCCGACATTCTCTGGTTGGGTGGTAAATCTCTGGCCATGTTTGCTCTTACAAGAAGGGAAAGAAGATCCTTTCTCTTCCAAGAAGACTTCTCCACCACCTCGTTCTCAGCGCGAACGGCAGCTTGACTGTCCTTGAGCAGCTTACCACCAATCCGTAACATAGTCTCGCGTGCCTTCCTCGTTTTAATATCACGTTCAGTCGGCTAAAAAAAACAAAACAGTACGATGTTACTAGGTAAATGTTTCCCCAATACAAAAACAAAAACTGGAAAAGAGAACATACAAGAAAGCGAAAAATTGGGAAAACCATCCTGAGCATATTGACAAAATTCATGCTCATGCCGGTATGGAAGATGACTTGGAAAGCATTATTGAGTTCGTTTGTATTCGGGTCACTCGAAAGAGCTCCAAAATTGTAGTTGAACCCTTGAAAAGTGTTTTTTTTTTCAATTCAGCAACTTTTCGCAAAGGCATCATAGGAAACCACCTGCTAAACCAATCACGTCAAGAGTCGTCCTGCTAAGCCAAGAAAGCACGTCGATTCTGCCGTTTTGTTCAGGTTTCATGCTTTCGAGAGCCCAGACGTCGCGAAGTTCGATGGATTTATCGATAAAAATCTCGGTCAATTCCCTTATTTGCGCAGTACCAAAAGCAGGGTTCTTCAACGGCCATTGTCAATAGACATGAACTGGAGAAGAGTTCGAACTTACCATAATCCTCCTCTGTTGACTTGGATGAGAATTGGTTGTTCACTAGGAACCTCAAAGAAGGAACATTACCTGTTGCTTGTGCTTCTCACCTTCAACAACGAGAACGCCGTTACCCACTATGTGGCTCATAGTGCAACGAAGTTGTTCTGGTTTTTGGTAAATGGAGGTGTTCATCAAGAGATGATTTACTGCCTTTAGATCAGTAGTGTACAATCGGGAAAGCTAGGAGTTCTTGTAAAATACTCGCAACCAAATCGAGGATCCCAAGGACTTACCCCGAAAAATACACTATATCGGATTGTCGAGCCGTACTCTTCGACCCACTTCTCGTGTAGCGATAGGGACTCCTGCGTCTGGCATTAGATTCCCCTGAAACCACATACCGGTCGGCAAAAGAACATACAGAGTCCCAAATCTGCTTCATGTTACCGAACAACAAACTGGGATTAGATGGCCCTGGGAGGACCCTCAGAGGCGATGTCCATTCTCCATAGAGAAACTTGACGATTTTGAATACAAGATACGTTCCAACAGTCAAGAGAAAAGCAAGCAACGTCTGCTGGAACTTGAAGGCCATGATGTTGTTTGCGAAACTTTATGAGAGAAACTTCGGTTCGTGGCAGTACCTGATGAAAGACATTTTATCGTTCTCGGTCGCTTGTGATTTTATGCGAGAGGTGTAATTTTGAAAGACTCCCCCGAGTTGGCCGAATCCTGGAACATCTGATCTAAATTTAGTTTATGCACCCACTTTGAAGAATCTGGACTACGCCGTAGGCTCGTGACTAAAACTACGCCATCGGCGTTGCCGCGTAGTTTGGCGTAGACTACGGCGTAGTTTCCAATTCCTAGATGCCCTCGAAATACCTGATCTGCCAATTATACCAACTAAGATAATTCGACCTGATCACGTTGCTTTGAACCTCGCCAGAAGACTATTGCGGCCGATTGGTCGGACGCCTCGGTAACAGACAAAAACATATTCATGTTAGCGAGACCGTAAACACCGAACATGTCATTCAGAGTAATCCATAAACTAAGCCGAGTTACGAACGTTTGAGTCAGCCGAACTGCGATTGAGTAATCATCTGATGTCAATGGTCATAATGTACCACTTAAAATCCGATACATGTAAGTATTACCGTCTGTAAATTAAAAGTCTGCAGTCCAAGATGTATGAAAGGATCCTAAAGGTAGCGTACCCCCTTTTCATGCAAGGAAAAGGGCAGAGAAGATAACACCTAAGAAAGAAACGCCGGAAATAGCCAGAGCTGTGCCATCACTGGTGCCCGTGGACGACGCACCAGTACCAGTACCAGTCGAACTGGCACTAGCACTTCGGGATTTGCTGATGGACCCAGTTGCACTGGCGCTGGGAGTTCTGGATCCGGAAACAGTTGGAAGCCCAGTGAAGAGTTCTGCGCTGCTGTAAGACCTGCAATTCGATGACGATGGAACGCGGGCAGTGTATGGAATGGTGCTGATCGCACCCAAACTCTCAGGAGGTTGAGTGTACGTCACGACCTGGCCGTTAGAGGTGTAAACGCCGGGATAGTCGGCATTTTCGGCATCACAAGACTCGAAAACTTGGTTTTTGGCATTGTTGGGGGCATTGTAGGCGCAGCCTATACGATCATAAATATGTTCGCAAAAGCGAGCGGCGTTTGGTCCCGAGGGGTCGCAAGCCTTCAAGCAGAAAGCATTGCCACCCATGAAACTAACAAATTGTCAGAATTGCATGTGTCAAGAGTTTCACTGCAACTTACTTAGTCCACTCGAGGACCTGAACATATTGACCGCCCCAGGCATTTGAAAACACCACACCACCCATCGGGTTACCACGGAGGTCAGCTCCATGGGGATCCATCTCGCCACCATAGTCACCAGCCACCATACTAATCTTCGTCTGATCAATGAAACCGACGACTTGGATGTAATCAGGGGTTTTTAAGTATTGCACACCGGTGATGGCACCAGCGGGGATGAGACGAGTGCCATGACCGGGCTTTGAGCACCAGGCAACCATCTCACCTTCAATATCTCCGACAGTTTTGCCTTCCTCGTGCGGTGCCCATAAACAGAAATCTAAGAATAGAACATGACAAGAGGCACATAACTAGGTAACGCCAGTACTGACCACCTGGCGCATTGAAGTACGAAGTTTGACACAGAGACTGCTGATTTTCTGTCGTAGAGTTGCAAATGTTGTAACCAATTTGAGTGCCGCGGACAAGTCCTGTATCGGTATCGACTTTGTACGGCTAACAAAAACAAAAGAAAAACAAGAAAGCGAGTCAGAGCATTCAAACTAAAATAATCATAAAACGTACCAGGGCCGAAGGAGAAGGATAACGCTTTGAAGCTAGGGGTGTAGCAGGGTATGTGCCGGTAACTTGAGCAGCGGCCATGGAGACGCCAACGGCGGCGAGGGTTAAGAGACTGGAAAGAGCGACAGGAGACATTCTGGTCTAATAGAGCGAAAGAGTAAAGGTAGGAAACCGAACGAACAGGGTGCAAAAGGATATACGTAGATGAAGAAAGAGACTGCTGCGCCAAACCTGGAATAAAAGCCTTGGCGGACTTATAAGCGGACTTCAAATAGCTACGGACAATTCCAAGAAACCTTTTCCGGTCGTGCACGGACCATAGCACGTGTTCCCCATACACAAACGCGTCGCGTCGCTAAATTAAAATATTATTCTACTTCAGTGTTCAAACGTTCACCACCAATGGCAAAGACTACGACAGGTGCGTTTCTGTATCCACATGTTATGATACAACTTATCTTTTATCTAGTGACAATGGCCAAGACAGCCACCAAGACAGCCAAGGATAAGCCTTTGCGCGCCAAGAAAGGTTCAGTGTTCAGCGTCAAGTTCCAAGCTGACGCTTATCACTTATGATCAGATGTCACGGACAAGCCCAAGCGCGCGCCGACTGCCTTTCAAACCTTCTGCAAAGCGCACATGAAGAAATGGAATGAAGAGAACCCCGGCCGTGCCAAGGAAGCCATGACCCATGTACGTTGGAGTGTTTCAGCGCATATATTTGTTCTTTATCTTTCCTTTAGATGGCAAAACTATGGAGAAACGCCCCAGAAAACCCCAATCGCGGTCAAGAACCCAAGACTCGCAAATCCAAGGAACCAACCGAAAAAAAAGAACCCAAAGAGAAGAAACCTCGCGCAACGAAGAAGGCCACTGTGAAGAAGGCCGATAATCAAGAACAAGAGGAAGACAGGGATGACGAGGAGGAACCTTAACTCTCTTGCGAATCAACTTTACAACTTCGAACCGTCCGTGCAAAATTACTGTTATAGTGTAATTGTTTGTATGTAGGCCCAATAGTTAATGATAATGTGCTGTACTTGTACTTTTTTGACTGCCAAGAATACCAAATATGGCATTTAGTTGCACCACATGCCTTCGTGGATATTTGGTCCCTCTGAATTAGAAAGATCCACTCCTGAAAAGTTGCTTCAACACAGACAAAAGCTGTCTGCTCCACTCTCTGCTGATAAGCATGAACAACACTTCTCGGAAAATGATAAGTAGTCTCAGGAGCAGAGTTCAATGGAAATTGATTGCGCAGAAAATCACCAGAAATTCTGTCCAGTTCGTTTGAGTAACCCCCGCTGCCCCATACTTTTGTCCCTTGGATTTTCGGCGCTTCCAATCGACCTGCCACTGGGCTCCTACACTGCAATATCCCCAATCTGGACCAGAAACAGTATTTAGATTGTTAGGGTAGGTGCATCACAGAATTTCGAAAG
>QDKV01005277.1_pt1 | contig 43790 bp, 61 predicted proteins | sample 1861101 | NCBI WGS metagenome assembly QDKV01 (sample SAMN04275158, study PRJNA302643) | Fungus metagenome, whole genome shotgun sequencing project. | isolation source: fruitbody | host: Mallocybe terrigena | place: Sweden | collected 2013
TTGTTCAGGGGTCAGAATTTTATGACCCTCACCCATACCCTCATAACCCATACCCACCAACCCTCAGGGTTTGGCTGACCCTCGCTCATCACTAGGTGACATTGACAAGCGGTTGTGCTCCCCCACTGCCTGAAGATTGGTGTATGAGGGGAATGGAGTGGGTTGGACGGAGGGTCTTCGGGAGAGGGTACTGGAAGAGCGGGGAAGAGAAAAAAGCGGAGATGGAGGTTTTGTTGCCTGTGGATGATTGTGGAGAAGGAACGGATGGAACGATTGAGGATGACATTGAAGAAGTTGAGAAGAAGTCAGGGGTGAGGTGTGAGCTGGTCAGGCGATGGGTGAGGGTCGTGTGGTGCGCGGTTAGCATCAGCGACACTGTCGAAGGCTTTGGATGGGTCGAAGGGTCACGAGAGTGGAGAGTCGAGGGAGCCCTAAAAGAGAAAGTTCAAGAGTGGAGAGAAGCGGAGAGAGAGGAGAGAGGAGAGGAGGAGAGAACGAGAACGTGGGTAGAGGATGCAATGAACATTGATGATGAAGAGGCGAGCATTTCGGAAGAAAGCGAGGAAGGTGGTAAGGACGATTCAGAAGAGAACAGAAACTTGAGGGTTAGGAGGAGTTTGTCAAAGAGTTTGTTACAGATTCCCCAGTGTCCTCCTCAGTCTCAAAGACAACGACAAAATGCACCAAAGAAATCAACTGCATCCTCTGACTCTCACCTCACCATCACCCCAGGCTATTCCATCCCCGTTTTCGACACTACATGCTCCTCTCCTCGCTTTCACTCCTCGTCTCTTATCGAGTCCCATCAATTGACCAACGCCATCCCTCTCATTACCAAACACGACAGGCTTGCATCCCCGGTGAATGCCAACCAGCCGCAGTTACCAGAAGCAGCTCAGGCCGCTCTAGCATACATCTCCAGCCATCTCAGATCGCACGCACTAAGCCTCAAAGTTCAGATGTCATGGGGCAATTATCTGACAAGTTTGGGCATTCAGACTGAGGAGCTTGATTTTGCTTTCAGCAGTGGCGGCGTCGAGAATAAGGGAAGAAATATGGATGATCTAATCCTGAAGACAGCGGTCTGGCAGGATGAACAATGGGTGTCACCTGGCCAAGAAGAGGGCCAGTCGCTTTTAGGAACGAAAGCCTTGTATTGACTCCTTCTTTGTACACATATATTACTGATCCTGCTTTGCGACTGTATGTACTGTAACCAAAATTATTATTTGTATCATTGGTCCTATCTACATTAGCCCTTGGGTCCGGATCCGCCCTCAACTCGGTAATTAATTAAGGTAGGCCAGTTCTCATCCAGGTGCCGTTCTTTGGTCACAGCTAGCATCCATGGCGATTCCCCTGTGATTTCCTCAACGTTGCCTGGTAATGTCAGGAAGGAGTGAGGCACTTGATGGTTGGCTCGAAGTAGGGAAGGAATTTGGCTCTGGGAGGTGCGGTCCAGTATGGAAGATGTTGATCAAATTATGCAAGCCGAACGTTGCGTGCTAGGGTGACAGCCTGTAGTAAGGGATTCAGCGAACAAGCCGTAAATAAATTCTAAACGACAATAGTATGCACAGAAGAGAACGGCGTGCTTAGCCGCAGACTGTTCGTTTAACGATTCACAAAGCTTTCCTAACATCCGCATCGGGGACTTGCAGACCAACCTCGAACTCATGAATTCACTGCTTCCTTCATGCCGAGGTAAAGCATCACTGGGAAGGGTCCACAGATTGGAAATTCGCGAGAGTCCATCGATAATGCAGACTAGGAGACGGTGAATTGTAGGTCTAGGATTAAATGTTGGAGAAATGAGACAAACTCTAGAAGGTGTGGCTTGAAGAAGACCATTTACGGGGGATTCGCATAGGAATTAACGAACTTACTGTTGCACGGTCCATTAAGAACAAGGTCATGGAGCTCAGGATCAACTGAACGGCGACCGTGCAATAATGCAATTCGTTCACGGTCGGAGTTCGAAGCGCCATCAATTCACACCCGCTCTCCCGACGTTCTAATCACCAAAGTGTACTCCATATTTCCTGAATAACCACATCGGATGGCAGGGCCTCATTCAACCGATGTGCCCACGACTGAAGGTAATGCTTAGAGTGCCCAATCTTTTGCTTCTAATACTGCTGCAGGGACTGTCAACATCAACTACGTGTTTTTCTCCCACCAGGGCCCAAACTCTTCATTGTGCCAGTCTCTGAAGGTGGCCCGATCGCTCCTGGACGAACCCCTGAGCGCATGTATCGGCCCATTTGCCCAAGATATTCTTTCTATCTTCCGCTTCAACGCAGCCCGTGATTCAACCTTCGCATTCTACGCGGTGAGTTAATATTTGCTAATTTTTTTTTTCACTGTCTCACTCTTCTTAGCCAAAGGAAAAGGTTCTAGCAAATGAGTTTGGTGACGACGGAGTTCCTCAAGGCTTTAAGGAGACTATGCTGAAGGAAAGATTCAAACCAGCGGTTAAGCCGACACCCTTCAAAATGATATTTGATCAGGCGATGACGTTTAAGACGAGTGAAGATGAAACAGTAATCGTATTGGGCATCACCGCCCACTGGATGGAGGGCCATATCTCAGAAGCTCGGCACATACCCATCGGATCTGCCTGTAATGCCTTTTCCATGCGCATTGTATCCTCATTCTTTTACTTACCTTCAGCTATGTTCCAGTCTTAGCTCCAAAACGTCTACGATACTCAAACCCTCCCATCGATGAAACCTCAGGCCGTCAAATTAAAAGGCTCAGACTTGAACAATTGAACGGTTCTTGCACAATATTTAAGAATCAACCTGAGCTTGGCTTGGTATGTTGCATTCAATTACATCGTTGTGTTGTTTGCTAAGATTACGGCTCATAGGGTAGCGTCAGCGTTCGTCCCATCCTCCCCAATAATACGGGTTTTGATCGTCTTGTTACCACGCCGAACATCATCGTTGCTGACAAGACCAAACACATTGCGACACTCGACAAGGAGCGTCAGTATCAGTATATGTTCCTTCGACCTCGCCGATGGGGGAAATCTACCTTTCTTCAAACCCTTGCAAGCTACTATGACAAGAGCAAACAGCATTTGTTCGATGATATATTCGGTCGGTTGTATATTGGCCAGAACCCAACACCATATCGAAATTCATTGCTTGTCCTTTTGTTCGACTTTTCATCAATCTCAGTCATGGTAACGATGGAAAGGACGGAAACAGACTTTGATCTTCTGATGCATAACTCTTTGCGACTGTTCTTACAGAGCAATGGAAAATTCCTAGGAGATCCAGATGTTGACGCGTTGATGAAGGGTAATGGTACTGCATGCCTCATGGAGGTTCTGGTGAGTTCTTCCATGCTCAACCATCCCTACCTCCTCATCCAACATCTCAGAACCTTGTTGACAAGTGGGGCCAGAAGCTTTTCGTTGGGGTTGATGAATATGATGCGCCTGCGAATTCATCCCTTTTTTCCCATGGCGGCGCTGCAAACTTCGAGAGAATGGCGGACCTGCTGAAGAAACAATTTTTCTCTATCTTGAAACAAGCATATTTCAATGGTATAGTGCAAAAGTACTGGCTTACTGGCGTTTTGCCTGCCTTCCGTGACGGCGTTAGTCCCCTGTCCGTCGTCGATGTCATCTCGAAGGATTCTGAGTATAACGATCTTTGCGGCCTGACGAACGAAGAAGTGCATAGCATTGCAAGTGCGTACCTGGGCCATGGCCAAGATCTCGAGGCGACACTACAGGAGATGAAGACCTGGTTCAATGGCTACAGGTTCTCTTCTCAAAGCACTGTTACGTTGTACAATCCTCAGCAAGTCTTCAGTCATCTAAAATCCCTCCATTCAAATAATCGTGACCATGCTGTCGAAGACATTGATGCAGCCCATTCCGCAAACGTCCTGGACATCATTCGCAATGTCGAGTTCGTTCCAGATTTCTTCGCCACTGCCTTAGATAATAGATTATCGAATAAAATCAAGAGCAATTTCGGGCCTGGAGAGTTACTGCAGCTCGGAAAGGAAGACGAAGACCTTGCCAAGAATTTGCTGTTCTACTTCGGAGTTCTCACATATGCTTCAGATTCTACGACATTATGCATCCCTAATGTGACCATGCGACGTTTTGTGAGTCTGCGAAATCTTCTTCGTTAAATTTCTCAGTTTGTCTCTTTATAGTTTGGGATGCGCTTACAACGCTACTTAAAAAATCAAGCAACCACTGGCACAGAGCACGACACAAGACACGCTTGCAACGCTCTTGTTGGTGGTAATACGACTCCCTTTGTTGTCCTCCTTGAAAAATTCCTCCAATCAAGGCCCGTTCGCACAGCTATCTCCATAAACGAACCAGCTTTCCAAGCTATCTTCGAAGCCATCTGTATGGAGACTAGTCCTTGTTTCCCAGAGTTGTGTCTCCTCGTTGATCCGACTAAGAAGTATGGACATGGCAAGTATGGGTTTGTTGACTTATTCTTTACAGCAGCCCAGAATTCCTACGTTCGTGTTCTTGAGCTCAAGATCGTTTCCTTGAAGGACCTTTGGATGGGCACGCAAAGCAATCGAGGCTCTACTCCATCAACCGATATGCTCCGCAATCTTCAGAAGAAATTGATGGAAGAGTCTGAGGAGCAGATGATGAGAAGGCAATACACTTATTGGGATAAGGATGGTCATTGTTGGTGCTCGAAATCTTTGGATGGTCTGAAGGAACAGGCTGTTCAGCAGGTTAACCGGTATTTGGGTGTTCTCTGTCAAGGACAGGCGGCGAACGGAAAGGCTGGAATTCTTGACCGCCGGATCTGCTGCGAAACAGGAGAAGATGTTCTCATCGCATATGTTATCCTGTGTGTTGGCGCCACACGCGTGCTGTCTTGGGAAATAACCTCGATGAAAACGAAATTTACTTATGTACCTTTTCCAACCAACTTAGTTTAGTTTGCATGTCCCTAATGTGCAGGAAGTTCGCGAATATTTGACTCTGGGGAAATGTAGTGTATAACACTATTTACGACCGGGTCTAGCGAACCCGGTCAGTAATAAAAGTAGGCAGCTTTGAAGTCGGTCACAGTTCTGGTGCGCAGGTCAGTGATTAATTCAAATTTCTTTATTTTATTTTATTCACTCAAAGGCCTAGTCAGTTTTCCAGAGGTTGCTACTGGTATGATTGGTTTTTGCGATGCTTTATTATGTCCCCTATGCCTTTTCGAATATGGGTTTCCATGCTCCTCCTCCTGCAGTAGCGGCGAACTCGGTCTTTGTATCAAAGTAAGTACGATGTGATTACTAGTCATAAAAATATAACTTTTTTGGCAGCATGCTCCCGAGGACGAGCGAACTCGGCGCGTCAATTACTGAACATTATGGAAAGGCAATCGGACCTGTACGTGTGATATGCTGAAGTCGTGCTTTGTCTCATCAGCCTCCATAGCCTCAATGTCTCATCGGGAAATTGATGCGGCGAAAGCGTTCGACTCTCGACACTAGACACTTGATCTCTTGGCAACCCGATTGTGTTTTTCTTCTTTCACCATCGCAATTTTCGATATTTCACACACTCGCGCACATATTCAGACCCATTTCAGCACAGCTGAAACATTCTCCACCACATAAATTGACTTTCGATGAGTTTCGGAAAGGTCTATTTCAGCCCATACTCCTGGTCGCTTTTTTCTCCCTTCACCTTCACCATTTTCGATATTTTACCCTCTCGCGTGCACACAGACGTGCCACATCATAGCCCAACCATCCCTCGACATATAGAAATTGATTCCGCAGAGTTTTCGAAACTTACAACTGCGCAATTTTGATATCCGCCCTCCATCGAGTTTTTCTCCCTCCACATCGTATTTTCGACATTTCGCCCTTTCGCGTCCACACGGTTGTGCCGATTCATAATCAGGAAGTCCCTTGACATATAGAAATTGTTTTCCCATCGCTTCAGTCATCTTTTACCACGTTCTTTCCTCCTATCGCATTTTTTACCCTATTTTCGACATTTTACGCGTTTCGCGCGTGCTATCCCCTCGTATTTTGATTATCAACCTTACCTTACCTGTATACATTCATTTACCTACAGTTTCCGAAGTTTTACCACGCTATTATCCTCTTTCTCCACTCACCACCGCATTTTCGACATTCGGCTCGCTTACATGCCCTCAGACGCGTCGTACCTCATCTCAAAAAGTCCTTCTGCATTCTAGATCGATTTCCTGCGGTTTCCATCGCTTTTTTTTACTTACATCTTCCCATCGTGTTTTTAAACTCCTTCTACCGCATTTTCGACATTCTGCCCACTTACATCTTCCCAGACGCGTCGCGTTTCATCCCACAAGGTCCCTCTACGTCCAGTCATCGTTTTCCAACGGTTTTCGAAGGTTTTCACTGCGTATTTCCGACTTCCATTCCCCTATCGCGTGTTTCAGCCCCTCACTCCGCATTTTCGAAACCTCGCAGTAACGCACATCCCAGAGCGTCCCGATCTCAGCCGAAGACATACTTGCACACACGCAAACTAATTCCACATAGTTTCCACAGCGCGTTTTCGAGCCCTGTTGGAGTAGTACTCCAACAGCTGGCATTATCTTATTCTTCAAGCCCTCCCTTCGTTTCGCACTATCAGATTCATTTTCGAGCCAAAATAACCTCATAAATTCACCTGGATGACGACCGACGCGCTCGGTGTAGCTCTTGTAATAGCGTCAACGTCGATCTTCCTTTGATTGCCGAGTATCGAAAAATGGTTTCCTTTCCGCAAGTCTTCGCGCCCACATCTGCCAATTCTTCAGCGCTCAGCCTCTAACCTACCTTGGTGCAGCCAAAGTAACAGTTCACGCGTTCACGGTACGTCCTCATACTCCAGTTGCCAAATTTCCTCTTCCACTAACCTACATCGCTCGTTGCAGCTCTAGTTCTGTTGGCGTCAGCAGTCACCAATTTTTGTCAGTCGCGGTAACTTCATCCTCGATAACACAGTCCCTAAACGGCTTCTTGACCAGTGCCTAAACCGCACCGAGCACGAATTCACTCACATGCGCTACTCTGCCGCAGCCTGCGATCCCAACGATTTCAAGAACGACAGTTTCACTCTCCGCCAAGTCCACTACAACCCTCCCTGTCGGACCAAACTCTTCATCGTCATGACCGCTTACAACGAAGACGAAGAGCTCTTCACCCGATCCATGCAGTGTTATCAAAAACGTAGCCCACCTATGTAAATGCGACAGAAGCAAAATATGGGGTAAAGACGGCTGGAAGTCTGCATCGTAAGCGACGGTCGAGCCAAAGTCAACTCCAGAACTCTCAGCGTCATCGCCGCGATGGGATGCTACCAAGAAGGCATCGCAAAGACCAAAATCGGCGAAAGAGACGTAGCAGCCCACATCTACGAAAAATATGATATCCATCACTCCCTCTCTTAAAATCGAAACCTATGAAAAGCGTGGTCCCGGTGAAAGTCATCTTCTGCCTCGAAGCGAAAAAACCAAAAGAAAATCCTAAATGTCTATACGGTCTGTCATCTTTCCTCCCTCTTTTCAGCCTCCTAAACTAATATTCCAACAGTTCGCAGACGTACACGATATCACGGGGCACCGAAGGAGATAACATCGTCGACCTTGGAACAGTCTCCACCATCACCAGCAGCAAATCAGGAGAAGTCATCGCTGCCGTTCCGAACGAAAAGGACATGAACGAGATATATTAAGATGTGGTCCTAGCTCTATCTCTATTTGCATCCGGGTTTGCTAGTGAACCCGGATATGGTACTCCTAACAGAGCAACGTGATTGAGTAACATCTAGAAATACGACAACATCTCGATATCATGACTAGACAAAATAGATTCACCATCATCTGCACCCCCTGGTCGTCTCACATCGGTTGTGTTCAAAAATGATGGATAGACAACCTCTTGGTTTTTACCACTCCAATCGAAATCAATGAAAAGAAAAGATCCATCCAAACCGCTCTTCTTAACCATAACATTGGTAGCGCGAAGGTCTCCATGCACCCACCCAGCTTGGTGCATCTCTTCCAAAAAGCTGCGAATATTTTCCCTGAGTTCGGCATACGCAGCACTCAAGCGAATTTCTTGATCGTTGTTAACAAAGTTGTGGAGATCAATATACTCCTCTCCGATGTCGGCCATGACAACCATGTAAAAGCCACCCGGAAGCCGTTGGACCGCATAAAGTTTCGGAGCGTGTCCTTTTGCGGCGCAAAATCTATGAACGTCCTCGCCATATTGATGAGTGAATTTGATGCACAACTGTTGGTGAGTCGAGTCGAGATCACCAAAGAAAACAAAGTTGTGTTCGGATTCCAGCTCTGAAAGGTACCTGAAAGTCTGCATCGTAGAACCGGAAGTAAAAGATGTTGGATATGGGTACGTCGGGTTGAATCGCGAGGGATCAGCGGAATCGGTGGAGTTGAGTTCCCGGTAGTATCGTTCGAGAGACCTTGACGCATTCCGAAACGCCCCAAGATGACGTAGTAGCATGTCTCGCATCTCGATATTACTTTTATGGTAGTTACATGGGATTGCCATGGTCAACACCTGAACATTTGGTTTCCCAGTCCAAATCGCCCCAGCGAAAGCAACGTGAGGTCCTACGCGCAATTTGTATGAGTGGCAAAAACACACCCAGGAAGGTCCAAATGAACATACCATAAATTAGCAGGATGATACAAGGGAGGCCAGAGGTCAGATATTTGGAAACATGACTCCTTGTAGCTTCTAGGTAGTAAAGGACCGCTTGAAGATAGGGTTCAGACTTCGTAGAGCCGATTTCATTCTTCAACTCTGCGAGGATATAAAGGAATCGACCGTCAAAAAATGCACTACCATCCGTCGTGTAGTCGGTTCCGATGATCTTTTGTGGTTGCAGGACAATTTCAGCGTCGCGGAACAGTTCCAGAATTTTCGCCTGACGTTGTGTCTCCGTATCGTAAAAGCTCGACATGGCAACAACAAATTCATTGAGGAATGCCTTATCTTCAGGAGTTGGTTTGTATGATTTGCAGTCGTCCATGAAACCGCCAAAAACGGGATGGGAGAGACGAAGTGGCAGGGTTTTCGTAGTATCGTAAGGTCGATTGCAATGTATGAGTGCTTTCTCCTGACCCTTTCTAAATTCCTTGGGTATCGCACCAGCAGAAGGAGCTGTCGCGGAGCGCAACGTGCAAAACTTGTGACGAGCGATAGCGACCTGTTTAGGCTGCAGGACGCAGGACTTGGTCAAGCTAGCTGGAGTAGATTCTTCTAATGACTCGTGTCAGAGAATGGTATCTATAGAAGACGGAAGCATGTTCAAAAATAATATGAACATGGCTTTTTTGAAGAGGTTCGGGGAACACCTCTTGTATTTCCTCCAAAGCCTGTAAATGGATGCGCGTCACGGCAGGAGTTGCTTTAGAGTCGGTGTTGGATAAGGAGACCTTGTAGAGGATGAGATCTTTAGCGTCGACGTGAGCGAGATCATGCGCGTTCTCCGCCTTGATCATCTTCTTGAGAGTGCTGACATTGTCGGTCTTGGAGATCTTGACCGTGAATGCTTTTGTTGGCTCGTCTTCGGAAGAGAGGCAGTTGACGGAGAGAAGTTGCGTCGGATTGACAGTCTGTATATCTTGTGAGGGTTTCAATGGTGGTCCAAAAAGAGGCTTGTAGTGACACACCTGGTGCTGCATGAATTGGATATAAGAGAGCGGTGGACGAGGTGAAGATCAGAGAGACGAATGGAAACGACGTCGAGTGATGAAGAAAAATGAATTGTCAGCGTCAAGATACTAGGATGTGTTTTGTGACGCACCAACAGGTTTTTGCACTAAAATGTGTAAATGCTTTAGTTGAGGACTATCCTCCCAGTAATTGGAAATGTCCTCTACAGCATAAAGGGGCTGGACGTAATCATTTCCTTCATCCGTGTTGACCGGCAAACGGTCCTGGACTTCTCCAACATCTTCGGCGATCTCAGAACCGCTACGACGAGACAGAGCTATTGGCGTCTTCAGCTACGAATATGGGGTCACCGGTCAGGCTCAATATTTGAGACTGATCAGGAGGTAATCTCACCTTCCAGAGGATGAGGTCGGACGCGTCGAGGTGAGCTAGCTGACGAGTTTTCTTCGCCTTGATCAACTCTTTGAGAATGCTGACATTCTCAGACTCGAGAACCTTAACAGTGAAGACTTTTGTTGGATCGTCACTGAGAAGCAGGGAGTTGAGCGTGTATGTCGACATCGAAGGGGAAGGGGTAACAATCGAAATGTAACAAGGTTTAAAAATATCTTTGGAATTTCCGGTTCCCACCCTTATCTTCCCATCTCCATCGCCAGTTGAACAGGAGCCTGGAGGGACAACGAGAAGTGCCCATTCCCCTGATTAGTGAGTTTATTATGGTTATTCTCTTATATTGTTTACTTATAGGCTACAGCATCTGCAGGGAAGGGGAAATCTTCCCCGTTCTGCTACCTACTGCTTGATTTCAACAGTTTCGTCCCTTCTTGTCCCCATCCACCATTCGAGAAGAAGTGGATCGAACCCCTTCTCAACGTCATTTCCTACCTAAGTCTGGAAACGGCGAGGAGGTTCTCAACCCCTGTCCATCAACTGCCATCTGCCTTTCGAAATGGCAAGTCTGCTTGCCATCAACACCATAATACCTGGGCGCATTGAATACCTACACACCCCAAAAATTGAGCTCGTATGCTCATTTTTGGGAGTTATGATCTCATTTGCCCTCACCATCCGCCCACCACAATCCGTCAATATTCAATCCTCGATTTTCGTGCCCACTAACACCACCCAACTACTTTGCTTCTTGGGTCGCCCGCTCACAACCAAGCCGAAGGGGCAAGAACGCGAAAAATCCGTGTAAGCTACGAGTTTCCTTTGTTTAGGGCTTCGTACTTAATCTAGACTCATAGCGATCTTAGTAATCGCCACCGCAAGTCCGACAAGACGGAAGGCGATGGATTGTTAAAGGACGGAGAAGCAGGCACAGCGCGGATAAGGTGTTTGTCTTTGAGACGTCTCCAAGTTGTAAGCTTTTTCTCTCTCTTCGAATACATAGATGTAAATCACTACTCAACAGTTGTACTCAGAGGAATGCGCCCGTATCCACTGCAAGGTATTGGTGTCTCTCTATCATAATGGGTTGAACGCCATCCTTGCCAAATTCCAATGAAATGGTAGGTTCCGACACGATTTGATCGCGGACTATGACTCAGTGTGCTAGGATCTCGGGAAATCGTTGCAAACTATTTCCTTCCTCCCATATCTCAAGCACTGCACTATCGAGATACCTCCACTCCCCAGCTCGTTGTCATTTTCAAGTCCATATTGCAAACTGGTCTCGTGAATTTGAGAAGTGGACCTTCTACTTTGACACCGACAACTCAATCATTACCCTTGACTAGCTTGACTAGTCATTGGGGCAAACCAGCACCAACACAAACCAGCCAATGTCGGAGAAGCATCGACGAGGCCAGTTCTCCATCGTCATTCTATTTCGATGCAATGAGCCACACATCGGTTGGTCTTTTGAGGCCCTCATCGCGTTCCCTTCTTGGTCCCACCTGTGGGAGGTATGCCTCTTTTTCATCATATTTCCATGTTCATTTGTACTTAACAGTCATGTAGGTTGTCATATAAGGGAATAACAGTCGGTTTTACCTATACAATGCGGTAACGGAATTCTTGCAGGTATATAGTGGAATATCAATCTTGTGACGTGGTAGACATGGCAATGTGTACAGACCTGCAGTCCAAATATATCAAACGACGAGAATTGTTGGTAATCTGATATTAGTGCAGCAGAATTTCAGTATCAATATATGGAGAAACAGGGATTGTGACTCTGTGAGTTGAATCATACACAATGGGAGCCTTGATTCTGACTAGATACATTACTAGATACGAATTTCTGTAGCAGGTATGTAGATACAAGTATTGTGAACAATCCTATATATTTTGCCAGTACAATTGGAGTGCCAGACTCTAGGGGCGTAGCAGCTATCATTATTTCCGTCCGGGTTCACTAGCGAACCCGAGAAGTAATGAAAGTAGGAAGGACACCGGGCGGAAGGACTCCTGCCTCTCAGAACCAACCAAGCAGAACGATCAGAGTATAATGGAATGGTTGACTTTTTTTTTCATTTATGATTATTATTTACCGCACACCGGATGACCAAAAACATGTTCCCAGCCTATCACCCTCACCCAAATCGAGGTAGGTAGCCTTGAAATAGAATATATACGGGGTTCTATTGCGGGTCAGAAAGTCAGGAACAGCGAAAAAATGGTGGAGATGTAACGAGTACTTACCGCACACTGGATAACCAAAAACATGTTCCCAGCACATTGCCCTCAGCCAAATCGAAGTAGGTAGCCTTGAAATAGAATATATACGGGTTCTATTGCGGGTCAGAAAGTCAGGAACAGCGAAAAAATGGTGGAGATGTAACGAGTACTTACCGCACACTGGATAACCAAAAACATGTTCCCAGCACATTGCCCTCAGCCAAATCGAAGTAGGTAGCCTTGAAATAGAATATATACGGGTTCTATTGCGGGTCAGAAAGTCAGGAACAGCGAAAAAATGAGATATAACGAGTACTTATGCAACAGAGTCTGCTACGAAACTGTGGGCGACAAAACATTTGGTGATGGGGATGACTAAATAGATGGGAGAGGCTCAGATGGGGGAGTACGAACGACTGAAGCCGAGGGAGGGGCAAGAGTTGCAGTTGACATGGTGGTTGCAAGGTTGTTGTATTGGAACAAGCTGTCGAAATGTTCCCAAAGGTCACGTTTTCACAAAGTTGAACTCTAACGGAATCTAACCACTTTCCGTCTACACTTAGCCCTCGCAGCTCGTTGGCCTTTGAGTATTCTTTGTACGTCGCTCGCCCGAAGCCTCTGTACTGACCAACCTTCATCTTGAGTCCATAAGTTTCCTCCAGTAACTGATGAACTTGGACAGGCCTGTCACCAGTGCACCTCGAAATCTATTCATGGCCTGCAAAAGCTTCGAAGTCAAGGCTGAGATCAGTCAGCTCCCCAATCTCATCAGTATGTGCTTTCCTGGCCCGTTTTTGTCGCCGTTGCTGACCTCCTTCAAAGATATCTTTTACTCCAACAAGGAGATCTTGCGAGAGCTTATCTCCGAGGCCCTCGATAAAATATCTTCTTTGATTGGTCCCTCCGTCCTCGACACACCTCTTTGGTCTTGCCCCGCACTATCCTTGGTACGTCTCACTTAGATCGAGTGAGGACAGGCACTGACGCTGCCTCTCGGCGTTTCCAGGGGCAGCATATTGCCTTCAAGGTGAGTATTACAGAATCAATTGAGCTTCTACTGGCTGACCATGGTTTCATTTGTCTATCACGCAGAACACAACACAACCCTCATCAATACTACACCCCCTTCACAGCCGCCCCCAACTCCCAACTCCGTTCTGCAAAGCCAACGCAGAATGACACCGGTGCACACCAACGCAGGCAAGCCGTCCCTTAAGAGAAATCAATCACCTAGATGCAATTGGCATCATACACTTAATGTGTGGTTCGGGTCGCCTGTCAACACCAAATGTGCATGGATTCTCACTTATTCACTTTCACTCCCATCTCTTTACCTAGGGCTACGATGATCACGTTGACTATGAGGACGATGGCGCCTACGCTGACGAGGAGTATGGCGACAAGAAACTGGTTCCCGTTCCCATAAAAAGAAATCCCAGCCTTCTCTTGATGAAGTCCGCATCTCTGGTCGGGGAAATAAGGTTTAGAACTTCGAAAAGTTCGAGGAGAACGTTGAGGATCAGAATTGTTACTATGCCGATCCCAGTGTCGAGGACGAGATCGCGGCAGTCTTAGGTCATAGTCGCGATGAGGGTAGAGAAGATGTCTGGTTCGAGAACGTTGTAGGTGTGCATTGTCTTCCGAATTTTTGCAACTACACGAATTTAGATACTGATTTCACATCAAGTAGAAAATTTTCTCCTACTTCCACAACACCAACGAGACATATGAATTCCTTAAGCACTCGTAGTAGTGAACGCTAACGTCCAAATACATCACATGACCCTTGCCCAAAAACGGAAGAGATTGAAGATGGTACAAGTCAGTGCCATCCGCTTCTCGGATTTTCTTCGTTTAAGTTTTGTTGTGTGCACGAGTAAGTTCTATAGTCACCAGGGAATTTTCATTATAATCGAAGCTCACTAACCTCTGTGTATAATTCAGTCTTTGGCGTGCGACAAACACGGCATTTTCCTTACATTTTCCCATCAGCATCAACATATACGCTCCTCTCATCGTTTCGGCCTCGTCTCTCATTCGTCCTAAACGACTTGGTGGCCGGATTCCGGAAGAAAATAGAAATCCAGCCGATCAGACCCCTTCCTATTTTTGCACTCAGTCTTGGCACCCGATAGCAAGAATGGCCTCTTCAAAAAGGCGTACGAGCTCGGCGCGCTCTGTTCAGTCGACGTTGCTGTCATCATCTTTGGTGAACGTCATCCGTCTCGCCTTTTGTCTATTTATATCAACATAAAAAGAGGAACGCCCTGGGTATCAGCTCAAGCTCTACCACTACTGCTCAGCTGTCATCGTCCAGAGACATCTCAGAGTGCGTTTCCTCCCTTTCCCCCCCCCCCCCCCCCCCCCCCCCCCCCCCCCCCCCCCCCCCCCCCCCCCCCCCCACCCCCCAACCTCCGCTCATCCCAATCCAGCACGACGGCGAGAAAGACCACAAGGGTCCAGCCGACTTTTCTGGCAACGCAAACCAAAAGCTCGACGACAATGACGACGATGGAGAGGACGACGACATCCCGTCCCGCAGTAAGCGTGGTCGTGATGGAAAGCTCAAACCACCCTCGGATATGCACCTCGGCGTACGTTTCTCTCCTTTTCTTTCACTGCTGCGAGCACAAAACGTCCCCACACACAGATGGATTACGGCTACCGCTGCCTCGCGATACCCCAAGCACCCCCGTTATCGATCCACAACATCAGTCCTCAGAATTCCGGCCAGGTCTTCCCATATCCACCGATCGCCTCTCAACAACCATCCGGAATCCCGCCAAACGCGGCAGGTTAGACATCATCCACCACCACCACTTCCATTCTCGCGGTGTTTGGATCACCACCACCATTCCCAGACCTCTGCTGCTGCAACCCCCTTTGCTGCTGCGCGGCAAACCCCAAGCTACCACCACCAACACCACCAGCAGGGTAATCCCCAGTACACTCCCTTCTTTTCCCCGCAAACTACGCCAACGAAGGCTGAGCAATTGTTCAGTGTTGAACGCTGTTGTCATTGATTAGACCGGCGACCGGTCCGTATCTACGGATCATCCTTAATCCTCTGACTATCATCCACTCGTTCCTCCACCACCTCTGCCAACGAATCTTACCACGCCGCGTATCCCGATCGCCACCACTACCGCCCGCTCTTAACCCTCCCTTGCACCATCTTACGTGCTCACCACAGACATCTTATCGCCGCCTGTTGACATCCCAGGCCATCTACCATAAACTATCGTCCATCCGTTGTTTCTGAAACTTGGGAATTACGTCCAACTATTTCATATACTCTTCGACCCCCCACAATGATCACAATCAGAACAACGAGGAGAGGGCAGGAATAGAACAAGATGAGCGCCAGCGCCTAGCAAGAGATTCAGAGGGAACATGGGTTGAAGAGTCTGACAAGAAGGCCGTGGAAGCGTCACAGACACAAGATTGCTCTCGTGACTGCACACATCGTCGCCGATGTCCTCTCAGTCCCTGCACTCAAGGACAATTCAGGTGTAGCCTTGCGATTGAATTTACTTTGACCAAAATAACCTTCTTCAAGTTACGTCGGCCTTGTTACCTCCTATTGATGCGATTGGTACTGAACCCTTCAACCCCTCATCTCTGCGCCCGAACAGTGGTTTGGGTTGTCACCGCACGTCGTTTGCCACCTGAAGGAACGGAAGAGGTCCGCTCTTTGCTGCTTGAACCTTCTCTACGCTTCTTTCCCACAAAAGGGGTTGGTTCCATTTCTCAGAAACCTTTCGTCGAGAAGCTCCCGATTATGCAGTCCGCCAGCGACAAACCATACTTCATTCACTCTTGGCCTTTTTGCGAGGGAGAATAGTGTTAGGTCCGTCATAAGTAAAGGTAAACGATTGCCACGGCTCGCCTCCAATAGGTATTTCGTCAATAGTTCTGTACACATCACTATGGCTGGTAAACGGAGGTTTATCATTATGAACCTAGTGTGATTACTTTCCGGATTTGCTAGCAAATCCAGACGACAATAGTGATAGGCGATGTACTTACTATGTTACTTATGTCGAATATATGTTCTACAACGTGGATCTGTTTCGTCGTCGTTGGTCCATCCACAGCGAGGGCTAGCTTTGAGGATTAGGTTAATACATAGGATTTTGGTCTGCGTCATGCCACCGAGGCATTTGGTATGGTGCTACCTCCAGTAAAAACTTGGAACTGATATAGGGTGCTGGTCGCAACGACCACTGCGAGTCCACATTCCGGAAATTGGGATACGGGTGTCCTGCGAAATCGTAAGAGCATGTCAAAGAAAACTAACCTACAGCTGTAGTCCAAACCACTGTCCGACGTCTGTGCCTAACTCCTTCCCAGCAAAAGCCATCTGATGAACGCTAAACGGTCTCTGGCGAAGGCGTGTCGAAAAACCAAGTAGGATCTGGACATATGTAGGTGGTATGTACAGAACAGGGCAGTCGTCTCCAGTCTAAAAGAAGGTGTCAGAAAAAGGTGCAGCTGGAGAGCGAAGATGGGACATTACCGCGACCAAGATGGGTAGGAGCAGTGGATTCTGGTGAAAAGTCGATTTTTGTCGATTTGGATGTGACCTATTGGTGATCTGTGCATTCGACGGTTTATTCTTGGGAAGCACACAGCTCGTCGACACTCGTCCACGTTTGGCGTCCCTGCATTGGGGGCCATACCATGGTATCGCCGGTAATATCTTTTGAGATCTTGGTTGGAGAGTAGACGGAGTGCTGCAGGAGATGTTAAAGGTGGAAGATTGTGCTGCAACTCGCGCAAATAAAAATACCCCAAAAGTAGAAGCAGGGCGAACGTACCGGTGGCATCGTAGGATCGGTTCTATCTGGAAATGATACAACATCATAGACGGCATCATCTCCACTCCCAACAGTACCATTGTGGAGCTAGAACGTTGGTTTCAGTATCGGTATTTTGGGTTTTTCCGACCCGAGTCTCAAAACTCACCTTTGCACTTCTGATATCTATTTTGTCCAGTTTCGTTTTGATGGGACCAAGTATTCCGTCCATTGCAGGTCCAAACCATGCTGGTTCTTGGCCTGCAAGGTGTCAGACTCATTTTCAGGAGTAAGAAAGGAATCGAGACTGACCATCACGGCTTGCCAATAATTTCGACTTATAGATGATCGCTTCAACCATATTGGCTCCCATTCCGCAAGCGTTCCATTTCCCAACTCTTGGCCACATTAACGACTACTATGACTTATGGGCGAAGGCTTCAAGCCCTCTGTTCCATCCAATGATCAATTCTGGACTATCGTGGTTCCTCTTGACGAGCCCCTTCAACGACGATGCTTCCAGCGACGTTAACTGGGCCTCGGCTATTTCAATGCCAGGAGGTGCTCCTCCCTCATTCAGCTCGTTTTCAAGATGTCTCGCACACCTTACCATTTCGACATAACTGAGGGGTTCAAATCCTCTCCGACGAGTCTCTAACTGTGTTTCGATGCGACAGGGTCTCCTGCCCTTTTCGACGTGATGGAGGGGTTAGAAGCCCGTTTTGACACAACAGGGAGGATTCAACGCCCTCCTTGACACCACAGAGAGGGTTGACCCATCTCTATCTGCGTTTCGACACGACAGGGACTGTTTCGCATCTTTTCAACTCGAGGGGGCGCGACCTCTCTGTGTTTTAGTGCGAGATTCATGTAAGCTATGTTATTCAAACTGTAGTCTACATGCACTGACTGTCCCACAAGCCATCCAACGACGTGACAAAGAGGGTACCACCTGGTTGGGAGTTCATTCGATGAGTCGAAAAGGGATGCAAGAGGGATGGACCAGCTCGGATCCATTTCATCTCAAGGAGGGGATGTCCCTTGAACCCTTCCGTTTTGACGCAAAGAAGGAGGAGGATACCCTCTGCCTCTCGGGAAGCGGGACTTCCTCACCACGACCCTCTACGTCCTCTACGTCTCGCGTTCAAGGGACAGAGGGTTGTTGTTGTTTGGACGCGATGAGGGGGGATGCCCCCTTCACCACATGCCAGTGATCGTTTTCCTTTTTTTTTTTTTGTTTTTTTGTTTTTTTGTTTTTTTTTTTCTTTCATCAGTTTTATTACAGGGACCTTGGACGCTGTGAAGTCGTTGTACAGGACGAGAAACGACAAAAGGGTAAAATTAGGGAAAAGATTATAAATTTTTAAAAAAAAAAGCAGAACGGGCGCAAAGGTATGCCCATCTTTATTTATTTATCTATTACTCGTTTTATAGGTGCGACGTGTTTCTAGGTGCAAGGGTAAGTAAGTAAGAGCTTGTCACGTCCGTTCGGTAGCCTTGGTGTTTCTGTAGTCGAAAATATACGATTCGTTTTCAAATGAGATGCTTACGTGATCGGCGGACTTCCAAAAGGGTCAATTGATCCGAGGTTTCCAAAACGGGAACCAGGCCAGAAACCCCCCACCTCAGGACGTCTCTGGAGAAGGGAGACCAGCCCGGATGGGCCTGGCGGGCTGCCAGGGTGCTCTCTGGGGTGCCGTCTCATGATCCCCCAAAAATCAGGGCGATCCGGGCCGTCCTTGCTTGTCGGCGCCTGGTCCGGATGCGGATCCGGGCACCAATATAGGTAGGCTTCAACGGCTGGGCCCGAGCAAAGAAGATTGTGGATGGACCTGCATCTCGCACTGTTGACGGCACTGGAATCGGCTTTGGCTTCAAGTACGACAGAAGTGATCCATCCTTCATTTTCTTTGCATCTCTTTTGAGTTTTGCTTCACGACATGATTTCCCTCCTTGGTGCCGCTTTTTAACTTGGCAATACCATCTCTTTTGGTGATGACTGCTTATCCATAAAATCTTTGTCACCAGCTTTCTTCTGGTTCAAGGTGATTACCATTTCTAGCAGAATTCGAAAATTAAGAAACAATATTCTGGACCATAGAATTGACCAAAGTAGACAAGCTAGATTAATGGCCTCACTTTCTTTCTCCGTTTCCTTCGAGAACCTTTCGGATCCACCCACTCCTTTGAGTCTGAACCAGGGGATGCACATACGGCATCAAAGAGGATTTGGTGAACCTGTTCACAGAAGAATGGTGCCTGCCCACGACTAAGTGCAGCACGTCTGAACCTTCGGGCATTGTCAGCGGAGCGGAATTTGATCCAGACAAGGCGGAAGCCATTGTGAGTTCGGGTCACACTAATGATATCATTCGCTGCGAGTGACGCTCGAAGCCTCAGGTCTAATATATTGTTGGTGGTCGTGTCTGCCAGTACCACAACTGCAGTGTCACTTGAGCCCTCAGGAGAGACACCAAAGGTCTTCGCAATGTTCGAGAGCTCAAGAGGAGTTCCTATCTTTGAACCAGATTGCGTCACTGTCGACGACTTTTGAAAAATATCATTAGCCAATCATTGTACTGTAGTGTACAAAAGCATACCTGAGCAATGCCGCCTACACTGCTGGGTATTTCAGATCTAGCACTTTTACTAGAATCCCGGTCACCTTCACTAACCTCTCGGCTGGGACTGGCTTCTTTCAAACTCTTTTGGGACAGAGGGTGAACTTCATTGGATGCGATACCTTGATGCCCAATATCGGCTTCTTCGTGTGTCAGTTGTTCTCGATCATTAGCATGAAGGAGTTCTTGTGTTTCTTGACAGCAGCTGTGAGTGCTACCGTGACTCTGCAGTGCATCCGCCGTTTTGATAGCCTTGCCTTCTTTGTCATCCATTCGCGCAAAGTCTTCGATCTCAACATTGATCTCATTCTCTATCTGAAACCTATTAGTAACTCTGCCTTGCGAATTATTATCAATATCAGTACCTCCTTATCGAAATCCGCCAGTCTCTTGACTGACACTGGCGACATGCACCGTATTATCTGCCACACATTTTGTAGGGGTCGTTGAACGTAAATATGGGACTTACCATCAGGTCGCGGTCATAGGTACTTGAAGTCAAGCCTTCGACAGGATCGATGTCAGTTGTAGAGGATCCATCCTGTTTCTTCCGTTTCTTGCGTGACGGTGGGCCGAACTTTGCCCCGCTCATATCCATCACTACAACTTCCTTCGGGCTGTCTTGTTTCGTCTGTTTCCTTCGCAACGGCGGTCCAATTTTTACTCCATTCATGCCCACCTCTAGATCTTTCTTCAAGCCTTCTTTCTCTAATCCATTGCCGATATCCGCAGGACTTGTTAGCCCGCCTGACTCTGACAATGTGTCGATGGCGCTCCGTTTAATTGTCTTCCTAACTAGCTTTCGATTCTTGGACGGCCGATTTGGGGTCAAAACTGACGCAACCAGAGTGCATGGCATGCAGTTTGAAGATGTGGATAGGGAGATGTCATTATTAGTCGGCTGTTTAGCTGCACAAGTGTTTAGCGTAGCCAAGGACTTAAGAAAGGATTAACCTACATTCCCGTGCCTTTGCCCGTTTCTCCTCGTTCCAGGCATCGACGAGATCGTTCGTGCAGTCCGTCTTTGATACGAGACTCTGTTTCCAAGGTCTGCCTGTGTCTGGATCTTCTCCTTCCCACATAACCCTGAACTTCAATTTGGTTTCCCCGGTTATTTTGACAACTTGGTGAAGTGTCTCGTCGTCGTCGTCACGCGGAATGAAGCGTTGGTCCTTAATCTTCACCATTTTCTGTGAAGGTGTAATTAGAATTGAGAATTAGTGGAAACTATGGCGAACAGCGCTAGACAACGTAGCCTCGCTAGCTACGCTTGATATCGCAACGGTCCTAAAGGCTAATACAGAAAAAAGTCGGAGTGCAACAGCGAGAACTTGGCTTTAGGTGCTGGACACAAAGTGTAAGGGGCCTAAGGGCGAAGGCAGCAGGAGTTCCAAGTCATATAAGAGTGTGCGATACAATTTTTCACCTCCTAATGTTCAATGTCCAGACTCCAGGCAGCGCCCGGAGTTCTAAGTTGCCATCACCTGACGATGTCGTGTCCAATTGAATCAGATATTTCGTAGTAGATCGAAAAGTTGGAAAAAGCTATAGCCGAAAGGAAGAAAAGGTTCAAAAGGGATCAAGAATGCACGAGTATGCCTTCTCATTCTAACCTAATAATCAGATACTACTACTCCATTTTTTTAGGATAACTGGCAACCCTCCCTGCAAAAACTCATTAGTAGCATAGGCTCAAAACTCTCCGCTGCTTTCGATAGTACGTCTTTATCAATATTTTCTCCTTCCATCTTACCCTTTCTGTGAATGTCCTTAGATATCGGCTGTGCTGGGGAGATCCGAATAAATGAACATGAGGACTACGAGAAATGGGCCATCGACATTCTTGTGAAGTTCCGTGACAGTGAAAAACTCCAGCTTTTGACCGCGCATACTACATAGGTAATCTGGTGGCGTATGTCATCTTGCTTTCTCCATTTGTTTCCTTCTTGATACTCTCCGTCACCCGTTTTCCCGGTTTTCCTCATTTTCTATGACAAGGATTTTCTGAACCGGTAATATTTTCTCTCAGGAACGTTCCATGACAACCATTCTCTACCTAATGAGCCTTACGGAAGAAGCCCGTACTCCTTTTTCTCTCGTGGACGAGACCAGGTATAGTCCGTTCTCCGCTTGTGTCGTAGTCCCTCATTCCGCAAACAAGTTGTTTTGCACTTATTAACACCTCTCTTCGATAGGGCACGGACGTGCCGGGTCGTGCATGACTCAATGGTCAATAAATGTGAGGCCTTCGTTGGCGCGAGGGCTAGTTAAATCATTCCAGGTGCAGTGTCTACCTACATTTGGATGTAGAAATTATGGTTATGTAAGAGTCTTTGGTCGCATGTTGTCTCTACCGTGTCCAGCAATGCCTACCCCAATCCTAACACAGCATACCTTGGCCGAGACGATCAGGATGCGCTGAAAGCTGCCGTGTTCCAGCGGTTGCACCCACGCGATACGCAGTGGAGAATTTCAGACCTGACGGGAGGCTATTCGGGGACTTTCGAAGTGTAAGCGTGAATGTAGGTGGGCAGTTTGCTTTTTTGTACTCGAGTTCTTTTATGAATTGATAAGTATAGGCTCGATATCTACCGACGGCTCGTCACTCGTACGGATGCGGATACGACCGTCGTATGTGGTATTAAGGCTGAGATCGCTGAGCCTGAGTTGGATAGAGGTGATGAAGGATTTTTAGGTATGTCCTTTCCCTTCCGCACGACGCATCGGCGACACGGAAAAAAATATCTCATTTTTTCCAGTGCCAAACCTAGATCTCCCAGCCATGTGCTCGCCCAAATTCAAGCCTGGACCACCGTCAGAAGAGGCGCAGGCGCTGTCAAACAAGTTGAATGAGGTTTTCATCACATTGGTCAACTTTTCCGTTTCACTACTTTCCGCCGCCCGCGTCTTCTCTGCATTTCCAGACTCGCTTCTCACATCCCAAAACAGATCCAACTTTCTCCCTCACAACGCTCTGCATAGAGAAAAATAAATCTGTCTGGATGATGCGACGTGTCTAAACTACGACGGCTATCTGTTCGATGCCTTCTTTTGGCAATGGTTGCGGTTCTCAAAAACAGTCAGTGCTCTCCTGCTATTTATTTGCTTCCTGCTAAAATCGCGATTGATAGCTACACTACCCAAGGCAGTGTACAACCCAGACACTCAACAAACGATGTGCTATTAAAAAGCGCCTCGTGTACCGCTGCAACTTTCATCTTGCGTACCAATAAGCGCGTCATTTGGTATATTTGACAACTACACCTCTGACCTAGTTTTTTTGAGTAGCTGCATAGCTTTTGTTGATTCCTTTGACCCTACAAAAATGTATAAGAATTGGTCCACAAGATCTGGCTAGATCTGGATCAATGTGATGCTGAAAACGACTTTTTAAAATCTACGACTCGTGACACTGCTGTTCTGCTACTTAAAATTTAGTAGACCTGTGCCAATAACATTCATACATTCCCCAAAAAATTCTCATAAACAGTACTCAGAAAATGAGAACGGAAATTCACATTTTCAAACTCCCATAATGTTTCAAACTCCTGATGTGTGATAGTATTATATATATTCCGATCCTTCTTCTTCGGCAAGCTGATGATACGGCAATGTAGATTGCTGAGCTGGGAATTAGAATAATATCAACCCCAATCACACACGTCATGAGTTGAGGCAACTCACATTCTATCCTCCTTCTCTTGGACGGTCTTGTAGAAGACAAAGATCCCCACTGGCTGTGTCGTCCGTTGCTGTTTCCATTCTAATTCCCATGATTAGAACACCTTTCGTTGAAAACAAGGAGTGTACTGTGACAAACATACCCAATTGCTTCCGTCTTCCAAAGCTATGTCGGCAAGTCCTCCCCATTGTGCCAGAAACCCAGATGCACCATCATCTGGGAAATTGGCTTGACCAAGGACCCTTGGTGATGTCTGACATTTTGTAGCTGTGGAAGGCATGGATTCGTTAGGGGCATAATTCACATCAGGAAACTGGTAAAGAATCGTGTTGTTGTTTTGTGGTAGTGGAGGAATGTCAGAAAGGAGTTGTAAAATCGGGTCTTGAGAAGACGAAGAGTGACGCATACTATAGCTCGGGCCATTTGGATAATTGCTGTCCAGAAATGTGAAGTTGTCGTCTGGGTTGGATAGACTCCCGAAGCCTGGATTTCTGAGCGAAATTTGACTTATTGAGGCAGGGGGTGGCGCAACAGTCTGAGACGAAGGGCGCCGCTTCACATGATGTGGTGACTTGGGATATGATAGCGCTGAATGAGATGAATTTGCATCAAGTTCTCCAGAGAGTATGTAATGCCGCAGCTTGGATAGCTTCTCCAAAATTGTGTTTTGGCTTCGATTGATTTCTGCCACGTGATTTTCCAAATTGCGGATGTGAGATCTGTGGCAGAAGAAATGATAGACTCGGAGATGAAGTGATAAAAACCAAACTGACTGACTCTAGACAGTGTCCAATCGTTACAGGCACTCTGTTCGGTTTATCAAAAAGACACTCGTGCCCAATGTTCCTGCAACGTGTACAGGGTGGGTTAATTTCCACCTCACATCGCATTTTCTGTTTTCTGCATGCGTTCTGCACTTGTTAATCAAAGATTAGGGCTCATTGGTTTGTAGCCAACTTACGCAAGCACCTTTGATTTACAAAGAAGAATCAGAAGGCGTTGAAAAGCTGGGTCAAAGTAATGACTTACGTGTTGCTCTCGTCAAAGACTTGAGAGGCTTTACGGCATACTTTTCTGGCTTGATGTCCCCTTCCTGTTCTTTGAGCGGATCAGACTGAGTCAGAGGAGACTGCATTTGAGCACAGAGTAACCCGCTGTGGCAGCCAGTGAGGATGTGGATGTGAAGAAAGGTGGAAGGGAGCTGCAGGGTCCGTTCGATGCCCTTGTGTGTCCGCATACCGTAATAAACCCTGTTTCGCACAAGGCTGGTGACACCTGGTTCGCGACCACTTTTCCCTTCCTTCTAAGCCACCTCCAAGGTCCAGACAATGAAAGCCAACGCCACACAATGTTATTAATGCTTTTATTGCATTTGAACATAATATTACCCCTTGTTTTACGCTTTACTCTCTACTATGGCCTTTTGATCAGCCGAGCTGTCAATGTTGCGATCAGTCTACGGCTCCCTCGGACGGTCACTATCAAGGTTGCCGCTCTTCATTCCTTTATCATCACCATCCCTCTTCTTTGTCCTGGTCTTCTCCAAATCGTCACCACCCCTTTCACTGTTCATCACCTCTGGATTCCCATTAACATTCTGAGGACCCGTTTCCCTTTTGTTTCCTTTTCTTTACTGGACGATCACCACCCCCTTCACCGTCTTTCAACTCTTTATCCTCCCCACGTTTCTTCTTTGTCCTCGTCTTCTCCAAATCATCACCACCCCTTTCGCCCCCCGCACCGTCTTTCAACTCTTCAACGTTATCCTCCCCAAGTTTTCTCTTCTTTGTCCTCAAATCATCACCACCCCTTTCACCGTTCGTCACCTCTGAATATTGAATTCTTATCACCATCCTGTGGACCCGTTTCCCCCTTCCCCTTCCCCACTATTATGCAGGGGAAGTTGACTACCATTGACCGCGAGATTACTGCTCGATGCATTGCCATCATTAACGGCTCGGATCCCGACCTCGTCCGCTATATGCAATATCATATTGATCTCAAAGGCAGGAATTTGGTCAGGAATTGATCAACAACACCCGGGCCAGCCACCAATTTATAAGGATGGTATGTTGTGTTCCTTCGGCTTTCTGAAAGTGTAGATTGATGTTGTCTCACAGTCACACTTCCCACTGCTCCTCGCAGTCCGTGAAGAAGTTCGCAAGCTGGAAGCGTATGTTGAGGAAACGACGACAGTCTGGTAACATTCAGAAAGTACGAGACGACGTCTTAAAATTAGGGGATGTAATGGAAGTGACAGGCGTGACACCTGTAATTTGTGGATGATAAGATTCCTCTATTGCACTTGAAGCGTAAAGTCGGGACTACAGCAGCAACCTCACCGGTGCTTACCTTGATATCTGGCATGAGAATGCAACTTCTGGGACATCGCTCAGAGACAAGAATGCCCTTCTCACTGGTGTTGGCAAGGGTTCTATTGGCGTCGAAATTGTGTACATATACTATTTGCTGGTATTCCGGGGAACAGCCGCGAGACTGATGGACTAGATGATCGTTCGGAACTTGCGCGTCGTACGATGTTGGTAAACCTCCTACGTATTCTGGGCGCTGTCAAAACAAGAAAGCCAGTCGTCACTTCGTCACTCGCCCTGCTCAACTTATCCTTCCATTATCACCCAACCACCTCTGCTTAGCTGGTGCTGTTATTGGGTATGTATATAATTTTGTGACAACTTTATATGCTAATATTGTATCAATTGGACGACAGGGACAAGTCTCCTGGCGCCCACCAATATTGTTGCGGATGAACTCGAAGGCTTCGGGGTTCAAACTTTTTCAGCAAAGGAATTGGCCTTCGTCTAATGCATCCCCTCTTTTCAGTATCACTCAGGTTGAACCCCTCTGAGCAGACCTGAATGGTGGTATGGGTAGCTTACCAGACTGAGCCGACATCACAAACCGCATCCGTACGGAACTTCACAAGACACCTGATCTTCGTCGTGCAATTGCCCGTGATAATGCCACCGATTACAAGGTCCATCATGGTGTAGAGACTGAGCGCTTGTTGCAATCTGTTGACGAATGACTCGCGAATGGTCACTCACTGTGCCGATGTTTTCACCACCGTATCCCACATTACGGCCTATAAGAGTAAACACTTGCTCAAGAGAAAACCAGATGGTGTATTTCGTAATAGTCTCAAAGTTGTGAAGTCCCAAGCTATTCACTCCAAAACCTGCACGCCACCAGCAAATCGAAAATCAATGAGGACACTTTTACGGACACTACGACTTTGATCTTGATAATACTTTATATGTTGGTTTTCTCTAGCGATTGTGCGCGTCTCGTTGACTAACGAGTGATTTTCTAGCTTTTTACAGCAGGAAGATACGAGTACCGAAACAAAGGTGTAGACATGTTTATCGAAGCACTCGCTCGTAAGTATCGCCATTCTCATCTCTATATCCTTTAGCGTTTAATCTTCTTTCCCCAGGTTTAAAGTACCGCTCACAAAAAAACGGCTCAAATATCATTGTAGTAGCATTTGTCATTATGCCTGCCACTACACACTCCTACACGATCGAGGCTATCAAGGGTCAGGCGTTGACCAAGCAGTTGCGTGATACCGTCTTGGAAATTCAGAACCGGATAGGAGCTCGTTTGTTCGATCGTGCTGCTCGTTTTCATGGGGAAGTAGTTCGTGTGTAGATGTCTTCGGTTTGCTGATGCCTGTGAGAAGGGAGGAAAAATTTATGCCTTCACCAGAAGAACTCCTTTCCGAAAAAGACCAGGTGCTTCTGAAACGTCGCATTTTTTGAAGAGGATTCCTTGCCCTCCGTCGTTACTCACAACAAGGCCGACGATGCCAATGATCCCATCCTCAACCAGATACGCCGAGTTAAACTTTTCAATCATAGCCACGACCGCGTGAAGATTGTCTTTCACACCGACTTTTGGAATAATCCTATTCTTGGGCTTGGTTATGAGGAATTCGTCCGTGGATGCCAGGGTGTCTTCCCGAGTTATTATGTGCCATGGGATGCACCCCAGCTGAATGCACAGTGGTAAGTGGAAGACATACAATTTCGTGCAAGTACACACGGTAAACAGATGGGCATCCCTTCTATCATGCCTAATTTGTCGGGATTTGGTTGCTTCATGGAAGATTTAATAACTCACCGAAGACATGTTCCAATTCACCCAAAAGACCCGCCGTCAGCGGATCAACCAGCGCAAGCGCGTGGAACGCCTCAGTCCGTTGTTGGATTGGAAGAATTTGGGTATTGAATATAGCAAGGCGCAACAGCTTGCGCTTCGTCGTGCGTATCTTGATGCGTTTTATAATGGTGATGGGGAGTTTTATGACGGTGGGTTCCATGAGATTGATTTCTTTGGTGGGATTGAGAGGACGAAGCTGGGAAGTATGCCAGCGACCCTTCGTTTGCGAGGTATTGCGACGCCTGGTGATATTGGCACGCTCACCGAAGACGTGAGTGGTCTTATTTGCAAACGTATTTCTTTTGGCTGATGACACTTTTTCGGATAGATGCAAGCCCTCGATACCAGTGATTATCGCGGACAGAATTGGTCGGAACTTGATGAAGAGGATTCATACCCATTGTAAGTTTGATTACAAATTTTCATCTCTCCCCTGATTTTTTCTTTTAGCCCTCTTGTGATGGAGGTCCGGTCTCGGTCTGTGAGCGGTGCGAGCACACCCGGTGGAGAGAACCTATGAATGTGAGTGAAAAGATGTTTGAGGTGGCAAGACTATTCCACGTACAACTGTCCGATTTGCCAACAAAGGTCCCCGCAATAGGCGCTCGTACAAGGATCTTGAATAATCCAGTGTCTTTCCAGCCACCGCAGCTGGCTTGTTTTTATCCTCTGACAGAACCGGGTGGAAGGCAGGAGGAACTAGCCTTGGACGTCGAACTTGAGAATGAGCGGGATGCAACGAGCGATTGGAACGAAGATGACGAAGAGGCAATCAAAGAAGCGGCAGACCTTGGTTTCCCTATTGTTGACGGAAAGTAGTCCCCCTTGAGAAATTTACACCTGACATATGTTTCACAATCCCAGTTCTATAACGCATACAACGAATATGGTAGAGGAAGAATCTAGTCAAGTCCCTATATCATAAAAAATGTACCAGAATCGTCTACTCTTGTCGTTGGCACCTTTGATCACCCCTCAGTTCTCTGTCATACATAAGAATTCAGTCATCCACTTCCCGTTCAAAAGACACACTCGCTACTCACAAAAAACCGCGTTCTTTCCGTTTTCGACTACCCTTTTTGATCACATTCCTTTGAGTCTTTCTTTTCGCAGCAGCTTCGGGGTTCGTCGTCATTTTCAGAACCTTTGCTCCTTGATCTTGTCGTACGAAGTAGAAAACGTTGTGACATGAATCAGGTCTTGCAACTCGACGGCGGTCGTCTTCGGCTCTTCTGTAAAACGGAAAGACATATAAGTCGAGAACAAAAACATAACTACGGGAAACGTTGTCGTACCCATTTGTGCATCTCGACTGGTGTCGTCCTCCGTCAACCTATATACCGGCGTCAGGATATGTGTCAGGAGCATTTTCAATCTTGCTGATTCCATGTGAGATGCCATGGCTGCGAACCAGCGACGACAAGCAAGCGGTTGTTGGGACCAATTAGGCTGGTGAACTCGTCAATACTTTCTACATCTCGACAATGATCGGAATTCGTACCTTGACAGATGATTGGTTCCTCCTCGCTATGGGATGCTAATTTCCTCGTTGGTAATACCAGGTTCACCATCCTCACCGTGGTCCAGCAAGTCCTTTGTACCTGTCGTCGAGTTGCCCAGAGAAATACAGTCAAAGCATTTCCCGATGTAGATTCTGCGTGATATCCAGATGTTCGCTCTTCAGCTGTTGTGTAAGCTTCCGTGCAACGTCTCGCATGCCAACTTGAATCATCGACAACGGGTCATCATCTTGACGATCCGTACGGGGAAAAGCAGCAGGGACGACATTGAATAACATATTGAGGAGCCTGCCCGCAGCTGTTCGTACCCATGCGTGGGGGAAGATGAGGTGTTCTGTAACATAATTTGTCTGCACGCGATGAGAATTTTTGAAATAAAATGATGTTGGAGGCGTGTCGTCAGAAGCAGAACGAGGAGACCCGGGCATGAGACTTGCATTGCTCATCTCGCTCGGCGTAGTTACAGAAGAAGAGGTGGACATAACTGGGTGAATTGCGCAATTGGGTGGGTGTGGATGAGGGAGAGTGATCAGATGGATTTGAGGAAACAGTTGAAGTGCTTCTACTCTTCCTGCTTGCAGATTGTTCAACGGAAATGATGTAGATGGAAGCGGAGAAGAGTGAGGTCATTGTGGAGAGTGGTGGGAAGCGGAGAGGGCGGATAAGATGAGAAGGTATGAGTTTGAATGGGAGGATTTATTGAGGAATGGGCAACAATGGTATTGAAGTTGTTTTCAGAAGGTCGGTTGCCAGTGGCGGGCTCGAAGTCATTCCAAAGGACCCCTTAATGATTGTGGCAGTGGTCTCAGGCTTGAAATCGGAAGAACGGTTGCAACGTTGAAAGAAGATTCGACCTCGTCGTCTTCTTCTTCATTACCAAAGGACCATGACTCTGGGCGAATAAAGGATTCAATATTACTGGCAGCAAAGATCAGGTGGCAGGTTAAAAACGGAATTGAATAACATACCTGTCACTGGTCGAGTCTAATCCAGGAAGACTCCCGGGCGGACGATGAAGTAGAAAGGGCAGGCGTCCTTGCGTAAATGATGGGAGGGCGATGGGCCGAACGGAGGGACTCAGTGCGGAATGGACGGAGGGCACAATCGAGACACATCGCAACGAAACGGTGGAGAGTAGAACCCAGCGAGAAAAGGTCCGCCTCGTCTTGAGAGAAAGTTAGGACATCCTCCAGCTCTGGAAGAAGATGAGATGTGGGGTAAATATATAGGTGGTATTGCGGATTGACAATCTTTGAGCATATGTCGTTTTCTGCTGTCAATATCCTTACTTTCGCTAAAATGGCCATTAAGATTCAGGATGTCCTTAATGTTTGTCCTTTCCTCTTTGTTGGATCGCTTGCAAATCAGCAAGGTGAAGTCGAGGCGGACATGGCCCTCTCCGAATTCCCTTTGTGGTTCTGGCGGTGCAGCTGTTGCAGGAAAACCGGATGCACAGCCCATCTTTGCCCAAAAAGCTGCCGGGCGGGGTCTTCCCTTGGCCAAGTTTGTTATGGGATACTACTCCGAAGCTGGCGTTGGGCAACCTAAACCGTAGGATGTCGTTGCCGAAGACCCGCGCACCCATGGCGCAATGCTAGTCATTGTAGCTGGAAGTGATAAGACAACCGTCTCCGTTGCCACCGGTCATCAAGAATATCATCCCGTCTACTTCTCGCCTGGAAATTTTATCAATACAGCACGTTGGGGCATAGCAATTCTGTGCTTCCTGTGGCTTTTCTTCCCATTTCCAAAGAGTGAGTGCCACAATTCCAATCATCTAGTAATGTTAGCTCAACTAATTCAATCATCTTAGCAAGCAAGCGGCAGGCGAAGCGTCCGTCAAGTCCATCATATGTGTGCCAGTCATTGGAATGCGGGTCAACCCGCCAGATGCAATCGAGCACAGATGACGAAAAGCACATGAAGACCGCATGTTTCTGCTTGATTGCAAGCGAGGACGAACCCCCAGCCATTGATCAATCAGTCACAGAGATAACTTTAAGCGCTGTCTACAGACTACTTCCTTCCCTTCTTTGCAGGACCCCTGGCAATACCGCCAACAGGCCGTTTCCCTGATGGACCAATTTTGTCCGGACACACCCCTTGGGATTTTGTCCGGATGGCACCTGGCCTCGCAAATTTTTCAAAAATTTGTCCGGATGAGTGTACGTGGCCTTTTGTTGGTTCAGATTTGTCCGGATAGGTGTATATGGCTTTTTTTTCACCTTCATTTGTCTGGACAACATAAACGATTGGTATTCAAAACTCTTCTAAATGATTTTTTGAACTGTTTAAGGGCAATTTTCAGTGCATCTTCCCCTTTTCGTAGCTTCAGAAATCATTTATTTTGCTTCTTGTACCACAGCTGGCAAATTCAGGCTGTATTTTTTACCAGCCTTTATCCAATCTTTTTCGACAAAAATATTAGGTTCGTCGTCGAAAATGTCAAGAGTTTCGGTAGTGGCCATTTCAGTCAGACACAAAATATCCGATGCCACCGACTCGGAGTCTAATTTGTGGACCTAACAATTGCAAATTGTACATATAATAAATAAATATTTCAGCCATAAAAGTTTTACCATTATTAGACTATTTGTCTGGACAATACCGCCTGGCCTTGATTTTCCTTTTTTTGTCCGGATTGACACCTGGCTGTTTTGAAAAATCAGCCAAATTTTGTCCGGATCAGGCAACGGCATCTACCGGGGGTCCTTTCTTTGCTCATGACATTGTGCTTCTAATAAAAGGGGGATGTCGAAGGAATGAACGGAGAGGCTCACACCACGAATTTATTACTTGCCGAGTGTGGTCATCTGAACAGTCTTGCTATACATGTGGTGAAAGAATCCAGGAGAATACATCGATATGCTGAGAAAATTGAGACGATGTTTGATGCGAGACGCGATGTAATTGGATTTGTCTGTTACATAAGAAATGTCATTTGCATCAGGTTCTCCGCCTCATCTCGATGCGACTGTTCACTATAGTACTCCAAGCCCTCGAGATGACAGCCACGATGAATCGGAATACACCCCCACACGTCAATCGATCCGATCTGGCACTCTTTGGGTCACCCCATCTCAACACTCGAGTACATCAAGCATTGCCACTAATACTCGGACGGCACTCGATGTGCTATACAAGACAGTATACGGACAAGACTCCATACGTTGCCTTTTAACGCAGGGTGAAGGTGGGCTTAATGTTGCTCATGCTGTCCGGCGTGCGAGCAAATCGCCAGAGGTGCGTTGTGTTTGCGGCTAAATTTCGGCTTATCTAAATGTGTCGTAGCTAACCCTTTACGAATACTGCCTTGGATTTGAGCTTGGGAGCTTTCATGTTGACAGCTGACGGAATATTTTCTATTGTGCGTTGTTATTTCTCAGTCGTTATTAGCATTGACAGATATTGCTAGTGAAATCCGACTGGCATCTTCAATTCGATGCTGATAGGTGGATTTTGCTACCGAGTACCGTCGTGTTAGAAGATATTCGTGACTTTGTACGATCAGTTCTCTCTGCACGGAACGAATATGCTCCAGCCAAGATCCCAGACTTCTATGCAAGGGTAAGTTCACCGCCTGTAGCAGTAAGTGTTATTCTAAAGCTGCAAACCTCAGTGGCCCTTGAATAGCAGATCCAAGTACACATTCATACCTCTACCATCCATCAAGCCCGATCCGTTCATGCGTCCAAAATTTGTATTATCATCGAAGACGGGCAAACCAGTGCAACAATGGGATAATCATTTCTACCCTTACCAAACTGTACCCGACTTGGAATGTCATATCGCACCCCCATTTATAGCAATCAATGGAGGGCCAAAGTGTGTCGGTATTGATCTCAATGCAATCACACTCGGTTATTGCGAGTCTGATGATTCACGCCCTGCCCTCAAACACAGACTAGAGCTCTTGTGCGAGATTTGGAAACTTTTTCAGGACACAAAGGAAGATGCGAGCAGCTGGCAACGGGTCAAGATGGGTAAGAGGATGAGAGAGCAAGAGGATGAGGACATGGAGAGGCTTACTCAGTCCAGCCAACGTACTACGAGATCACAATCGCGAGCATCGCAGGGCCTAACTGGCAACAGCATGAAACACAGTCGAAAAAGGAAAGCGTCAGTGTTATGTGGATCGACGCTGACAGAACATGCAGTTTTCCGTCTTACCAAACGGCAGAAAAATTCTAACTTTCGCACAATGGTCAAGCACTGGGTGCAGTCTATACGTTAAATACATCATATTTTACTTGACCATCAATAGCTATCATGTCTTTCCGACGTTGCAAAGATTACGCCTTCATGATGACTGGTTACCGGTCTAGTCGTTAGATGTATCTTCCAGACGAAGGTTCTCACAACGACCATGCTGCGCCTGCAATGCCATGGTCGAGCTGCTCGACAGAGGTCTATCCTGAAGACCAAGTTTTTTTCGCAAGTAAATCTTGAGATGTGAGTTAATTATCAGTGTCACACACCCAGCAGGATATATATCTTGCAGGGATCAACTTACGTTCATTTGAAATACCTGGAACATGATGGACCACCCACAGAAATCCTGTCCCGCAATAACAGGTGCGGGATTCCCGTGAGTTCATCCGCAGGCATATTTTATCTACATATATAAGCAATTAATAAATATTCAGAGAAAAAGTGCAGAACATGAAAAAATACCAACGAGGGTGTGTTGTAGGGAATGAAGGAAAGACGCCGAACATGAAACGACACTAACGAGGGTGTCTTTTTGTGTTCGGCGTGTGTGTAGAGGGCAAAAGAATGATGATCAACTTGAAAACACACCAAAGGAGTCAGCATCATCACCAACCTAACAAGAAGCGACACCGACGGAAGACTTGGAACCAACCACGGAGAGGGACACGGAGCAGATGCCCAACGTGTGCGAAAACCTTGGGACCCCCAGGCAACGGCAAGGGGTAACTACTCCATTGCCATTGCGAACGCGGACTTGAAACCGATGGTGGCAGGTGCTCAATATGTGTGCTGAACCCCGATGCTTCCAGAAGTCTAGAGTGACGCGATGATGTAGAACTTGCTGCAGTGTTCCCGTCTCCAGCATCCGAAGAGGCAAAACACACCTCGATGCCGAATTTTGTTGTGTTGTCCCCAAAGTCGTAAAACATGTGAATCGTCCAGTGCAGTCCGAGAATCAACGTCACAAACAGAGGAGTCGCGCTGAGAGGAGCCGGGAGAATGTCGGAGATCGTCCAAGCCACAACTCAGAATAGATTCTTCGTTCGCAACGGATTGGTCATCCCCTCCTGTAGGTTAAGCGACACGGAGAAGGGCTGTTGAGTTGCTGAGGAACTGAGTATGTTGGTTGGATCAGACAGGGATTGCGTGTGGCGACACCCTCACCATGCTCGGAAATGAAAGAAACGCAACGGGGACGCAAACTCTCCCCGTTTTTTGGAACGAAGCGAAATGGCAACGGCGAGGGTCTCTGTGATTATGAGCCCATCGTTCAACACTAGATGAAGCAGGAAAGGAATGGGGCTGGAGACCAGCTGGCAACCTCTGCAATTGTTGGTCATGGGAAAGAGGCTGCAAAGATACAGACGGATGTGCAAGCGGGGGAGGTGGTGATAGTGCACGTGCAGAGAAGGATGGCTGGCGATACGATGGTATAGATGACACTGGCATTGGGAAAGGATCTGATGATAAGGAGCATGGTTGATTCGGAAACTGTACTTCATTTTCATTATGGGAAGGAAGCCTCGATATTGTCGATTCCGAGTCAATACGTTGTATTATGGCCTTCAATTTTGTGTAATGAGGAAATGCAATACCACGATAATCTTCAAGAACACTACGATCCTTCAACTGCAGTGAGATATTATACATGAATTAAAATAAAATATTTACCCGACTAGGAATATTCGAGAGATACACATTGAATGCCTGCTCATCACCTACAAAAACAACGGAAGGATCTGGTCCTCCACCATGATGCGCATTGTATCTGTCAATAATCGCAATGGTATCCTTAAGCTAAGAAATCTTGTAAGTCTACAAGCAGTTTAATGACAGAAATGTCCTTACAGAATCAAATTTACAAAGAATCGAATTACGACTCCTGCCCGAACCAGGCCATCTTATATTCAGATATACAGCTAAATTATCGAAGGTTCCAAAAGGAAAACTGCCTTCAGAAATCTCGCCCCTACGTTGGAAGAGATAATCGATAAGATCAGCAGTCTCCTGTTCGCACCAGCTGCTCATGGATACAGGAATATTTGAATTGGAGGCAGCATGTTGAAGGAGGTGTTATTGATGATTGAAACACATAACTGGAGAGAGGCAAGGATAACTTGTGAAGCATATTGTCGAATTTCATGCAACGTGGTCATTGTGAAGGAGCGTCGCCACCTAGGGAAACTAACGTAAGCCACACATGTGACATAAAATCATTTCCGGGTGACATGTCACACCTATATAAGTGAATCTACGTGTACTAGTACTACGTCTAGATCTACCTTTCTCTTCTACCAGAGAGCAGCCCTCACGTATGTCCCGCTGGACATCGGCCGTCTCTCTCGGGATTTTCGAGGGCTGCCCAGTCATATGTCCCGCTGGACATTCGCGGCCTGAGAACTTCCCTTCGTGATCATGACTCTGAGTCACTCTTTCATGATGTATGCTTTCCTTGCGGTCCTTCGTCCCATTGTTTTTTATCTGGCTTCCTTCCCTGTTTGAAGTTGCCTCAGTGGTGTGACGGGACATTAGTATGGAAGGAACACACAAGGTGGTCAACAGGCGTTCCCCATTCCACATTGAAGGCATTCAACCTTGGTTTTCCTACTGTACTTGCACAAAGATGAAAAAAAAATTGAAATGATTCCGATTTCAGAAAATAGAGGAAATGCGAATCACAATCGAAGATCTGCGACACCCTCACCATGCTCGGAAATGAAAGAAACGCAACGGGGACGCAAACTCTCCCCGTTTTTTGGAACCAAGCGAAATGGCAACGGCGAGGGTCTCTGTATCGACGCCGAGCACCAAATGTATGTGGAGGGGAACTCGCGCATTCGGCCATGTTGAAGAGAGCTTTGATTTCTGTAGTGGGTAGTTAGTCTGACTGCAACAAACGAAAAGAAAACGGCGTACCATTTTTGCGGTCTCTCGTTTCTCTTCCTTTGTGTGTTGTCGCATTGTGCTAGCGCGGCCTTGTTGAAGACGAAAGTCAGAGACGTCAAAGACAAAAGACATTGGCAAGGGGAAACTGCCTCCTCGAGGAACGAGGCGGTCCCGTCGAAAATGCTTGTTGCGGCTAGGGTAGAGAGCATTCAGCAAGGGGGAAACAGAAGTAGAGAATCCACACGTACAGGATTGAGTTGAACAATAGGAGGCTGACGTTCGTGGAAAGAGGGCAGAGTGAATCCGTCCGCAGGGAGACGGAGACAACTCCGATGTCGAACTCGCAGATCTGGATGATTCGTCCATGGCTATGTCGACATGTAGTCACGTAATTCTACCTTGACGACAGCTGGTTCTGATGCTCGAAGGTGATAGTGAGCGGGAAGATGGGTAGATAGTTCGCGAACAAAAACGGGATGAGTACGAAGGACGGAATAAAACGAGAAAGGCTGCCGCACGTGAACGATTACTTGTTCAAGTTGGAATTGCCCTCTGACTCTAACCTCACCCAACTTCCTAACTGCTTCGTTGACGGTGACCAGCCGAACCAGACGCCTATTCTCGATTTTACGAAATCAAAAACGTCAGCGTACTCAAAGATCAAGGAGAAAAGGACCCATCGCCTCGAAAACGATTCTTCTATGCCTCAACTGTTTCGTTGACGGTGACCTGCCGAACCACACGTTCCCTGTCGAGATCTTGAAGTCCAAAAACGTGGGCATCCTGATCAAGGAGAAAAAGGCTCCCCACCTCGATTACCATTCTGGTAAAAGCGCCTGGTAGGTCATAAGAATCTTCTTATTCTACATACCTTTTAAACCATTTTGTAGCTTTTCAGATTCCTACAACTTTTGACCCCTCGCACGGCATGTCGCTAAGATCTTTTCTGTTTTGTTCTCGATGACAACGAAAATTAAGTGTCCATTGTCGAAATTGAAAAAAAAACGTCAGCTTCACTCTGCCCCGCGACGTGGACGCAAAGTTCGATTGCTGTCCTCGTCCTCCGTCCCGTCCTCGTCGATTTCGAACATATAACCGCGCAGTGGAGCAAAGAGACACACTGACCCGTGAATATCAACGTAAGATTGATTCGTTCGAGGAAGCGTGCCTCGATTATGACGGTACAATTCAACAATTCCGCAACTACAAAAGTAAGATGTTCTCTACTCCCCATGTGCACCTCTAATAACACTTTAATTTTAATAGTGAGCTCGAACAACTCCGTGCACAGACTCAAACCGCCCAGACAGAATCTGCAACTGCCGTATCGCAGGCAGCGACCGTCATGTCTCTCAATCGGAAGCTTCGATCCTCAGCTCAGAAACATCAAGCTAGGACGATCGACCTTGAGGTCAAAAGTTTGGAGGCGAAGGAATGCAGGGAGTTTCTGGATATCGTCCAGGTCCGTGTTGCTTTCAAGCCAATGATTTCTTGCTTCTGAAGTGCTTGTTGGCTAATGGTCTGTTTTTCAGCCCTACTTGCCACAAATATACGTCGAGTCAGACAGTGACACAACGAGTTGTTATATCTTTTTCTGCCGTTTGGGTTACAAAGCAGATCTGATCAACAGTGTCGTTGCGCAAACCCATAACTTACCTGACACTCTCAACGGAGATGTATCCGAAACCCTTGTTGGTGTATGTGAGGTCAGTAATTACACCCAATTGTTTAATTTCAGATGCGGAGTCGAATTTCTGGCGTGTCTATGCTATGCAAGCGGTTTGCAGCTGTCCTTCGGCGTTGTGACGTTAAAACGTTTTTGAATATGGGCCGCCTTTATTCAACATGCACATCGACCTTCTTCGACGGGAAGAGTTCAAAGTCAGGGAGTGCGTAAGCGATATTGTCAAGTAAGTCCATCTTGTTTCGACTTTATACTGTCATTTTTAATATGTTCTTTTAGGATCCAAGCTCAGTTTGACCACCTGGCAGAAGCTTATTTTTTCTGTGGATTCGATACAGATCTCGCAGAGCGCGAGCTCGGATATGTCACCGCTTTCGATCACGACCTTGACATGTTCGCTGCGTCTATAAGTCTGGCAAGGACCTCAGTTGCTGGCCTTGTGAAAGAAGATGGTATGTTGTTTTTTCCAATCCCAAATTTTGGTTTGCATTCCTCATGTCGTTTTCCTACTTCGCTTGTAGACGTCGTGCTCGAAATGGGCGGATACAACATTGACCAAGAGTTCTTTGAACCACTTAATGGAGTATTGAACAGATGCAAGAGTGCAAAGAACCTTTCCAGGTCAGCTTTTGACGCTTTTCAGAGTCGCTGTGATTTCTAGGTCATCTCCTTGTGCAGGAAAATGATCAAACGGCTTGAAGACCCGGCTCGTGATTCTGCAGCCGTCAAATCACACCTTATGCCCCAAATGAATGCCCATTCAGAACTATCTGCTTTCCATTACGAATCAATGTTGTCGTTCGGATGAATCCAAATTTGAAGTACCCTTTCGACAAGAGATCTTTTTATACTCGCCAAGATAGGGACATAGGACACGGACTTGAGCTTTGGCGAGGCATATTTCAATCAACCGTTTGATCATTGATCTGAAGGCTGGTGTGATGTACCACTACTCTCACTCAGTCTCGAAAAACGTGATGCTAGTCCAACAGTGCTCTTCTCTTTGGACATCTTCCCTATCAAGAAACGTCTTGAATTAAGAAGATTTCTTGTCGGGCTCCGCGTTCAAACACCAACCACAGGCACAAAATACGCGCAATTCGGGACTCAGCGGCCTTGGTAAGCGATCGTAGGCATGAGACGCATTATTTCGATGAAGATATAGAAAAAGAAGCTGGCGAGAGTGTGTGTGTTTGGGGGATCTTCGATATCGCTGAACTTATCTACCTGGGACCCACTGCGGCCAGGTCCGACACCCATACGTTCTTAGCTTGCAGTGGCACACGGACGACCGTTGCTCAGTATTTTGCCAGTCTTGGACATCAACTACGCTACCCGTCTGTGATTTGTATTCAGGTGGGTGTCTTCCATCGAGATGACCATTTACGTTGTGCTTGAACTGGTTTTCCCAGGTCGGAGCTGGTGCGATGATTCCGCTCGAAATGTCTTATGTTCCCGCCAGTCAGATTGCGAGGAAACAGCTGTCTGTACTCATGCGCGCGTTTTTCTATAATTCTGGCATGCCAGATGTTTCAGACAGCAAAGAACCAGCATCCGACGTGATGTCCTCCCACAGATTATGCCAGAGGGTCCAACGTTCACTCAACTACTTAGTGATGCATAAACCAAGGCAATACCCCCCGATACTTTTCGGGAGGATCAAAAGGTCGCATCTGGGTGGGCAGGAGCAACTGGTTTTGTTGGAAGTCCTTTTTTGGGCCATGTGGGGATTTGTACCATGTAGCGGCTCTCTTGTCGTCGCTATTTTCAACACCGCATACGCCATGAACCTGGGATCGATTCAAGCGAACAACACACACGAAAGCCGCCGCTCCATTGAAGATTGTGCAGCTATCTGGATTCTCATAACAGTCGAAATTCTTGAGCTTGAGGCTCTCGGCGAACAACACACGAATTGTCAGACATGCCCTTGCACCCGGAGGTCTACTATTCCTTACCAAGCAGCCTAGAAAAACTGCACGACATTGTAACCACAAATCAAAGTAGTCAACGCAGCGTGACTTTTCTGGCCTGGACGTATGTAATTTCGCGTCTGATTCTCCATGCAGAAGCGTATTCGGATCTTCCAAATTCATTTTTCCTCGTTCATTGGTTCCCTAACCGGTCGTTAAGTCGGCCATATTCGAAGGAAGGGGAACCCCTACACGTACAAATGGTGAAAGCGTGTCTGGCCTGTGAGTACGGGTTGTTGAAGCTCCTGGAGCACCTTTTGACTCAGTCTCCTCGATCACGGATCCAAACGTCATTGCCTACAGATGAAAGGTAAAATATTACACTCTATCCCCAAGATCAATATGCTGAAAGGACATGACCAGGACTTGTCAATGCTCTCGTCGAACTACAAAATTTCCTCCGATTTCGAATTATTTGTGGAAATTTGGATCGCCCTTTACGGCCATAGTGAGGGTCTGAATCATTCGGTCGCAGGGATCTGCAATCAATTCTGGCCAACCGATTGGCAACACGGTAACAATTTGGCAGATTTCCCATCTCACGAGTGACCACTAGATAATTCAGTTTTGATCAACCTCTGATGGCCCATTTTGCCAGACACCCAAACGGACATATTCCAAGCCCCTACGCGTATGGCGGACACACGAATTCCTCTTACCCACCGTGCCAGGATATGCACCATTCATGTACGTCCCGCCATCTCTGTTGCGTTTAATTGATATCTCACATTATCACTCAGGTCGTAAGTTGATAACATACTCGGTTCGAATGACTAATCGCAGGACACAGTGCCCAGGGATGGGAAGGACCATGTCGAGTGGCTTGTCGAAACTTAAAGGAGAAGATACGAAGAGGCATTGAAAGAGGCCGAGAAAATTGAGACTGAAGAACGTATGGCAGTTGTCAAGGCCGAAGACAAAGCGGAAGACGATGAGAAGTCGAAGGTACATTTGAGTGTTCAAAAAATCGGGCAGAAGTACATTGACCATCTTGTAGCTGAAGGTGTGTCTCGCAATCAATTATAACATCAGTTCGATTGGCTTATTTTCAATGATTTTGTCAGAGCAGCACAACTATGCCCGAAAACAGACCAAGTTGAGTTGAGTTGTATATCTGCTTGTCCCTTCACAACGCCGAATTCTAAGGTTTCTTTGTCATTCAATATTAGCAAGGAACACTGCACGAAGTACATCCAGTTTGGAAACACCTTCAATTTGTTGCACGCTACCGCTTCGTTTATCAGCATTCATCAGAAGAGTATCGGTGTCGCTGGTGTGTCCGACAAGTATGGTAAACGCTCATGGGCTCGTTATCCTGCCCTTTGGACACTCAAACACGTCGACTCGTTGCCAAATCCCGATCCTACCGATATCGCAGCGTTGGATGAAAAACTTGTGAAACTTCGTGATGTTCAGATCGATGATGAAGCCGAGGCCGCCCGTCCTGAACTCAAGCGACAGGCTCAGGAATGGGCTGGAATCAAGCAGGACCCTAATGCTGATCTTTTTGTGTTCGTTGGTCGTTGGTCGAAGCAGAAGGGTGTTGATCTCATTGCCGATGTTATTCCTGCATTGTAGGTTTTCTAAGATCTTGTGTTTGTACAAATGCTTACTTTCGTTATTTTATATTAGAAAAGCGGTGTACCATCCAGTTGGACCCGTCATTGATCTTTATGGACACTTCGCGGCTGAGAAACTTGGTCGTCTTATGGAATTATATCCTGATCGCGTCTACTCTAAGCCTGAGTTTACGGCTTTACCCCCTTATTTGTTCAGCGGTGCTGACTTTGCTCTTATCCCTTCTCGCGATGAACTCCTTGGATTGGTCGCCGTTGAGTTTCGCAAAGGTGCACTGGGTGTTGACAGTCGTCTTTGTGGTCTCGGTTTGATGCCTGGCTGGGTGCGTCGCACCGTCGTCCTCTTTTGCATTCCGTGATATTAATTTGCTGAACTTTTGCAGTGGTACCCTGTGGAATTGAGTGCAACGAACCAATCGACGAAAACGATCAAAATGGCTTTGAAGTCGACTGAAGAAGAAAGAGCTATTCTACGAGCCCGATCCGCCGTTCAACGTTTCCCTGTCATTGAATGGCGTCACAGGATGGAAGACCTCCACCAACGGAGTATTGACACGAGTCGTTCACTAGCTGGCGAAAATGCTTGGAGAGAATCCGATTGCAATGGTACAGGCTTAACCGATGGCGGAGACCGATGATTGGGGCCCTATCTTCCAAGCTCAGCCGACTCAGCCGGACTGGGATACTCGCAGCGTTGACGACCAATCTATGACACCTCTGCTCCCCGTTCCAACAAGGCAGAGCAGTCATGATAGTCTTTCACCAGGGGTGTATCTACGTGCCATGTTGAACCCGTACCGCAACTTTTCGGACTTTGAACCATCACGTAGATGAACAAACAAACACGACGCGCCAATTAGTGAAGCGCGTCGGCTGATCTTGAAATGGATAAATTTTGGTACTTCCATCCGCTTGAATGTATCTTATGTTCATATAATTAAATGGATCCTTCAACCAATGCTCCAAATACCTCTCTATCTCATACAATCTACACTACACCCTCTGGAAGAGCACTAGTTCACCAAATTTTGTCCCAATGCAAACCTGTTGCAATCGAACCGCATGATTATCAGTGCGAAGGAATATGTCGTGCACTGGATGGCGATGATGTCGTTGCTACAATGGCAACAGGTGCAGGTAAAACGGGGTTGTTGAGCTTCTTAATGTTAGTGATCCGAGCTATCTCTCGGGACTCCAGTCTGGCATTGCAAAACCGTACCTTTCCCAAGGATCCTTGTTCACCGAAGGTCAGTTTCTCCTTTCTGATCGCTAAGAAGATGGAGTCGAGCTTGTCCCCAATTGTCTTACGTTTTTTGGAGGGGGGTTCGGCCTCGTTAAGCGAAGGGAGAGCGTCACCGTAGGGTTCGTTCTCTTTCCGATGTGTTGAGCCTCGTTTGCGAGAGGGAATGGGGGTGGATGGGTTTGGTCTACGTCCCAAAGGCGTCTTGAAGCAATATGTCTCGATGGGCGCGTGATCGTGATGACGACAAGTTGAGTACGGAGAGAGAGTGGAGATGCCAGCATTGTTGATTGGAGTGAGCGGCGTCTCGAAGGCGATCGTGCTGAAGCTCATCGCGGTATATAAGGATTCAGAGTAAACAAAAGTCCGTAAAAGGAAAATACACGTGATTTATTGCGAAATCGCTGCGGTACGGTTTGAGACACGCGCGTGAAATCAGACTCCAGATGGGTGACCAAGCATATTCCTAAAAGAGCCCATCTCGTCAGTCTGGCTACGGGAGACTATGATGTCCCAGCAAAAATACAAAGCGCAGGTCGCCCGGGCCAGCATCGACACTCCGTCTTTCAGTGGTTGAATCATTTCTATCTTTTTGAACTTCATTCAATTGCTACATCTACGCGAGACTCACAGGAAACCTAAAATCAGAAGGCGGCTTTTTTCAGAGCGTGTCATCTTTTTTCAGAGCGTGTCATCTTTTTTCAGAGCGTGTCATCTCGGATTTTAAGACGCCCGTTTGCTGCTGGCTCTGGTTCTCAGTATTTAATGCCACTCTTCTTTTTGAAAATGTAGGTTTTTTCCCTTTCCAGAGATGTGTCTCAAAACAATGCGCCTTCTCATCTTTCTCTGTCTCCTACCTCTCACACTAGCCGCACCATACGATGATAAACTAATCGACTATAATATAAATACCAACAAGAACGCACAGAGCGTCCTCGACTACGACACTACTCGCCTTAATCAAACCTACACTTCTTCCCCCCAGAACTGGCGGGCTCTCCCTGTATGTACCGTCCTTCTGCACAAATGGGCAGATGACGACATCAGTAATCTCTGATCCGGGCCTCATAGCCGGCCATAGTGATGGTCCCTAAAGATATAGCGCCCCCTTTAAATC
>QDKV01005276.1_pt1 | contig 43726 bp, 47 predicted proteins | sample 1861101 | NCBI WGS metagenome assembly QDKV01 (sample SAMN04275158, study PRJNA302643) | Fungus metagenome, whole genome shotgun sequencing project. | isolation source: fruitbody | host: Mallocybe terrigena | place: Sweden | collected 2013
AGCATGAACAACTTGTCAATTATGTGGTATATAATATGAGCTGTAATGGCCAGCGGAACGACACGGCGCGCGCGGGAAACGCGCGTGATGGCACTGATGGCATACCGTATATGGCAGGCGACTCTTGATAACTGTGCACACCTGGGACCATTGGCACTCCATATAGTTGTCACAGGTCATGTTCGGTTGTGAGAAGTCACAGTCGGTGACAGTTGCCGACTTTTACTAAGTTTTAGAACAGTTACGCAACCGGCACAACACTGAGATTCTACTCCCCCTTGGCAAAAAGAATTGCAGATGGTTTGGATAATGAGTGGTGTACGGGGATGAAGGCGGTAAGCCTGAAAACTTTGTGGGGACTCCTCTGATCCTCTTTTGCAGTTCGAGAGAAAGTGGGATACCAATACCACCTCCAAGGTCAATTTGAGGTCAATGCTCAGTGGAGCCAGATGGGGTAGAAAGGAGAAAAGCGAGCGGCTAGTATGTGCTACTTCTCGTCGAATACCTTGGTTTTCATGTTGCACTGTCTCTACAATCGGCTCGCACGGCGCGCTAGTCATATAGGCGTGATTGGCCCCTCCTCAAGCTCGATTCATTAATGATAATCTCCGATTCCCGGCACCTTCCTGCATTTCAACTCTGAGCCGCTGTGATGTATTTAGTGCATCATGTTCATAAGTTACCTACAAGAGTTATTACAGTCCTTTGGAGAACGTCTTGGGTCAGAATTCGTCAAGTCGAAATTGATGACGTTGAGCCTAAGGCAAGCGTGGTCCAGAGGTGATTAGGGATGGAAGGGGGGCGGCATCGCTCTCCTTTGCGCCCCGGGACTTAATCCAGGTTTGCTAACAACATCATTGATGGTGGTTCACCGGCTCAGAAAAGGAACTCCACATTCTCTCATCCACTGCAGCTACTTTGGAGACTTGAGGAATTCAACTTCCTTAAGGCATACTGTTTGCCGGGGCGGGAGATGTCGGCAGAGGGAACGAAGCTAGACCTTATCGCATCATCTGGCGCAAATATTCGTTTTCTATAAATTCAAAGGATCATTTCGTCTGTTCTTTGTTCCTGTCATTATGTCTCCTGCATTGGAACCCAGTCCACTATCATCGCAAACGACCGATTCATCTAGGAAAAAACCTCTCAAGGCTACAAGCCTTCTTCATAGAACGCCATGGCGACCCCCTGTTGGCGTTTCAGCCAAAGGGATCTATATCGTTCTTGACGATGGACGAAGGCTTATCGACGCTGTTGGTGGTGCCGCCGTTGCCTGTGTTGGGAGTAGTCACCCTGCTGTGATGCAAGCCATTAAAGATCAGGTTGACAAAGTATGTTGTAAGGCCTCCTATTTCATTTCGATTCAGGGGAAAACTGCTGACATACTCTTTAGATACCTACAGCATGCAGCTTTCAAATGAGCCTGCAGAGGCACTAGCGCAGATGTTGGTTGATACTAGTCGTGGTGCGTTCACCTTGTGCGGTTTTGCATCTGGAGGTTTGTTGCCATTGTCCGCAATAGAACGTTTTATCCCATTCCTCTGCAGGCTCCGAAGCAATGGACGGCGTCATGAAACTTGCTAGACAGGTAAGGAACCATTAATATAAATGCAATTATGACTCGATTTCTGGATATCTATACAGTACTTTCTCGAAATTGGCCAAACTCAACGCACCAATTTTATTGCTCGTCAATTGTCCTTTCACGGTAATACAGTTGGGACACTTTCTCTGGGCTATCACCCTGCTCGTCGCGCGCCTTATGAAGCTATACTGGATCATGAACATTTCCATCATGTTTCTCCAGCATATGCAAAACGTTTTAAACGGCCGGATGAAACCGAAGAGCAATATGTTGAACGTCTGCGGCAGGAACTCGAGGACAAGTTCATTGAACTAGGTCCAGATTCTGTTATTGGATGCAAGTCTTGTTTTTCCTCCGAACGGCTCTGATGTGATTGAATGTTTTTTCGCAGTCGTGGCTGAGACGGTGGTTGGAGCTACGACGGGTGTCGTACCACCTCCGAAAGGATACTTTAAGGGTATGTCATACCTTCTTATATTTTGATGGATAGCGATGACTGGCCCCAAACCAGCAATGAAATCTGTTTGCGACAAATATGGCGCCCTGCTTATTCTTGATGAGGTATGCTCAACGTCTTCTAGTAATTCTTGATCGACTTAATGCTGGAGATAGGTTATGAGCGGTATGGGACGTGAGTTCTGCGATTATCTATACTCTGGCGGCAGTCGGTGAAATTCTCATAGGAATGGGCACTTTGCATGCTTGGGAAACATACGGTGACGGGATATCTGTAAGCTTTGTTTACTTTCCAGCTTCGATCATTTCAAACTTTGCACAGCCAGATATTCAAGCTGTGGCAAAAGGCCTTGGAGGAGGGTGGGTTTCTTCCGTTACGCGAAACGGTCGATTTTGAAATTGATATATTAGTTATGCAACAATTGCAGCGGTGCTCCTGTCTAAGCGCGTTGCAGAGGGTATCCGAACAAATTCGGGTTTTTGGAAACATGGACACACTTACCAGGTGAGATCCAATTTTTTATTGAATCACTTAATCTGGACAAGTTATTACATAGAATCACCCCTTAGCTTGCGCTGCTTCTTTAGCGGTTCTTAATGTCATAGAGCAAGAGAATCTTCTCGAGAATATCAGAATAAATGGCGCATATTTAGGTAGTATACATTGCTGCTCTCACTTTTCTCTTCGCTGATGTCTCTCAGAAAGGTTACTGCTTGACGGATTGACTGGACCGGATGCTCTAGCGGCACCTTTTGTTTTCGATATACGTGGATGCGGTGGTTTCTGGGCTGTCGAATTTGACTTTGAAACCTCGAAACATACGTTCCAAGGGAGTGCATTCGCAATACTATTGCAAGCTCGGGCCATGGATAACGGCCTGATTGTTATGGGAATGACAGGCGGTGCCAATCTTGAAGGCACAAGGGGAGACCATATCATTCTATCCCCTGCTTATAATGTCACAAAAGAAGAGGTCCAAACAATTGCAAAGATCTTCATTCGCAGTGTCAACGAGGTCTTAGAAGAATATGTACATTGAACGTGAAATAATAGTGACTTTTGTATAAGTACTCCAGAGATCACGGATTTCACACCTGCTTATATAAGGGTCACGGACTTCATTTTGTGAAATCCGACGTCTTCCTGCTTTCTTTCATACATCCACCAGACTTTTTTTGTAATCCGGATTCCTATTTTATTCACCCAGGCCCCAGGATCGATGGCCGGGTGCATGCAATAAATGGAAATACGACGAACTCATCAACCGGAAGCGACAAGCAGCACAGGTGTATCCATTACGCAGTCTAACCCAATTTCCCAGGATATTATTGTTCCAGAAACAACTTCAGAAACCAGAATTACTCGTTCCAGCGCAAGAGTTAGAGCGGCGAAGCAGAAAGCTGCACAATTGTCAGCACAATCTAGTCAGAGTGGTCTCTCACAAGGACAAGCATCATCATCTGCGACTACTATTGACTCGATCAGCACACGCAGCGCTCGCATCGGTCCAGTTGTAGTCAAAGCTACCCGCTCTCGTGACGGAAGTACAGGTAAGGGAAAAGAAGTTTTTCAAGAATCGTCACGCTCCTCGAAACGGTTGGTGCCTCTCCATTCTATCTGTCCTTGTCTTTTATGCCTGACATCAATGTTATTCAGTACTCGCCGTACTCCTCCCACTCTAGCTATAAACGAACCGATCCAAGATCCAAAAGGAAAGAAACGTGCGGCTCCGGAATCTACAGAAGAAGAAAGCGCAGGTCCTTCTACTAAGCGCCCAAAGATCTCTGGATATTCTCTCAGATCTACCACAACATCATTACCTCATCAAGAAATGACTCGTAAATCTCGGTCAGTTGATTCGCCTTGTCATGATGCTGTTATTAATTCCTCGTAGAAACGCCTCAAAGGGCAAAGTAGCCCTGAAATCGAAGATAGCGGCAGCAAGTTCATCACGACTTGAAACCGACGACGTAGAGATGCTAGATGTTGAATGCAAGAAGCATGTAGCCCAAGAGGCCGGCGATCCTGTGGAAGAGAAGATCGTCACTGAGGAAGCGGCTGCCGATGATCAGCATCAAGGAAATGATAAACCAGGTGGGGAGTCCGGAATGAGTATGGATGAGGATGGGGATGATGATGATGATGACGACGGCGACGGTGATGGGGACAATGAGTCAGGAAATGGGGACAAAGTGCCTTCTAGCGATGCACCCACTATCCCTGGAGGAATGGACGAGGCGTCAGCGTTGGCCATCTTTGGTGATTATCGTCAATTTGGATCATACATGATGTCGCTCTCCTCGCGTCTGAAGACAATGCTGAATAATATTAAACCCACTGCCGATCCCACAACGAGATTACTCACCCTGCAGGAGTTGAGTGAGCTCCTAAGTATCAGCACCGAGGATACTTTGGCAGGATCTTTCCAGGTCGAACAGTTTGTTAAAGAACTAGTGAAGGTTCTTGGCGGGCGTGGCGCGGACAATGACGAAGATGATGAGAATGAAAACAATAATGGAGATCGCGATGAAGATGCTGCACTTGCAGCGGCGCTTGCCCTGAGTTCTGGAAGCGCGTATCAAGGAGATGAGAACATGGAGGCTCAAGTTCTGGCTTGTAGATGCTTAGCAAACCTTATGGAGGCTCTACCTGGTGTGGCACATACGGTGGTCTATCACGGCGCTATCCCTGTGCTTTGCAGCAAATTGATTGAGATATCTTACATTGACTTGGCTGAACAGACACTCAGCGTAAGCATTTTCTCGATTCTCTCATCTCAATTGTTGAGGGTTCTTATGAATGAGTTCAGACTATGGAAAAGATATCGGAGGAATTCCCAAGTGCTATCGTTCGCGAAGGTGGTCTAGCTGCTCTCCTGAATTATTTGGATTTCTTCTCCATTGCCGTACAAAGAACGGCATTGCAAGCTGCTTCAAATTGCTGTCGTAACTTGGCATCCGACCAATTCCCAATGATTCGTGGGGTATGGCCGATCATGCGTAACTGTCTTGGCTACTCCGACCAACGTCTCGTGGAATACGCATGTCTTTGTGTCATTCGGGTGGTCGATTCATTTCATCGTAGTTCTGTTGAGAATCTGGAGTCGCTTGTTGATACCGAGCTGATCAGGGCCATTAATCAACTACTCTTACCAGCCGGAGGCTCTCCTTTGATCACTGGGAATACCTACACCTTGTTACTCCGCTCCTTGGCTACTTCAGCTCGAGCCAGTCCAAAAATCACAATTGCGCTTCTCGAGGCGGACATCGTCGATACACTTTACCAGATTTTGACTGGTGTCCTACCTTCAGCCTCGGAATGGAAATCCCATGCCGATCAAGGTGGTGCACCAAGTGGACAGGGCCTCGGAGGAGGTCTCGCTGATATGACTGTAATGGAGAATCTTGCGCACAGGCCCAAAGACCAGGTTGAAGAAGCTCTCGGTCTCATTTCGGAATTATTACCCCCTCTCCCTAAAGGTAATGAAATTGATTCTCTAACTTGCGACACAATATTCACTTCAACAAGACGGAGTTTTTGATTATAGAAATTACACCGAGAAAGCGTTCTCTCGTATGGTTAAGGCGAAAGCGAAGGCTGATCGCACTGCAACTCGCTTGGCACAGGCGAATACACAGATGGCGACAACTGTGGATCATTCTCTTACTGCTTCTACGACCGATGACCCGCTTTCTTTAACAACCCAAGATGGTAATTCACAAGAAACTGAAGAAAATGCAGAGTCTGCTGCCCTTCCTAATGTGGACGTCATATCTACTCCCAGTCGGACGGAATTGTTGCGATCAAAGCCGGATGTTGTAGATCGATTTATGCAGCTTCTTGTTCCCATTCTCGTGGACGTCTATGCTGCTAGCGTGAGCATTCCAATAAGGACCAAGACACTCACTGGCATTTTGAAGACCGTCGGCTTTTTAGATGCTGACGGATTGAAGCGAGTGTTCACGGTGCGTGTCTGTGCTCCGTCTTTGTGCGCTATGTACTGATAGTTTTACTAGTTCGTTCCTGTCGCCAGTTTTGCTTCCTCCATTTTATCCTCCAAAGATCACTCATCCCTTGTCCTCGAGGCTCTCAAACTCGTTGACATAATGCTGAGCAAGGTCCCCTTACTCTACAAACCTGCCTTCCGCCGGGAAGGAGTCTTCCATGAGATTGAATTGATGAGTGAGCGGGCATCAACAATCTTGAAGGCGAAGGAAAAAGAAGGGTCAGAGTCTACTGAGGAAGTACCGCCACCACTTTCCATATCTGGATTCAAGAAGTTATCTTCAATGTCGCTTGACTCAGAGGATGCCATCACTTTGCGTGCCAGAGTAATACAATTCAAGTATCTGTCTGAGAAGGAGGATCCAGAGAAAGATGACGCCTTCCAGTCTCTCTGCAGTTTGGTCGAGAAGATTTCGGCGTCCCAAGCGTCCGACAAGGAGTATTCAGAAGCGCTGTGGGAACTCGCAGATTTGTTTGCATCACCACATACCTCTGTTTCCAGTTTTGAATTGTTGCAGAGTGGTGTCGTTGATAGCTTGTTGCGATTTGCCACGGATGAAAATCGTGCAGGTATGCACCAGTTTCACATGTTAAAATTTTTGACTGATTCCATATTAGTTGACCTTCAACGCCGCAAAGAACTTTTGCTGGACGCTTTTGCCGCCCGCAAAATCAAGAACTTGAATACAAATAAAACGCCATTTGCCACGCTGGTGAAGAAACTACAGGAAAGTCTTACACGGATGGAGTCATTTGATGTGATTACAGTCACCTCACATAGTGACGGTAAGTTAATAGCTACTAACATATGCATGCATATATCACGTTTTACACAGAATCTAAAAGGAGTTCGCCATCTTTGCTCGCTAGGCAACTTCGCCTCCGTCTTGTCGCCAGTGACGATTCTGACATTCCAAGGAATCTTCAAAACGTTGTTGTTTCCATTCATGCTATTGCCACTTTCCAAGCCCTTCATGATTATCTTCGACCTCGGGTTGCAGGGCTTTTAGGAAGTAGTTCACGATTGTCCGGTATGTTCGCTGCTCTGGCAGCATCTGGTTTGATGGGTTCAAGTACAAAACCTCAAGGTGATGTAGCGCCTGTTACAAAACCGTCAAGTCCGAATCCTCCAGCGGATGCAAGTTCCTCGATTTCAAGTTCCGCGCAAACAACTGCCCAACGTAGACGAAGTCAACGCTTGGCGAAACAAACCCATCCTGCATCGGCGTCTTCGGAAATTTCGGCGAATAATTCGAATACGGACGACGCAAAGGAATCAACTTCGTTTGATACGTTTGAAACACCCTCCAGTGCTGGCGCGACAATTGTTCCAAGCGAACTGGTACCAAGTGAGATGGTTGTTGATACGGAATTGCAAGCAGAGTTTTCGGACGACGAGGATGTTGACGCCGAAGTTTTCGACGGCGATATTGATCCCGACAACTCAATATCAGAGAAAACCATTAATTTATCAATCGTAGAAGGTTCGTGGTCTGACATTGTAAAATGTGTTCTAATTTGCCCTTCCCTAGATGGCAGTAAAATCGAAGCACAGACGCCTGATGGCACTAGGGTCGGAACTCCTAATGTCACGTCTAAAGATGGCTTGCAATCTGTCGTGCGGAATTTACACTCCTCTAGGACTTCGTATGCAGCAGCCCTGAAAGCCAAACCAACTGATTGGCATCTGGAATTCTCGATGGACGATCATATATTACCATTAGACTTGACCATCTACGGTGCTATTCATCAACACGAGTTGAGGAAAAAGTCTGGTGCTACGCCGCTGAATTTGATATGGCAGGGAATTTATACCATAAAATTCAAAAAAGTTTCAGGACCCCCGCCAAGTAGCCCCGAAAGTGAGTATCGCTCTTGGATTCTTCACTTGGTTTGACATTGATCGTGAGCTGTGCAGATGGCTCCGACTTGAATAAGCCAAGGTCACCTGCCCCCATACTTACTTCTCTACCCGACGATGCACCCCACGCAAAAATTCTCCGTTTCCTCCGTGTTCTTTTCCACCTCAACACTCTTGAATTTGAGCGTGTCGGTTTTGGATTGGACAAACGAAATCTTCCAGACACGGCGTTTGTGAACAACAAGCTGACGGCCAAATTGACCCGCCAGTTGGAGGAACCCATGATTGTTGCTAGGTAAGTTCCCAGATAAAGCACCAACGGAGAGTGGCCTACCTTATCCAACAGTTCCTGCCTTCCTGATTGGGCCCTTGACCTTCCCCAGCATTTTCTCTTCCTGTTCCCATTTGCCACTCGTTACAATTTTTTACAGTCTACTTCCTTTGGCTATGCTCGTTTGATTTTGAAGTGGCAAAGCCAGCAAACTAGGAGTCAAGACTCTTCCAGAAGAGATGACGGTATCGGCTTTCTTGGGCGTCTACAAAGGCAAAAAGTCCGGATTTCTCGCAAGCACATACTTGAATCAGCCGTCAAAGTGTTTGAACTTTATGGCTCGTCCTCCTCCATTCTTGAAGTTGAATACTTCGAAGAAGTCGGCACTGGTCTGGGTCCAACATTGGAATTTTATTCTCTTGTCTCCAAGGAGTTTGCAAGGAAGGATTTGAAAATATGGAGAGATGCTAATCTGTCCGGATCTGGACTTCATGTTGACCACCCTAACGGACTTTACCCGGGTCCTCTTAGTCAGGAAGACATCGACAATGATGGCGGACAGTAGGCATAATCTCCACTTTATCTTTTCTCGACATCTTCACCATTTCATTTTAGGAAACGTACTCACATCCTCAGGGTCATCGGACAGTTTGCCGCTAAAGCGATGCTCGATTCGCGCATTATCGACCTTATGTTTAACAAAGTCTTTCTGAAGCTTGTCTTAGGAGAGGAGGTGCCGTTAACAATCTCAACTCTCAAGGTAGGGGCTGTTGTTTATTCTTTCGTAGTCGGCGCTGACTTGATTGCAGCTTGTTGACGTTGAACTAGCCAAGTCTCTTGCCCAAATTCAGGCTTTGGCTATGGAACAGAATGCGATTCCCAAAGATAAGGTAAGTATCATTCGGTCGTACATGGAGTTTGCTGTTCAAGCTTTTCAAAGCTTTCACAAAAGGTTGCAAGGATAGAACGAACCACCATCGAGGATCTCGCACTTGACTTTACAATTCCTGGCTATGACATTGAGTTACGGGTAAAACCACCCATCCATAATAGTCTTTGCATGCATTAACTCGGTTTATAGCCAAATGGAAAAGAAATTATCGTTACAGCGGAAAATGTCAATGAATATATTGCTGACGTTCTGGATGCAATTATTGGTAAAGGCATCACAATCCAGGTAAAGGCTTTTCGGGAAGGCTTTTCGAAAGTCTTCCCTATCACGGATCTTCGAGCATTCTCTGCAGATGAACTTGTCATGCTTTTTGGGAACTCCGATGAAGATTGGAACATTGAAAGTTTGTCACTTTCTTGTATGACAATATGATGTTTTGACCGATTTCTAGCACTGTCTGAGGCATTGAAGGCAGATCATGGTTTCAATGTGGAAAGCAAGGCGATTCGTGATCTCCTTGAAATTATGGGTGACTATGACGCAAGAAGTCGACGTGCTTTCCTGCAATTCATCACTGGCAGTCCAAAACTTCCTATTGGCGGTGGGACCCTGTCTGACTCACTTATAAACTTCGCTCACGACTTTCCTAGGTTTCCGTGGCTTGAATCCTCCTCTTACTGTTGTTCGCAAACTTCATGAACCACCATTGAAAGCGGATGATTATTTGCCAAGCGTTATGACTTGTGTGAATTATCTAAAACTTCCTGAATATAGCTCGAAACAGGTAATGAAAGAGAAGCTAAAAATTGCAATGCAAGAAGGGGTTGGAAGTTTTCATCTGTCTTAAAGTAGCTTTCCTTCACATCGTTTCCGTTTTATTTTGTATTTCTCCTTGTACTTCCTTCCACCTGTCATTTTTGCAATAGAACCCAGTACTCACAAATCAACCTAAATCAATGACAATTGTTCTTTGTCTGCTAAGGCTTAGTCGTGGATCGCCTAATTACACGAGAATTGGATGACTAAGCTTTCATCTTAAAAATTACTGTCTCGCTCATTATTGTCAGCATGTCGAAACACCATCCTGGTCATTATTTCTAATTTAACTTTCTTTGCCGTACTAATACAGCCTTTTCAAGATCTCATTATGTGTCGCCGTCAACCTGGCATCGGTAGAGTGCCCTACTCTCTGGTCAAGTCCACTAATGATTCTGAACTGATTTGTAGCTATCGGACGCCTCTGCGAGAAATGTGATGGTAAATGGTGTGTAAATCCATTAATTCATAATATAAACATTCTCATACGAGTTAGTCCTGTGTGTGATTCATATGTCAGACCAGAAACTCTTGTTCGAATCTGCGATGAATGTAATTTTGGTACTTACGGCGGACGATGTATAATTTGTGGTGCTCCTGGTAAGTCCAGGTTTCTGCCAGCTCCGTTTCTGCTTAAATTTTGGAAGGTATTTCTGACGCTTACTACTGTGCTGAATGTACGAGACTGGAAAAGGATCGCGACGGATGCCCGAAAATTGTGAATCTTGGTGCCAGCAGAACGGATCTGTTCTATGAACGACGGCGTTTAGGTGAGAGCTGTCCTTAAAGTTAGGCAAGGTGATTCCTGACTCGTGCTTAGTAGGTTTTAAGAAGGGGTGAATAAACTATGTGTGCCAGCCAGCGATGTTATAATAAGATTTCGATCTGAGATGCATACCGTGTCCTCAGGCTAGTAAAGTAATCTATCTAACGATACACTGGATATGGAATGATTGGCGTGCTTCCAGCATGGCAATCGAGATTTGCAAAACGCCTGAAAAGCATATAAGGATAAAGCTATGATTCTGACCACAATGTTTACCTGAAGGATTGCATATCCACCTAGGAGATATAATCAGATTAGCTAAGAGTGTCCAAGGATCACAAAGTCACTCACCATAGACTTGAAGACGATAAACACATGTGTGTCGTCGTGTGTGTCCACTTCTTCACATGCATCGCAGAGGTCCCGACTGCAGTAACAACACCTAAACCACTCTCCTTGGATCTGCGTCATACAAAGGTCGCAGAGAGCAGAAGAATGCAAAAGACTTGAAAGGTACGCTGCTCTGAATTAGAATATACCCTTCTAGTCTAAAAAATGTAAAGGCTTGCCTCTGGGATTACTGCTTTGGGTATTCGATGTAGAACCCACTGGTGTTTTGTACCTAGGCAAGATCGTCCACTAAGAAAACTCTTTTGAAAGGTTGTAAAGCTCACAAAGGGGGCAGCATAGAATAAGGGTCTTCTAAGGCACGATGTACTGGCCTTGGAAGTTTGAAGAAGACATGCATTGGATCGTGCATCAAGTAGGACCGCCGTTCGCAAGACGAACACTTAAAATGAACTACTTCAGAAATAAGCCAGCAGGAGGGAATGGTGCTTTACTAGGTTGTATGCAGTAGGTTTCGACGGACAGTGCCCACATTGATACCGTATGCCCATAATTAACTGTGACTTTCGTAAAAATGGGATAACCCCAAAATACTGGAAATGGCTTAACTTGTCCACAACCATTGCATAGAATACGATGGTTGTCAGAAGTAGACCTGCCACTGGAAATCAATGTTTGCGCATATGAAGATATCTCTGACCCTTCTCCCGGACTCCGGAAACCAAAAGCCACATGAGCCGCGTCCCGTCCTTCCCAAAGGTTTAGTGCACGACGGCTGGCGTTCCGCAGCTAGTTGAAAGCCCCCTCAGCATCAAGGCGAAAAACTTAACGCAAAATGTACCTCTGCAGTTTCCAAAGGGTATGGAATCTACATTTATCAATTGTAGCCACACCGAATAAAGATGAACCAGAGAGCAGACCTTGATAAGGATATGGGAAGAGTTATGCCCTCCATCTGCAGAGTCCAAGTTTCCTGGAAGACCTGCAGATTCACAATTCGAGCAGATATCAACGGAATCGCATATAGCGCAATGGAAACGTGCTCCAACGATGTTTCTGAGACAGCTGGTTCAGGGAGAAATTAATTTCTGACTGATGCTCGTGTCTGTTCAGACTTACTGTGCGCATATAACACCAGGATGGACAAGGGCTAGATGATTGTCAGATCAAACACGAGACGAACATCTTTCGGTACACTTACAAAGTTCATCATTCCTTCCTGGCACATTCGACACCAAATACTCGACATCTGTATTAAATACTTCCACGGGTCTATCGGGAACCAAACAAAATGCATGTAGCGGGTGCAATTCGTGTACTTGACTGTCATCGAATGTCAGATATCAGCACGACAAAAAATAAACACAATCAGACCTGTAACAAGCACGACATAAGAACATCTTCTCGCATGACACGCATTTATAGCGTTTTCGTTCAGTCACAGCAGAACATGTCGAACACCTGGAGACTTGAGCCTCATCCAAAACTAAAGAACGTCAGCAAATACATTTGTTTCGACATGACGAAAGCGAAGGCGTACCAACATCCTCCCATCCACATTGACTCCATACCTTCTCTTTATAGGCATGTCTCATTTGACCTTTCTTCGGAGCAGCACGTCTCCATTGTGATGCTAGATGTGGGTCACAATGCGAAGTAGGAGACATATTACTAACAATTGGCGACCCAGTTGCAGCCAGACCAGCTTCATTGATAGCATGATTAATACCAACACTCTCCAAGCACATTACACATAGTTCATAACCGTTTGTCTTTCGTGTAGGAGAAGAAGGAGCGCTAGGCACATTGAGATGCATTCGAGAACCACTGGAATAGGGACGAAGGGTAGACGGTAGGGACGAGGGGAGAGAGGGAAGAGGCTTGTCGTACGAGCTGGCACTGGCAATGATGGTTTGAGAAGTACTGAAGTTCGGACTCGAAAAAAGCGTGTGGCTAGAGGGGGAATATGCATATGCGGTGACAGGAGAATCTTCCTTGTCTTTCTCCTTGTCGGAGGTAGACGCCTTCACAGTCGGCTTGGGGCCGCAAGTAGAACAAACGTATCGGATCGCATCTAGAAGGACTCCGCAATTCGAACAATCCGTAAGAGTATCTTCAGGGGGGAACTGAAAGGGCAGACTTTCAAAGTCAACCATAGAGAAGCCATCTGATGTCTCGCTAGATGAAATATCGGCTTCAATGCGCTGGGAGGCAAGCCAATTGAGGTGCAGAGACGTCGGACGCGGAAAGAAATTTGCAACAGAAACTTCAGCATCTCCCGCATTGCTTTGCTGTCCTTCGTCATAGACAGATCCATGAGCTTGTGATGCCGAAGACCCGGAAGTATAGCTATAATAATATCTTCCTCTAGGATCTCTTTGGAGGGCTAAATCGCCCCCTAGTGACTCGTCCGGTGACAGAGAAAAAAAGTCCGAGTCCAAGTCCGAAGGTTCTGGCAGAGCGCCGAGTTTAGAACGGATGGTCCTCTCGTTTTGATCGCGAAGCCAGGCAGCCCCACGATCACTAGCTGCCAGTCGGTCAGACTCGACACTCGATGTGTCATCTGCTAGTGCCTCCGAAAGCTTAAGTCGTTCAAAAACTGCAGATGGGTCGGAAGGGTATCTCTCCGATACAGAAAGGATCTCGTTTTCGATTGAAAAAGCGTCAAACTCGTGTTCCGCCCATTTTCGTGCCTCTGTAGGTTGACCATTAACCACGTCGCCTGCTAAGGTCTCTGTAGTTTGACAGCTCTGCGAACTCTTTTGCTTGGAGATAGATCGCTGGGATGTTTGTAGAGTCTGCGTGGCTGCAAATCCAGGGTCCCTCGAACTAACGGTCACAGAGTCGTCGTCGACTTCAATTGGACTGGTACCAAAGGAGAATGATTGTTGGCTGCTGTTTATTATCTTAAAGTCGTCAAGACTAGCAAGCGAAGACGTGTCTGATAGACTTGGTCCATCGTAATCCACAGTGATATCAACGCGGAGCGTGATTCTTCGGGAGCCAAAGCTACGACCTGAGAGTATGGAAGCTGTCGAGGACAAAGGTGCATCGTCTCCTGCTTGGAAATACTGGATAGCTTCGATTAAGTCGCTATCTGTCGTGATGTTTGTGATCTCTCCATCGTCATCCTTGTAGGCGATGACATAGGAAGTGGCGGAAAGAGCAAAGCATTGCTCAACCTAGGTTGAATGGTAAAGGCCCACAAAATCTCAAAGAAATGTGAAAGCGCTCACCTTGTGTCGTAGAACGTCGTACGAACAGTTTTGTGCCGAATTAAATGTAATTTTCTTGTGCCGTTTATCAAAACTGCATTTGACTGTCAAAGGTCTGTCTGGCGGACTGTACATATGAAATTAAATGGAATAGCGGATTACGACAAAGAACTTGTCAGTGCTGCAAGGTATCGACAACCATGTTCGTTGAAGCCTGAAAAGGAACGAGTGCGCAGCAAGATTAGATCACGTTGAGATTCTTTGTGCGCTTATCTATGTTCATTGCCATTGAATGATTCCAACGCTTGGCGCTCATTTCTAGAGGATCGTTAATTTTCCGCAGTGTTATAAAAAGTTTCGGGGAGAATGTTCAAGCTGCTTGCTTGTGCGAATATATTCACCAATGCATATGCGCACACAGAAATTTTTTCGATCGGTGAGTACTGAGTAGCCTGACTACAAGGAAAGTTTTACATCAAAATGTTGACAATAATATGTACATCGTATGCGATTCAAACATCCTGAAACAAGGTGCATTTGCGGTAATGGGCGTTTATCGCAGAGCGAATCTCCGATCTCACTAATGACTGCGTTATCTTGTCACCACAAACATAGCAGAAATGCCTGGGGGAAATTCTTATCAGCTTACTTAGAATGAACAGAAACTTATTGAAAACTTGCGTGTTGCAACCAGGGGATAGGCACTGAGAAGGAGGAATGAGGGAGTGAAGTACTTTCAGCTTGCAGTTTAGTCTAGACTTACCGTCATATGATTGCAACCAGACTCCTTTTGGAACCGTGTCTGGCAACCTTGTTTTAAGACATGAGATACAATTCTGCGGTCGATGCCCGACAAGGCTTACCTGGGCAGTGTCGCCATTTTCTCATTTTCATCAAGTGTTCCATCTCGCTGGAACCATCGCAGGAATGTTGTGGACCTGGAACCTGGATCGACTGTTCGCATTCCTTGCACCAAACGTGGTTGCAGCCCCGCAAGGGGCACACGATGAGCTTCGTAGACTGGTATTCGGCTTTGTCGACAAACATGCTTTCTTTACACCTGACAGTTCAGAGTAGATAATGACAGGGGAATACATACGTCAATGATACATACTTTCGGCAATGCAGAATAATAGAAAGGACAGCAAGCTGCATATTTTCGAATATTTCGTAAGTTGAATCAGATATCCCTAAGGTCAATAAGACGTCGCGGCCAACATCTAGAGAAATGTATTATTTAAGTCTCGATCAGTCAGGAAAAGTAGATCTTACTCGTGGGTCTCTTGACGTTGTCCGCAACGCAAGCAGGACATGTTATGGGATACCGACGGCCGTCTACGGTCGCCTTGACATGACGTCGGAGACAGTCACGACAGAAAAAATGGCCACAACCGTTTATTTTTGCAATATAGTCCTCTTGAAGGGTATCGAAACACACACGGCATTCGAAGGTCCGATTCAATTGGAGCAGACGTTTACGTTCGTTAGCGAGCCGTTGATCTTCCTGGTCAAACTGGGCTTGTAAATTTGCTGCAATCTCTTCGTTAGTTTCCACGTTGGAGCCTCCTTGCGACTTGGATAACGGATGTCCAGCATTTCGGGGATGAAATGCAGAACGAGTGCCAGTAGATGCAGAAGTAGATGCAGAAGTAGATGCAAGGGTAGATCGCCTCTCAGCATCGAGCTGGAATGCTCTGCCTTTTCCTTTTTTTCCTTTGACGTCAACTGCTGCCAGTGTTTGCTCCAGCTGAGTGACTCTGCTCGAGAGATACTCGTTGTCGGCTACGAGAGACAATTCTTGCCGCTTCAGCTCTGCCAATTCGACCATGAGCCTCAAAACTTTGATGCTAGCATCCATAAGAATGGCGTCTATCTCTGAATAATCGCATATTCTTGATTTGGGTAATAAAATGTGGCTTGAGAATTGTCCGAGAAGCTCAGCTTGCCAACGCAGTGAAGGGTCTGACAAAATGCTAGAGTCGAAGGAAAGAAGTCCGTCGAGATAAGCCGCAGTGGCTTCAGCGGATGAATTCAAAACGAAGCCTGAACCTGAAGGGTGAGATGGGCGAGGGTGAGAATCGAACACGACGAAGACGTCGTTCGTTTCGACGGAGACTTTCAAGCACAAGACTATTTCTGGTGGTCGGGTGATGACCGAAGCTACCGCTCTATCGCCTCCAATCTTCGACATTTCCCTGTGTAATTATGGATGACTGGAAGTCAGCCTAATCGTTCACTTACTGTATCAATGTGCTAAAACCCGCATGCTTCGCTTGACCATAGCTTGTCCTGACAAGGTCAAAGGCATGTTTGAAGATTGGGAGATCCAGAATGTCCTCTACGTCTAAATGTGTACTTGTCGTCCACGCAGAACATATGTCAATGATTTCCTACCAAAATGGAAATTAGAGACAAAAAACATAACCAGAGGACACTGACTTCGGCTGCACGGTGTGAAAGTGTGCGATAAAGTAGGCAACGACCCTCATCATGCATTTCATGCTCACTTTGCCCACAGTCATGGTGACAGGGCTTGTTACTGTCTCTGCTAACTTGGTATTGAAAGACGACCCGTGCGCAATTCAGGGCTGCAAGACCACAAGCTGAAGTACCGACGCTTGCTGATTCCGAGGTGGCTTGATATTGTCCCGTTCCAGCATGCGAAACAATACGCTGCTCTCCCTTAAGGACTTCCTCTAGCAGCTGTGTTAGGTCGAGTTGCTGCATCGTTGAAGAGTGACCGGCTAGTGACTGGTGTAATGCTAAGGCAATGAGGCTTCAAGCTTCACGCACGAACCATCTCTTGACACTTGGGCGCCTATCGATAAGAGTATTCTAGAAGAATTCCCTCCTCGGTGAAGTCCCCTGAAGCCTCGTGGTAATTGCTTTATATTCCTCAAGTTTCAGCGCTTACTCTTTCTTTCACCCTTCGTCTCATCTCACAGGTGAAACATACTTCAACAATATTTCACTCACTCCAATGAACGAACACGACACTGGAAGTCCAGGTGAGGACATTGTTTGAAGCTCTTTTATGGATCCTTGATAAAGGTCGAAACTAAGATCCTCCAAACATACCTTTGCCTATGAGCCGTGCCCAAACGCCAGAAAGGGTTCAGAACCCACTTCCACCTAAGGTATGGCAGAATTTCTATCGTTCAGTTCTGAGGTGACCTATACCTGTGCGTGGACGTAGATAACGAATGATTCGAATCAAAGTCAAGCTGTCGTGGAAGAGACCAAGGTATGCCGTTCACTTTCTTGTCGTCGCTTGCTAACAGCGAGACCAAAAGATGGATATCGACTCTGATCCCGCCACGCGAAACATGCCGCCTACTTTGGAGAAATTCTATTGTCTTCTTGAACTCATTTCCGAGCAAGGGAGTGGCGGCTTAGGTACAACTCTTTAACAAAGGTTTCATTGCCGTGTGCTGAATTATTGCCCGTTAGTCGATAAGATTATTATCGCTCAAGAATCTTTGGGCAGATTCGTCAACAAACTCAGACCGGGCGCCTACAGCTCCCTCACGAAGGTGGACTTTAAAGCGTTGGACTCTTGTCTTGTCCAGCCCATTGGCGTCTACGGTTCGAGGCAAGTTATTGTCACCTTCTTGCTCGATATCTGTATTATCAACGATCGACAGTAAGATTTTTTTGATTCAGCAGTATAAATCTAACAGAATCCTTCAGAGCAATTGAGTTACTATCAGCAGATGATGACGACATGTATCAGGAAATCCTTAAACCCGGCTTGTACATTGTACTGCCTTCGCAAGCAACTAGTCATGAATTGTACATTATCTTTTGGCCAGAGAAAGATACGTGGAGAGACGATGCGATTTCTTCAGTTCGTCGTAACCGTATCACATTTATACGGTATTGATCATGTGTTGTTTAATATATGCCCACTCACTACACTTTGACAGATATCTAACAAAGATAACGCATCAAATTCTCTGCCTTTTCACCGAAGAAGAATCTCGATCTTTTGTCTGGAGCTCTGACACGGAGTCCGCTGAAGTGGCGGATGATAACGAAGCTGAAACTGATGACAGGATGTTCACCTTCGAGGTTGCAAAAACCTTGGAACAGCAAGAGGACGTAGCTACTCGACCAGGATTTGTGGTCAGTAGCCCCATGTAGAAGTTTCAGGAACCTGATCATTTACACCACCAGTTCGCATTCCCCCCAGGCCTTCTCAAAGCTCCATCAGCTGCCGTCGTGCAAGTGTTGGAGAGAGCTATTGTTCTTTCCGGTGAATGCAGTCAGGGCTTACTTACGGTGCATTTTGTCAAACCGAAGTTGAACGAAGAGTGGATTAGAAACAAATCCATGAACTCAGTTCAGTTGACGGACTTCTTGTGAGCGTCGACGTGTTTTGGAGCTTGGATGTTTTCTGAATATACTGCAGAGCCACAGGCCGCATCGAATTAAAACCTGACATCAGTTTTGAATCGATCCAGATCTTAATCGATCACGGGCTCATTTCTCGTTTCGCAGAGCTGTGCCGTCAGTTCAAGCTACGCAGGGAGACACTTGATAATGATCTGAAATCTTTGAAGACCACTGAGCTCGCAGAAGCAAAGAAAAACCTTTCAGGCACAGCTGGTAAAGTGAAGGACACGTTACTCTACGAAATTCTTCGTCGCATGAAGGGCTTGTTCCCGTGAGTACTGCCATTACTATGGTCATACGTCAGAATCACCTACGGAAATTTCAGTTGCTGCAATTTTGATTCTCTCGACGAAAAGGTAAAATATATGGAAGAGGACCTTTCCGCTGATGGTGGTATGTTAGTCTTTTCTTCAAGAATGTATCTGAGAGCACCATTTTAGCAGATCCCTTCGTTATTCACCTTTCCCTTTATCCCGAATTGAAGCAAGAATTCGACCAAGCGTTTCAAAAATTGCAGTCCAACAGGATAGAAAAAGAGGACTATCTTGATTTGAAACGGAAACTCATTACTGCGGAATTACTATTCGAATTGCCTGATGTCGACATGGAAAGGAAGCACGAAATTTTTGGCATGATCTTTGCAGATGCTGACCCTGACGAAGCAATCGCTGCTGGCTCCTCGAAGAAAAATACTTTGATGACCTTTGTTACCTCATTTTTGTTCAAAGAGAGGTCTGCGGACATTGAAAAACGTGCAAGAATCAAGAGTAATAAATTGCCCGACGCAAAATTTCTCGAATCGCTCAATGATCCATCACGGTACGGGGGCGACCTCGCTGTCGAGCATATTTCGAATGCTCGTCGACTTGCATCGATATTCTTCAAAGCCCAAATTGAGAAGTCTTTCAGTCAATTGTGTCACAAAGTTCAACATTTTCAAGAAGAAGCCCTGAAGAAACTGATTGATTTTCAAATTGCACAAAAACGAGAGGAGCAATATATAGACTGGCGCTCGGCATTCCTCCACGACTTCCATGGCATCCAGAGTGATCAGACTCCAGGGAATCAAACAGAAAGGTAAGCGCAGACATATCACTGCACTTTCTTTGCTCATGCACTTGATAGCCGTGTGCTCCATCTCACCGACGCTAAGCCTACTCAAAGTCGGGGATACTTCCCGTACCAGCAAGGTAGCTGTGCCTTTTTATGTCTATAAGAATATTTACCTATCTTAACAAGGGCCATCCTTCTCCATCTCTGCCAAGCAGCAAGTCAATTCGGATCCCTTTCTGGAATACAAGATACACACATTTGAATTAACTGCTGAACATCGCCAGAACCTTCATCTTGATCCCAAATTCGTTCCGAAGCCTCATATCCGATTCGAAGGGCGTGTTTCTTCGTCGTTCCAGCTTCCAATTAATCATAGGATTCTGTAAGCAGGTCAACTGTTTTAGATGCATTTACAGCTTCGACTGAAAGTCATTAGCCATGGCCAGCTTCTTTCGAATGACAAGTTACTACTCTTCACTGACGACCAATGTGACACTTTCTCCATCTTCTTGGACTCCTTTGTCAACATCGGAAATGCTGTGAAGAATAACCGTCCCCTCAAGAGAATCCGACAAGGGAAGACAGGCAAGGATCTTGTGATCGCATTTGATGAGAACAAACGTATGCTTGCACTGTATGCCCGTGCCAAGGTTTGAGAACGGAAAGTATCTCGCTTGTGCTCTTTGTTGACGAATTTCCGCAGGCATCCCTTCACATATTTGTATTCGACGAAACCTTTGCATCTCTGCAATCATGGGCGATTCCGGTAGACTTAACTTCGTGGTACGATACCAGCTCCGTTGTTCTTCGGATGTGCTTCGTTACAGGCGTCGAGGAACTTCTGCTGGTTGATAATCAAGCAAACGCCCGGATTTTTTCCCTTGTTACTCAGCAATTCCGGTAGGCAACATGAAGTCTAGCCCTTTTTAATTTCACAATTCACACAAATTTAGACCCGCAACTCTTAACTTCAGCCAAGTGCCTTTGCACGTCTATCCCTCACCTGATGGGTCCTGTTTTCTTGCATGGTTCGAACATGACGATGAGCGGAGTATTCGCGCTTATCATTGGACCACTTTTGGCTCGAACGACGGAATAAATATTGACATAAATCTCCCGATATCAAGCAACCAGGTCGCCCTGACATCTTTCGTCAATCGGTCAAGCGTTCATCTTGTTCAGTACGACTTTGACGAGCGATGCAGTTCCGTTGTTCTCGATATCACAAAGAAAGCAACGGAGTTCTCGTTTCAAGAGAAATCAATGCACCAACATGCCGATCGACACCTACATACCACCGTAAACAATTCTCTTCTGGACTGTTACTATGACGTGTGGACACGATTTCCCGTGCTTCCTGCTGTCCAGCGACATAGCAAAGCATCAATAGAGAATCGGGTTTCAAAACGCATAATATGTGCAACTTTTCACGACTCTTCGACCGTCATATCTTACTTCAATACAATGATCAGGACCTTTGAACAGAAAACGCGAAAACCTGTTGGGAGCGAACTTAGCTCCATTGTGGTTCAATCACTGCTTTTCAACTTATTGAAGACTGACTTTATCAAGAAGTCGGACGAATTAGTCTCAAAATTTTATGCCGGTGAATGGGTTGTCGACATTCTTTGTTTGATTCCCATCCACCTCGCTATCACTCGAGAGAATCGGTTTATTCCACTCAAAGATGGCGTTATTTCAGCTGAATACGAAAGGTCACTTCTGGGTGCCGACGTAAATACCGTGGCAGATAGCATTTCCTTTGGTTGGTATGAGTCTATTCTTCAGTCGTATATGGCGTCAAAGGTGAGGAATTCCAGATAACTTAACTCGATGTACCATACTGATTTTTCTGCTGGTGGATAGCCTGTCAAGGTGGTGTCTTCCATGGGTACATCATTTTTCTCGTCACAACTCCTTGAAATTGATTTATTGACAGGCGAACAATCTGTTGGCAAAAGTTACTCGCTCAATCATTTAGTTGATACATCTTTCGCTGGAAGCGCTATGAGGACAACAGGTCTGTCCATTCTTGGCCATGATGACTGTTCAAAATATAACCATAATTCGGACTATAGAGGGTGTATGGATGTCTGTCACCCCAACTGATGACACATTGCTAGTAGCCCTGGATTTTGAAGGTGACAATAGGGTCTGCCTTGAAATCCAAACACTCATATCATGTCAAAACAGGGGTCCACAGTATTGAACGATCGGCCCAAGAGGATACTCTTTTAGTTCTTTTCAATACCGCTGTTTCCAATTTAGTAGGTATCATCTGACAACCAAACCTCCGAAAGCTTAATAGGCACAGGTCTTATTCCGAAACAACTTTGCATTGTCGAGGGACATAACTGGACTTTTTCAATCATTCCAGTCTTCTTCAACTGTCTTTGACCCGAATGCCAATCCGACACTCTTCTGCTCTACACTGGCCATTATCATCAAGGTGATTTTATTGTAATAATAAATGTGTTCTTCTTATCATCTTGTCCAGGATGTTGTGGATTCTGACAAAAAGGAGATAGTTAGAGAGTGAGTTAGACTTCAGGACCATAAGGTTTTACACAGCTAACAATGAATTCCAGGTTCAAATTGAAATTTCAGGTGACACACCTTACAGCTAAAGCTCCGTCTTTAATCACTAACTACTAGGACAGAAAATTGTCCAAGAAGAGCAAGAATTTAACTTCATATCTCGTTTACATCGTGGACAATTGAACATTGTTCCGTGGCCAGTTATCGAATCAAAGAAGTTTTACACTTTGTTTCCAGCTATAAAGACGCAACTTGATAAACAACTTGTCACTCATGGGAATGCTGGGAAATTTCTGCAGACAATGAAGACACTCATGGCAAAACTCAAGGTCTTGTTTTTTTTTTACTGATGTAGTCTTTTTCTTATTATCAATCAGGCTAATGATTGGAGGGCGCTTTCTCGTAAGTCGACTTTTTTTTATCGACATGCTACTGACGATCAATGTCTTCCCATAGAGTCTATGGCAGGACACCGTGCTCATCGGCTCCTCGCCATGTTGCAGAATGCCCTTGCATTTGGATATTCCGAGATTGAACCTCACCCGGAACCTTTAAAGGTAAACTATACGCTCTCATAAATTTCCGCCCCATCTGATTTTCTGTTCGCATCGAAATATCTACCCAGGACTTTGATACAGATACTGAGATTAATTCGGACGATACGGGATGTCTCTTTTGCCTTTCTAGTTCGGAAAGTACACCGGGCGACCGTGACGCCCATCTCATACAACTATGTCAGGCTTGGGAAGGATACAAATTTCGTTCAGTCAACAATGAAGCTGAATGGGTAAATGACCTATCTGTATATCTGACACATCTCGTCGATACTAGGGTAAATCATGTCCAACTATGGATTTCCAAGAATCTCGAAAGTTTCCAGCAAACAGCACATGCAAATATCACTATTCTGCTTCGCGCATTTGATACAGCTGTAATTGACATCAAGGCCAATACAGAACTCTGCAAACAGCAATGTGCCTCTTGTAATTTGTTCTGCCTCCTGAATCGAAGGCATGAGGGCAAGGGCCATGATTGTCTGACTTCACACAAATGCTCCCATCATTGTGACTTTTTGGAAGAACATCCTGAAGATGACAAACTTTGCGGATATCGGTGAGAACTGAAGTTGGTTGGTGTTGCTTGTCTTACTTTATTCCTCGTAGTGCTGGCCACAGTGGAAAGCATGTGTAGGTACCTTTGTCGAATTTATGTGTACAACTTACAGGTTTTCGTAGTTGTGTGGTTGAGGAACATCTTTGCGGCGAACCTTGCATTCTGTCGGGCAAGCCGGGATGTCTTGATGCATGTACACAGGTTCGTCACTATTGATCATCCCAGAAGCAGTACTCTCACAGGATAATTAGCTTGCCAATCATATGGGCCAGGAACATCGTTGCTCTTCTCGTATCCACGCATGTGGAATGGTACGTTCGGGTTTTTTTCATTCTGATAGTTGTTCACTACCTCATCATCATCAGCCATGCCAATTATCTGTCGGTATTGTTACGGCAGGAGCACTGAACAGTTCGAATGCCTATGTTTGCAAAAGCACTTGCGCAATATCAAGGTATTTCACCTGTTCTTTCCGAGTGCATGAGAAATACGCTAGATACTTTTTCAGTGAGATTTCCCATGACGAACATGTCTGTGATAATCGCATGTGTCCTGTGAAATGCGAGTTGTGCAATCGACTATGTGCTAGCCGCGATCATCTCCATTCACTTCGTCGAGACACTGTCCATCTTTGCGGGTAAGCATTTCTGAAGATACTGAGAGCTATGGCTCAACGACTTGAAGGGAGATTCATAGCTGCCCGTCGCTGTGCTCTGAAAAGGGCATCTGTGAGATAGACACTGCCCCTCAGTCGATTGAAGCCACTTTTACAGGGCGGCACGAGACATTCCAGTATACCAAGGTGAATCAGTTGTTCCTTCTGTTAACATTGGATGTTACTGAACGGTCCAATTTTTAAAGTATTCTCAGGGTATAACTAAACTGTTTAGCATAATGATCTATCAATAATGTTTCCTTTCATCAGTCGCAAAACGCCTGTCTTGCATTATTCCAATTCCTGCTATGAAACGCGCCCACACAGGAAAACACTGCCACACAACAGATTCAAAGCCTTTCCACTTCTGTGAAACACAGTACGTTGCTTCATTTATCGGCAAATATTGCTAGCTTTACTCCCAACGTAGGTGTCTGTACTGTGGCTATTATTGCACACTTCCTCTAGGTAACGTTTTTGAATACTACTCCATTGATTTCTGCCGATGAACTAGTGCGACCTCCATAGGCCATTCCCAGCAGGAACACGAAACCAGTCATGGGTCGATGTCTAGAACTCGCTGGGCAGTCGAAGACCCAGATGCTGTAGTTGAACTCAACGGTCGAAAATTTGGTTCCGATGACGATGGTGCTCCAATGATGTGCAATCTCTTTTGCCAGGAGATGGGAAGACATGTACACATTGGCTATTGCCGTGCCGATTCCGAAGGCGTTTGTAACGGTACCGATGTCCAACATATTCTTGCACGGCTCAACCCAAATCCGGACCGACCGAAGGACTGGATTACTCATCAGTTGTTTTGGAGGCGTTCGGGTACGAGGGTCTCTTCTGGATTAGTTGACTGATCTAATTTGATTTTTCACTTGCAGGCTTCAAAGGTCAGCGATGGTTCCAGTTGGAATACATTTCGTTTAATCTTGCAACTAGATCCCTACTCGCGTGATGATAAGACGAATTTTGCTAAATGGTACTCGTCGGAATCTCTGATGCTTCAATTAGTGCTAATATCTGTTAATGGGTACAGTGACGCCATGTGTCCGGGTATCGTTTTTCCACAACCAATCATGGTTTCATGGTTTTGATACATTCTGCTACTCCTAGGACCTGAACACGCTGGAACGGCCTCTAATGCTGCTCAACCATCTTATTGTACTCTGCCATTGTTCCATGCGCCGCTTCGCGCGACTACAAACGGATTAGGGTAACTGCCATAGACACATTCGAAAATTTTCCAAGTCTGACTTTGGATCAGGTATACCACACACGATGGGCATCATTTCTCTTGCAAGAATCCGGCAGTTATGCACCAAGCTTTTCATGTGTGAGTATCATTTTTTAGATCACATCGTTATTTACGTTCACTTCTGATAACGCAGTATTTTTGTAATCGACCGGTAAGTATGGGAGTTGCAATAATTAACGACTTCTTCTCTGACTCTGATCCAGATCCGGTTCAATGGATTCTTCTGATAAAAAACCGCTATCTGGGACACCTGTCACGAGACAAATTGCAGCTCATCATAACAATAGACTCGGAGCTGTCTACTCGTCGCTTCATAGCTTTTGGGTTTCGAGAATGTCTGCTGTCACTGGAGGTAGTCAGCAGCCTAACGCACGTAGGGACGCCTACTCTGTCCTTCTTTTTGACCATGACGCTGTCAATTGCCTTTTGAATGACTTCACAAGCACGTCTGACCAATTACTGAACATGGTTTTGCCCTATTCTGCCCGTGGTGGAACAAATTACAATTTGGCAGTCAGTCGTGCACAAGATATTATGCAACAATACTGGAGCACAGAACGGCAAGCTTTCAGACACTCTTTCCAATTATTTTCACTAACTTTCCGAAATCCATAGAGGGCCAGTCGTGATATTTCTATCGGACGGAGAATGTAGTATCGATGACCAGGATATGCAGACGCTCTGTCGCGCCGCCGTTGCCCTTGGGTGAGCCTCCTAACCTTCCTTCTATTTGAAACCACTTTAGATAACATGGACTGCAAAAGAAAACCACTGTCATTCCATGGCGTTTCGTTCGGCCCCAACAACACAACGCTACGCCGGATGGTTCAGATCGCAAGGGACATACAGAGGGCGGTACCGCTTGATCCGTTGCTACCACAAGGTGCTTTCGTCGAATCTTCATTTGCGGAGGCACTCGACTCTGTAAGTTGTTATGTTTTACACCTTGAACTCTAGAACTAATCACAACGTGTCAAGGTCCGTCTTGCAGAAACTTTTCTCGGATTAGCAGAAGCATTGAAGAAGCCTAGGGGTGCCCTCTTTACTTGATTCAACTCCAAGACGAATGATCATTTACACTTGCCAAGACATGTATTTTGCGTACTCATCGAACAAATAAACTTGTGTTTTCTGCGAACTCATATAATGTTGTCATACGGGAACTCCTGCGTGTCTGAAAGCCACCAGTAGGTCAACTTGAACTTTTGAGTCGTGTGCAAAAGTATGACCATTGGAGTCCTTTTCACATGTCAGATTCATGCCATCAATCATAAAGAACTCCGGCTTGGCTGGAAAGGTGGTAGGTGACTCAACCTAGCATGCTATTTCATTCGAATCATCTGTCTTCAATAACATCTCGAAGTTGGCTTCGGAATATGTCATTTACACAAATTAGACGCTCCAGACCTGCAAACTGGAAAGCAGTTGCACCGGAACCCATTCCTGGTACCTCGACGTTCGCAGCCCAAGGAATACTACCCAAGCTTCCGATCCCAGTTCTACAAGATACCCTTGTTCGTTTAAAGGATTCTTTGAAGTCAATAGCCTGGTCCGAAGCGGAATACGCAACTGTATTGAAAAAGATTAATAATTTCGCTGAAAATCAAGGGCCTGTCCTCCATAATCGCTTGCTAGAGCGAGCGAGCCAACATTCACATTGGCTTGAAGAGTGGTGGGATGATACAGGATACCTAGGCTATCGAGACTCTGTATGTGTATTTGGACCTCTCCTGTACGGTTCTCCAATGACTTTGACCTAGGTTGTCATAAATGTTTCCTACTATTGTAAGAGGATCAGACGGTTTTTTATAAGGAAAAAATACTGAGAAATATGCAGATGGTTTTGACAGCTCTCCGTCGCATCTATGCCAGAGTCGTGTCGCGAGGGCCGCTGGAATTACGAGGGCCGCCATTATTTTCCGACAACAGTTGAAGCAAGGGTTAATTCAACCTGAAGCGACAAAGGGAGGGTCGTTATGCATGGACACATACCGGTGAGTGAAGACCATTATTTAAATATATTTACTAACTCTGCGGAGCTGGATGTTTGACTGCTGCCGCGTTCCTGGTGATGGATTAGACTGGAGTATTTCTTACGCCAAGTCAGGAGATCTGGGTGACTCCGGTCATATTGTTGTTATTCGCAAGAATCGCATATGGAAAGTTAATGTGACGCAGAATGGCAGAATATTGAGTACAAAGGAGATCGAGGAGTATGTGTTTTTATGATTCCTAAGTTGCAGTTGTATTGAGGAGAGTTAGGCAACTTCAGCATATATATGATCATTCCTTGGGGGAATATCCTGGTGTGGGTATTTTATCTGCTTCTAATCGAGACGTGTGGGCAAAGGTTTGTGTTCAATTGATTGTCCTGTGTCCTGTTGAGTTATCTCAAAAGTTGATCTAGGACTATGCAGAACTGGCATCTCACTCTCATAATTCCACAATTTTAGAAGCCATTCACTCTTCTGCCTTCGTTCTCTGTCTGGATTCTTCACGACCTTCAAATCCTGTTCATCATAGTCGGGCTTTGTGGCACGGTGACGTTGTTAATGGAACTCCAGTTGGCCTCAGGAGTCGTTGGGTTGACAAGCCGCTCCAATTTATTGTTTTTGACAATGGATACGCTGGCCTTATGGGAGAACATTCCGTCATGGACGGGACGCCCACCGCTCGAATGTGCGACGACGTACTAAACATGCTCTACGATCCCTCTTTTGACCATGGATCGCCGTCAAGTGCACCAGTGGCCATGCCAATACCTCTTGATTGGGAACTCTCGCCAACGACCACCTCAGCCATTGCCAATGCCGATCGCGCTGCGGTCGAGCTGATTGAAGGCCATGAGCTTGGGTACTATCTGACATCCTATGGCAAGGACGCCATCAAGAAGTTTGGGGTATCTCCTGATTCCTGGTCACAGATGATTATTCAGCTGGCATATAAACGGTTGCTCGGAGCAAAAAAGAGGAATGGGGGAACATACGAAGCCGCGACGACGCGTAAATTCTTCAAGGGCCGTACAGAAACTATTCGTGTTGTAACGAGCGAGTCGGATGCCTGGGCGAAGAGTATGGAAGACAAGAACGCAACTCCAGCATTGCGCAAGCAATTGTTTGACCAAGCGATGAAGAAACACATTACCCTTGCAAAGGAGGCTGGGCAAGGTCAAGGAGTAGATCGACACCTATTCGGTAAGGATCCTGAATCACAACGACTTTTTTCCCCACAATATCAACTTTTCATTTTAGGCCTCAAGAAGCTTCTGAAAGGTGAAGAGATTCCAGAACTATTCCAGGATCCCGTATTTCAGAGGTCTTCATACTGGGTCCTGAGTACTTCTGCAATCTTTTCAAAACATTTCCCAGTGTACGGATGGGGAGAAGTAGATTCTATTCATTTTCTTTATTTGCGTTTTCGTATCTAATGTTAATTTTAGGTTGTCCCGGACGGTTTTGGGGTGGCATACATGACGGGATACGACGGTAAGTCTAATTCTTGCAGTAGTTGGCAAATTTTCACTCCCGACAGATCGACTACAATATACCATCACATCTCGCAAAAAGATGCCAAATGCGCAGTTTGTTCAGGAGATCGCCAAGGCTGCGGAGGATCTCTACGCGCTGCATAAGCAAGTTGGGAAACCGATGGCTAAACTGTAGATAATCCAAAACATAAGACACAAGAAATTAGATTCGTATACAGTGCCTTTCAAGATTGGTGCGAAGAAAATGCATTTCGATTCATTGCAAGCAATTTCCAAATGTTGTGGCGAAACTCAAGTGGATTGATGATTTAGAGAAATGCTAGAGCATGCTACAGAAAGAACGTCTTTCTCGATGTTTCTAGTTCCGGCTGTTAAGTTCCTATCAGCCAAATGAAAGTGTTAGAGTGAATCCTCTACAAACCTTCCACTGCCAGATGAATTTGTCTCGCTTTGGCAGAATAGTCTTGTTCAACTTTTCTTCGCTCGGCTCTTTCTCAACATGCGCTGCTGACCCTACTCGATTAACATCATCCACAACAGGCGAAGAACCAACAGTCAACAATTGTGGATCCTCGACATAGTGGTAAAGGGCTGGAATGCCCTTTTTCAGCCATCTCAGCTTGAGAGTAAATCTAGGACCTATTTCCTGCAAAGCCACTTTTTCTGGTGATCGAAAAGCATATCTGAGCGATCAAATTAGAAAGGTGGACAAAAGTCATTTTCTGAAGAAGTACAAACCTATGCCGCCTAAAGAAGATAAAGTCGCGTTGGTTGTGGAATGTTACAACTTGTCGACCTTGGAATTCAGGTAGTTGTGGAAATGCTGTCTGGAACATTCTACCAATCGCATGTCCTAGACGTGTTACAAATCCGTTGAGGACGAGTTCAGGGTGATGCGCAGTTGCCCTTGCATGTCCCTATGTCATAGTAAGAGGAATGCCAGCTGCCAGCTTCGGAAGAAACGCCGTACGAATATTTGCTTTGTGAGCTCCACGGACGTCAGTTTGAAATAAGCGGATGGCCCGTTGGGAAGGTGTATCAGTGTAATGGCATCTAACGAGATGTAAGACTCAAGAAAGCAAGGACAGATGGAGAATGCTTACTTGGCTGTTTCATGTCCTCGTTGACTACGCACATATGCTTGTACCCTCTATCAGCAGCCCAGCCTGCAATTCGTCCCATCTCAAAACCCTTGCCCTTCTTCCGCTGCTTGAATTCTGCACCTGGAAATACGCCCAACAGTTCATTACAGAAATCATAAGTGGCTTTGGAAGCTTTGGGAGAGGTCGTAACCAAAATCTTTGGGGGAACGGTTGGATCCTCAACGTCTGAGAAGTACGACGCGAAAGGGTCGTTTTCAAGACTTTGGGCAAATTCCTCTGGTACAACACTCGGTTTGGAGGGGTCGGCCGTCAGAAAGGACGGATCGAATTCGCGCATGTTATCCAGAGTACGAGGAACATTGTCTGCCAAACGCTTCTACTCAAAAAAATCTTTTGCTCAGTAATTTGCTTTAAAATGCTCCGTCTTAGTTGACCTACTTTTTTAATTGCGGGATCGTTTGCCTCCAACTTTGCTTGCGCCAATCTTTTCTGGAGTTTATGCTGATTTTTGGCCTTTCTAGTTTTTCTGGCTACTTCTTCCCTCTTTAATCTGTTTTTGATAGCAGAGGGTTCAAAGCGACTCGCAGGCATCTAGACAGACTTCTGAGGCGTATAGACTTTTAGATGTTGTTGGTGTGCACAAGGAGTATTTTTCTGGCTTCCTGATTTGGTCACGGTATATGGGCCCGAAATTCGGCTTGGAAAGTCTGCTCGAACAACTTATGTCCTTGCCTGCGAAAAATGAACTATATGGTACAAAGGAATATTGGTTTACATTTACATTTTTTGGGTATTTTATTTGAACTTATCAAGGATATGGACAGGGATCAGCGGTATTCAGAGTCAGTATTCCAACCTCAACACTTTCCTTGGAATTGAAGTATCTGCAGAGAAGAGGCGTTCGATTGGTTCAGAACCTACGCAGATTTATCCACACTAATCCATGAGCTGGTTCCGGAGAAATCATCAAAGATTCTCATGCTTGGGTGTGGCAACTCGAAGCTTTCTGAGGACGTACGTTATACTCTATTTCCTACTGAGTTCAGAGGTCAAAATTGAATTTATACTCTGCTCAAGATGTGGGAAGATGGCTACCACAATATTGTTAACATTGATGTCCGTCTAATCATGCAGCCCGTCTGCTTTCTAACTTTCAAGCATTCGATCAGTACTCAGGGGTTGTGATAAAGCAAATGCGAGAACGTCATCATGGATTACGACCAGAAATGTCATGTAGGTTCAGGTCTCGTGTTGATTCTTTGACGAAAATTGAACAAGAAGCAAAATGGCAGGGCATGAAATGGATGTTCGTAACTTAAGTTTTGATGATGCAACTTTTGACGTCGCTATCGACAAAGGTTGTGTCGTTTATGGCTCTCTTCAACAGTTCACTAAAGATATCTGGGCAGGAACTATGGATGCCATGATGACTGCTAAAGGCGATGTATGGAATCCTCCTGGAGAAGTCGTCAATAATTGCAATCAAGAGGTGGACGAGGTCCTAAGGTACCTACCAATGATATTGCCTTGTCCGACCTAACATCACATCGTGACAGAGTTTTGCAGCCAAACGGTGCATTCATCTATCTGACCTTCGGACAACCTCACTTCCGGCGACGATATCTCCAAAGAGAAAAAACAATCCTAGAGATCAAAGAATTGGGAGAAACATTTCATTACTACTTGTACGCCTTGCGTAAGCGGACAGAAGTTTGAGTAGATTGCCAGTGGATTACGATTTTCAGAATAAGAATTTGACATTCTTGTAGAAATCCAGCAGAGGGTTCTCGCCATTACGCAGACGCGTTTTGTCTAATTCTGCATATGTTTCCAAAAACTGGGAGTGTGAAAAAACGCTGGATTTTCGTTCGCCAATTGGAAGGCCGCTTGCGGACGCTACGCCATCGGCGGGTTTTCTCCTATTAGGTGGTAAATATGAAGAGAAGAAGTCGGAGCCCAGGGAAACAGAAGTCGCCGTCGCAGTCAACGGTGATATTCGTGGGGGTTCTCCTTCGTGCTGAGCCCTTTCCTCTGAGGGTTGATCGAGCGTGAATTCGTACGTCTCGCGCAGTCGCTCAAAATGGGTTGGAAAGAAGATATCAAAGTAGCCTTGTTTGACAAGGAGTGTTGAGCAAGGGACGGTGGTATTTTGGAATCGGGTTTGAACGACTGGTGCATTTAACCCTGAAATTGTATCTGGAAGAGAACAGAAATCCGATAAGAGGAGTCGATGTCTCGGAAAGTGTTTTCGCAGGGTCTGGAGCAGGTTCAAAAGGCGAGTGGGGATATACTCAGCAGGAGAAAGATTGGGGGAAAGGGGCATAGATGTATAGAAATTCCTGAGCTTGTCAGATTTGAGCAGAAACCTGTTTATTGGTGGTGAGTGATTCAACTTCTTCCGGACGTCCAGGAAAGATTTTATCAACGGGTCCGTAACGGGTGTATAAATCATGTCGAAATCGTTTTCTCTATTAATGGTTACGAGTCCTTGGTAAGGTGTTAGTGTTCGGATGTCGTAACGTAGAACATCATGAGCAAAGTTGTCCTACTAGATATCTGAACGAGACGGAAACAGGCATAAAATTACAACGTACAATGACTTCCATCGCAATGAAAAAACAAGGGGCGGGCTCTGTAATGTTCCAGTGAAAGACACTTTTATGTGTTACTTTGATGCACGGATGAACGTTTTGAAGTCTTTGCCGCTGAAGCTGGGCAAGACTCTTGCTGATTTCAATTACGTTATAACGGGTACGTTCGTAAACATCCGGATAATCTTGCTGCAATAGATTGAGGATATCCAAGGCTAATGTCCCGTTGCCAGCTCCGATTTCGTATATTACAAAGTCTTCATACGGGAAATACTTCAGCAGATATTCAGAGACAAGACATCGTCCGACGGCACGACCATACCATGGCTTAATTTTGAATAAGTCAGGGGCACTACAATTAAAGGCGCGCCTACTCACTTTGAATAACTCTGTCGGAGTGTGCCACAGTTGTCGTCCGGGTCCGTCATGCCTATCTGCTCCATAAGCCGCGTATTTCGCGGCCACCTCTTCTTGAAATTCCGCAGAGTCACGAATATTTGGGAAGTCAAAAGTGGTGTCCTCAGTGTTAAGAATAGTAGCCTGCTTCGGAAAATATCCATAGTTCGGATTATACAGAGAATCCTCAATGAAGTCGCGAACTAACATCTTCACGCCTACAGGGGGCTGGGTCTCTTTCTCCAATTTGTTCGCGTTCACCAGTGGGAGTTGAATTTGGTCATCGCCAACCCTTCCGTCGAATGGGTTAGCATTATAATTCCATTTATCTTTGGATCCTTCCAGGTTCCTTTTCCGTGGCTTTGTGACCAGCAGAGGATGACTGTATGCAAATAGGCGTTGACCACAAATTGATACCTTGAGCGTCTTGAGAGTGTGTCTGGTCGAAGAAGCGCCAGACCGAATCATGAGCCAGACAAGGCCGAATTCGCGACGTTGAGCGGTTGAAGATGTGCTTTGTCGGCTCTGCGGACCGCCGCTTACATATGGGCTTCACGCTATCCCTGGTTCTTAATTATTTGACTTGATCAGCTAATAATGGTCTCGACAGAACGTCTGGTTCATACTTGGATGACATCTAGTAGAGACGAAGAGATCAACGAAATCGTTGCAGGCATGCTCTGATCGTTCTGTCGTTCGCGAAAGCACAGAGTAATGAAAATTTAGATATCTCGACCAGTAAAACCTCTTTTCTCGATGTTGTGAGGGCCCTTGGAGAGTATCTTACGTCAGAAGACGGGGAGATTCTCGGTAAAGGTATCCTTCTTGATTTTTTGTTCTATGCTTGTAATCTGATGTTTCTTTTCACTCAGGTGTTGAATTGCTCTCTTTGATCGTAGCGCGCGTGCCCCAGGACAAGTTGAATCTTCAGTCTGGTATGACGTCCTCATCCTCGAGTTCAAAATTCTTTTGAACCCTTGTAAGTTAGGGTCCTTACGACCTTCTTTACGGGCAAGTTGGAGGACATTTCAACTATTAAGCCTTCTTTAAGCGGATTATTTACCCTCTCTTCCCTATCGACTTTCCCACAGGGTGAAGTGAATACAGTGATAGAAGGGTTTGTGTGTCCTGCATTGTTCATATTGTCTTTGCATAGCTCAACGTACAGAGCAGGATTTTCAAGCATGTTAGAATGGGTGCAATAGTTCAGGAAGTCAGATTTAAGGTGTTTTCAATCATAGATTCTTTTATGGCTTTACATCGCGAAGGTATGCGATTTTTTCCCATTGTTCCCGCGCTTTTTTACGGAGGATATTTCAGTTTTAAAAACGATGGGCAAAAAATTTCTGGATGGTTATGTATCTCTTGCGGATGGAGAGAAAGATCCAAGAAACTTGGTGGTAGCGTTTGCCATCGCTCGGGTTATTTTGATTGAGTTCGACATATCAGCTCACGTTGAGGTATATTTTGAGTCAATGCCTTTTGCCGTTCTGCACTCACTTGTTGTCCAGTCCATGTTCAACATTTTGTTTTGTTATTTCCCTATTACCTTCCGGCCTCCACCAAACGATAAATATGGCGTTACATCAGAAGATCTGAAGATGAGCCTTCGGTATGCGCTTGCATGTCACAGTATGACACTACTAAATATAACTCAGGCGGTGTTTGAGTGCCACTCCTGCATTTGGATTACTTGCTGTCCCAGTATTCTTAGAAAAGCTTACGGCTGGCTCACGCCCTACAAAGGTGCACCGTAACCTCCTTGCGTCCGTCCCAATTCAGATGCTGAATAACACCAGAAAGATGCACTACAAACACTTGCATCCTGTCTTCCTATCTATGGATCCGCTCTAGCTCGCAATTTTGCTAGAAAGTTGTGGAATTCCCTCAAGCTAGAGGTGTGCATGCGACCAACTTTTCTGGATTTATGACTCATGTCCATACTTCCAGGTTTTCCAACCTGTAGACGCACAAGCAGAGAGCGATGCACTTAACACAATCCAGGTATTGGTGAAAACCATATACGCAGAAGATGCTCCCAACACGTCAAATGAGGAAATTCAAGGTCTTGCGAAAGACGCTAGCGAAGAATGTATTCAAATTCTGAAAGAACCTGAAAAAAGTCAGGCAAGGGCAGCCACCAAAATCCTTTGCGCTTTCATGACTACGACCCGTACGCATTCTTCTCTTCCATAGGTGGCGGCGGGGGTCTGACACAGACGCAGCTTCTATCCGTCGATACACGATCTCTCAAGTCGTTCCTCATTTTGTCCAACTATTCCATAATCCTGACGAGAGTTCTACTCGTTTTGCCACTCTTACATTACTTTCTGAAGTGGTCAATTCCGCCCGCGATTCTAATGACCAGGGGAAGGGAGTCGACGAATTCGATCCGGTACTCACGCCTTACAAAGACGAAGTCTTAGGTGTTTATATCGTCGGACTCCAGTCAACACTGTTGCGTTCTGCTGCTCTTTCTGGTTTGAAGGCTATGACACTTTCGAATAATCTTCTAACAGACGAGGAACACCGTTTCATCATTCATAAGGTCAACGACGTCATTCTTAAGGACCACGGCGACTATGATGATACAAGGTTTGACAACTCAACAGACTCTATTGCTATTTTTAATCAAAAAATTCACAGCGAAGTGATGTTGGAGTTTCTGAAGGCCGCTGGTGATTGCGCTCCTCGCATTATCGCAGAACAAACACTCCCCCTCCTTTTCGCATCATTGCCGGATTCCGCACCTAGACGCGAAGCTGTCGCTGATCGCGAGAAGTGCTGGCAGACTCTCACTGTGTTGCGCAAATTGTGCATCCAGCAAGCGCTATTCGAAAGCATGGTTGTTCGCCTCATGACAAAGTTTGACATCCTGTGCTTCCCTTCTGGGGATGTCGGCAGTGACCTCGAACCATTCCAAGCCTGTGCGCATATGATCCTCAAAACACTTGGACAGACATTAGAGACAAAGGTTAAACCGAAACACTCAGACGTCGCGAAATATATCGATAGTCTTGTGCCTCGCATCTTCAACATATTCGTTGCTTCGGCTTTGTCGACTGACAAACGCAAGATGATAGCTTCCGATCCTCGTCTTTTGAGGGTGGCTGGGGAAATAATTACATTAGTCGTGCAGTCGTTGCCTGTCCTGTTCGTTTCTCGCACTACAACGTCAAGCAGAACTGATTTTTACTACTTTCCGACACAGGAAACAACAGTCTTATGCTGCCGGACTATCAAAGGCCATTCTATCAGGCGATTTCACTGATATCGCGCAAGGTTTTCAGAAAATCCTGCCTTCTCAAACATTGTTGATCCTCAGTGTAGGATCGCCAATTTCTATTATTTTTGTTGATTTGATAATTTTCATGATATCCACAGGATTCATGTGAGCCTGAATATAGAGATCTTCTCGCCCTGTTGTCTTCCGCTATCATCCCCTTGTATAAAGAGGTTTGTATCTACTATCATTCCAAATTTTGGCAATTTATCTTCGCCCAAGATTCGACTTCCACCAGACAACATCGGCGTTTTCTTAAACACCCTACTCAAATGGGTGCTCGACATTGCAGACAACGACTTGCAGAGGATTTCTGCTTTACACATTGTAGCGTCCGTAGTCAATCGACGAGCAGAAGGTGCATCAGTTTTTGGTTTTTTAAATTTACTTTTTGGCTTATACCCTGCAGATTTGTCGACATTCTTAAATAGCACTCTAGAAAGATACTGGTTTACGGAAATCTTGGACGTTTCACTGCCGATTCAAAGGAGGAAATGGGCAATTAAATCTTGGACTTGGGTAAATGCTTTGGTTGAAACCGAATTTTTTATGCTCAAGGAAGTCAGATATCAAAAGCACTACTGGTTCGGAAACACCCAGCTGCGATGACTTATGCTGAGCGACTCTACGATGTGTTCGGTGATGAAAGTATCGGTTGGGATGCGGCAAAAGCTCTTGGTGACATCGTCAGCCCAGACACAGTCTTGACGAAGGCCAACCACGCGGACGTCAAGGTGATTTAGGTCAAATCACTTGACTTTGTGCGATTATTGACGTTCATCGCCCTGAAAGATTCTCTATGTCCAGAAGTACGTGACTTTGGTACTCCCAAAGGTCACTTCATCTGCGAAGGATAACAGCGGTGAATTATTTTGTACATGAGCTAATGTCCAATGCTAAGCATTGATGTAGACCCTAGGAGGCAGACAACATTTCTTGTGGCCTTGGCGGCGGTTATTAGGTCTTCTCCAAAGACTACGTACATGCACGAAATGGCAACGGTAAGACTCGAAACATGTGAATATAAAATTCAGTGCTGAGTCTGTATTACATCCTAAATAGTTGATTCCTCTATTATTACGAGGTCTTGATTTACCAGACATTGACATCCGGGGCAATGTTATCGAGACCTTCATTGCAGTCGCAGAAGAAGAATCGTCCGAGAAAAGCATCGTCTCTGAACACAGCGCCACTCTCGTGAACCTGATGCTAAAAAATAGTAACGTCGAGGAGACGTCTTCTGTGGTAAGGAGTTGGCCACCGACGGAATCTTGAGCATTGCTGAAGATTAAATAGCGAGTGCGGGTATCCGCTCTACGATATCTCGCCCTCTTGCCCAACATCGTGCGATATGACGTATTGCATCCATGCAAACCGACTGTCCTTAGGGAGTTGGCAAAAGTCCTGGACGATCCAAAACGTTCTGTGCGGAAAGAAGCTGTTGAGGCTAGGTATGTCATGCAACTTGTGTTCCTATGTCTGTTGACTCTTTTCTGTTAGGACGAACTGGTAAAATTTTCCACCCGTCATGGTATCAAAGATGTGCTAATATACCTAAGGTTCAAATACAAAGGATAGATGGGAATATGTGTAAGTATCAGATAACACAGTTCGACGAATTCCTATCTAATGGAATCAGGATCCTGCACTGGTGTATGCGTTGCGGAGGGTTATACAGTATGGCGAGTGGTGTAGTTTGATAATGTCGTAGAGATAATGCAAACGAATAGTAGTATCTATCGAAGACCGACAAACCGAAAACGGCTGCATTGCTGCGGTATGGAGGTAGGAAGTTTACCGGGCCATAATGGCCATAATTGCTTGAGTTTTTGTAGCCGCATCTGCAAGGGCCAATTCAAAAGCATGAAGGTGTTCTTGTACAATTGTCCTTCCATCAATGCGCTTTGAAGCCGTCCGACCTGGAGAGCAGTTTGCATCTCCCTCGATGATTCCGGCTTCCCACTTCTCAATCCGTTGTCGGCTACGTTCAGCACTGTCCCACTCCGTTCTCCATCCACCTAGCTTGTTCTTCAACGCACGAATCTTCCTTCCTGCCTCTGCTGTGGCTGCACCATTGACTTGAGCGTGCTCTGAGAGTGTTGTGAGATGAGAAACGAGAGATGTCGTCGAGGTTCTGAAGTGAGCTAGCTGAGGGACCGTGCTAACTGGCGTGATGGGACCGACGAGAGGTGGTGGAGGAGGGAACGAGTCCTTCACGGGTGATGCCATTTCGGAAAAGTTGTCGTCTTCGTCTCCGAGATGAGGCCTGTCGGGATCTAGTTCCCAGTCATGAGATAATGCGTTGTGCGCGTTGGTGGAAGAGCTTGGCTCTTCTTCTACGAGGGTTTCTAAAGGTTTATTTCCGGTCTTGACATCTGGATGAGTCGGCACGTCCAACAACTCTTCGACTTTCGTCAACTCGTCTAGCATACCCAGAGCGTCGTTCCCTCCAACTTCCCCAGCAATCTTTCTAAACTCCCTTTCACACTCGAGTAACTCCCTAACCTGTCCTTCTCTATTCCTCACTGACTCATTAATATGCCGTATGACATCTGAGGCGATCTTTTCTAATGATATAAGTTGTGATGCGGAAGAAGAGCCAGAATCGACGTCGATGGTTCGGAGATGATGGAGGAACTTGTCCGTTGATTCGAGATCCTGTGCAAGAACTTCCATTGCATCTTGCTCGGGCTTCTTTTGGTGCACCTTCTTTCTCGAGACAGTAGGACTACTAAAGAGAGGATCGTCTAATTCATATTGGTCATGTCGGTCGTCACCATCAGAGGATAAATCGTGCAAAGACGCGTCGTTCGCAGAGGTCTCTACCACAGCCAGCTCCGATGCAAACGAAGGAACCTCAGCTTCTGAGCTGGCAAACTCAGTGCCATTGAGGTGGTGACTTGGCACTGGGTCTATTCCTTCTGCACCCTCGTCGTACTCGATGCCAAATTCTTCTGCGAGGAGCTTCGAGCCCGAGGTGGGTTCTGGCATCAGAGCTACAGCAAGCTCGTGTGCAAGAGAATGGTGCCTTCCACCGCTGCTGGACGCATCACCATCATCCAAAGCTAGGGGTGCACCACGGAGAGAGGCTGAGGATCTGCGGCCATTAAGGTTTTGTTGTCGCGAAGGTGACTTTCTCAATGTGGACATTGTAGGGGAAAGAAAATGGGAATTTGAGGAGAATACATCTTCTTGACTGTGGTAGTGGGGCATAGAATGGTAAAGGTCGAGGTCGCCGGTTTCTGTTGTCGTGGTCGTCAACGTTGAACGCGTTCACTACCTGACTCATTAGGTAATAGGAGGTCGGTCCGCTCTGGAAATCCATGTACTCTTGCTTCTTTCTTTCCGAATTAACAACCAAATTATTGTCCAGACGACACCACATATGACCTTGTCCCCACCCATAGTTTAATTCCCCTTGGACTTTTCTACCTTCACGTGCCTCCATACACTGATATGTCACTGAGTTGTCCGACCTTTGGCTCCAGCGGGTATAACTTGTCCCGTTGACTGGTCTCCAATTATCATGCTCGTAGATTCAACATCAGACTTTGCATTGAGGTCGATAAATATTCGGCTCAATGTTCTTTTGTTGTTCGAATCTGATGAATTTGGGTGTGTCTCCTGATGTATTGCAAATTATGATGATTGAACAATACTAAACAGATGTAGTGAATTACAATGTATAGTACAATCGAACGAACACCATAACCCTCTTGCACCCGTAAGAAGCGGGCAAGAGATCGTGATTGGTCAGATTTGTGCCTCCTGAACACTATTGCTAAGGTCTTTTGTCAATGCGATATTAAAATTTCTTCGCTCATGAAATTCCGTGACATGAGTTGAGATAAGCCTGTTCATCTTGATAAAAACTGAAGCCTGAACAGCAGGAGAGAAAATAGTCAGAATCGATTTTCATACTGTTTGAGTTATTTTCAGCAAATTTTTTCGGAAGGTCACAACTCACTGCAGCATCCGCTTTTTTTTGGGAGAAGTAAAGTACAAAGAAATTCCGTTTAATGAAAAAAGCTGAAAATTCTGGCTTGCAGATCTCATGTAAACTATTCAAGCAAACTTTGTGATGCACTATGCCTGGAAATCATATGTCCTTCAGATTCAACGCACTCAGTACCCAATCTTGCGATCGATTAAGGACCACAGCATGCTAGGGCACCCAAACATGAAGAATGTCAAGACCATTGTGAAAATTGTCATGCTACATGGTCAGCTTGACACACAGCAAAAGAAGAATTTGTGAAAGATGACAAACAACGAAAGCCAACAAGCACCCGGCCAAACGAGGATTCCACGCAGAGAAAAAGCGAACGTATGCTGAGAAAACAATAGCTACAGAGGCAGAACGCCGACATCGAGAGCAAGCGAATTGATTGAAACACAAGTAGAGGTGCATACAGGCACACAGAATGAGCAGTGATATAAGGGAGCCCCTGCTATGCAGAGGGAAAATCGCGCAGCTGGAAGAAAACAATCACAATTTTGGCACTAGCAGAACGGTCACGGTCACGTGACCATTGTGGTTGAGTCTTGAGTCTAATAATAATAGTCCAGACGCGTTGTTCCTGGACCTGGCAGCATGCTGAGCACAAGGCCGGTGCGAATCAACTCAGACGCCAATTTTTCTACTAAAACACCAAGGCGGGAGCTGAGAAACAAGGCAGAGAATGTAAACACTATCGCTCGTCCCAAGGGAAAGAATGGGCTGGGTCTAAAAACGCCTCTGGGACCCAAGTCAGCTCGTGCGTACTCTTTCTGCTGCTTTAATTTTCCGGATTGTATTGAATGGCCGTGAATTAGAAACGTTCAAGACATCTCATGGGGCAGTATCCCGCCCTCTAGGTGACAAGACTCCTCTACCAAATCGCCTTGGAACTGTCGTATTTGAAACGCCTTTGGATAAGGCCAAAGTATCGAAGCCCTCCGTACTCCGTGGTACTTTGATACAGCCGCCTACGCATTCTGAAGACGATGAATTTCCTGAATCGGTGCAGCGACCCAGTTCGCTTCGCAAACATCTGAGGCTTCCCAGCAACTTATCCTCGAAGAAGAATTTTGAGACTCCTATGAATAAAGGTAGTCTCTGGGACATGAGTGATGAAAATATCATCATTCAGGATTCTCAAGCCGCCCTGCGAGAGAACGTTGATGGAGATAAAATCGACCTGGATGAGATCGAATATTGTCCACCAAACACACTTGGTATAAATTGTCGTTTTTTGTAGTCTGTTTCAAAGTCGTGCTCAAAGGGAAACTGTTTTCTAGATTTGCCATATCAACCACCTTTCGACTTTGATATTCCAGATTATAAAGAAGTCGGCAAGACGATCCGTGAACTAGCATTCTCTTTCCCTTTTGATGATGTCCCAGGTCCACCTGACCCCGATTTTCCAGTGTCAGAACTGGACAAAATTTCTTGGGACATGATTTCACTACCACCCTTGGGTCAGCTCCGTTTTATCTTGCCAGCTCTGCCGTCATTAACTCAAGCCATAGAATCAGATGACCCATTTGACATGGCGCGCATGCAATCCGAATTGAATACAAAGCCTACACCAGCACCATATCAGAAAGGGCAGGATACTTCTCATCGACGTATTCAGTCGTCTTCTTTGGCACGTTTAGGGACCACAAGCAGGAATCCACCCATTCGACCTACAAGCAGGGCTGCTGGAGCTGTCACTGGCAGTATTCCCCCTGCAAGGACGCAGCCTCCTAAGCCTGCGTCTGCAGTTGCCAAGCCGTCCTCGAATTCGATGGCGACTAAACCAATCAAATCTACTTTGGTCGTTAAAACAGCATCTGGAGATCCATCGAAAACAACGGCAATGCCGCTTCTTCAGTCTCGAGCCACATCGGGTCGGTTGCGACCGCATACATCATTGTCCTTAAATTTGAAGACCAAGACGACTTCATTACCTTTAAAAACTTCCGTATCGTCAAGAGTGCGGTCCAACACATTAGGAAACGCATTGCCTAAGCAAGCCGCCGTATTCAAACAACAAGGTCGTGATTCCGATTTGCTGCATGGAGTGGAAGATTTCATGTTCAATGTGTAAGATTTAGGAGTCCAATAGGCCACGACCCTCTGTATTAATAAGGTAGAAGAATTCGGTATCGAATACGAGTCGTACGGTGACTTCAAAGTAGGAGAATAATTGTACAAAACTTTTGAACTGGCTCCTCGCCACTGGTATTATGCTGACGAGGTGAAAACTGGTGTTGTCTGGGTAAGTTATTCAAAGAGTTGGCACATACTTTGCACCTATTGGTCACCGTCAGTTTTCTACTTTCAGACACTCAAGTCGTGCTCCTGTGTGCACCCCGTTTTCGCTCAGATGGTCGAGCGACACCTCTGTGCTCATATATATGTTTCCAACAACATAAACCTATAGAGTGATCTGTTTCGACCCATCTCAACTCTCAAAGTTTCTTTTCAACAACCCTCACATCCTGAACTATGTCCACAAGCTGGAAGTAGAATTGATCCGTACAGTGGGTATCCATATATTGTCGATGAAGCGCAGACTCGATTCTGCCGAGGGGACTACTTTGCATACCCTAAACTCAATTCTGTTTTTTATGACGCTTTCTTGCGCTGTACACGTTCGCCTTCCATAAGAGACGTAATAGGAGTCAGCCCTTTCCCTTATTCCGCTTTTGATCACTGCAAGGCCCTCAAAAGTCTGACAGTACACGGAGCGCTTGAACACTGTCCAGAGTCTACAGCTCCTTCCCTCTTTCCGGTTCTTGAATCGCTCGCGATCGAATCCTTCTGCCCTGAAGAAATTCTCTCCTGGGGAAAGGCAAGAAACTTGCGGTCGCTGAAGGTTGATACTAGGAACTTCGGCCATGAACTTTTCCAATGTGTGCAGACGGTTGTGCAAACTCTTTGAGCAAATTAGATCTTTACCTTGGAATTGCACGTTCGTCTCTTGCTTGTTTTCTTTCCGAATCAACAACCAAATTGTCATCCAGACAACACGAGATACGACCTCGTCAACGAAACATCCACCCCATCCGACTTTTAAACCCCCTTGAACCTTTCTGAGTCCATGTGCCTCTACACCTGACTATCCGTGCGTGTATGGGCGCAATTTCTTCTGCCATTACACGACTCGTAATGACAACACCCGCTCTCAAGTACCTCAATCTCAACATTTACTTCAACCCATACAACCAGTGCTTTCTATCCGTCTTTGACTGGTCTCCAATAGTAGATTCAACGTCCCTTCGTAACATCAGACTTTGCATAAGCTTCATCCTTACCTGACGATGTTCTCTCGTTGTTTGACGACAATAGGGACCTATCGCGTTTGGCAAACCAGGGTGTGCTTACCGTTGAACGAATGAACGAATGAGTATTACGGTGCTATGTAAATAATCAATATGGGCATCAACGAATTTTTTTGGGAAAGGTTTCCACAACGGATTGGTGAGATTTCTATATTCAGAAAACCCGAAACTTTGTAACTTTGACTTATGTTTCTATACGAAAGATCTATAACAAAGCAAACCTATGGAATCTCAAAAAAGACACTTACATCAGTAAATTTTGGAAAACCTGTTTTGTAGTTGTAGCTCCGACAACCTGGTGGCAGTGTTGCATGTGCTGAT
>QDKV01005275.1_pt1 | contig 43655 bp, 63 predicted proteins | sample 1861101 | NCBI WGS metagenome assembly QDKV01 (sample SAMN04275158, study PRJNA302643) | Fungus metagenome, whole genome shotgun sequencing project. | isolation source: fruitbody | host: Mallocybe terrigena | place: Sweden | collected 2013
CATCTTCCTGAGATGGATACCTTTTCTTCCTAGGTGACAGTTGCAGAGACGTATACACGTCGGCCATGATAGCCAGTCGATGGACGCGTCCGTGATAGTCACGCAAGAATAGTATGTCACGATGCATGGACACTTTTGGGTCGAAATCTGGTCCTAAATAAGGATCCGGAATCTTTGTACCTATTCCCTGTCCACCTTTCTGCTTTCCTTTTATCATACGGATTTGGATGTCCTGAAAGTTTCAGATTTTTGTTAAGAATGTCAGAACAGACGATAAAACGATGGAATGACATTCCTCTTGAATGCCCTCTAGGATCTTCCCATCTGAAGGTACTCGCTTCAGCTTCACTTCGCTCCATGGTCTTTATGACTGCCCTCTCTTCCTTTCTTCACTCACCAGCGTGAAAGACCAGTGGAAGAATCAGACGACGATGACGACGTATCGTTGGTTTCTCGTTCTCCATCTCCCCCTCGTGATGCCATGGACGTCGATGAAAGTAGCATCCATCAGTATGATGAATTTGTCCGACGACCTGCTCGGGAAGTCATAACCGTTGATACAAAAATCAAGCCTACGAACAAAGGATTTGCGTTGTTAACAAGGCTAGGTTGGTGTGAGGGACAACCAGTGGGTTTGAATGCAGATGGTGAGTTGGAGCAAACCAGGTCAATTCTTATCTAATATCTAGAAATCTCACTAGGACGAACGGAGCCCATTCCCTTCCATGTCAAATCGGATATGACTGGGTTGGGAAAGACGACCCAAGACTTTCAGATGATAGAGACCACAGTATCTCAGCGCCGGGAGTTAGACTCTGAGCGTCAGCAGCGAGAAACCGAGGAACAACGCAAACTCCGCGAGGTACCTCTGATTTAGCTTTCAATATTACTTTCCTACTCATGTTACTCAATCTAGGATTCCGTTGTCCGGAAATCTGTTTTGGAAGCTGAATTATCTTCGACTCTAAAAGCATTTTATTGCGAGCTCTGCGACAAGCAATTCAAGACCATCACTCAGTATGATGAACACACCAACTCGTACGCACACCATCACAAAGCTCGCATCAAAGATGTGCAAGCCAATAGCCGTATAAAACTCCAAGAGGATATTGACAAACGCCACGAAAAGGAGCGCAAGCGAGAGGAAAGAGACCTTCGGAAAATGGCAGCGGCAAGCGGTGTCAAGATGTCGTTTAATGTCACACCGGCCTCAACGCCTTCTGAACCAGTGAGTGTTGAAAGGACACCCGTGGAACCACCAAAAAGGGGTGGTTGGGCAGCTGTCTCCAACGGTCCTTCAAACCCGACATCATCCACAAACGGGTTCAAACGGTCGGGCTGGGCGTCTATCAACGCTGGTCCTTCAGCTCCCCAACCCCCTTCAAACCCCGCTCCTCCTCTTCACGCAGAACCAAACGTTTATTTTCAACCCCCGCCTCCCCCTCCTGTTTCTCCTCCCAATTTCCCTCCACCTACAGCACCCCCAATCCATACCCCTTCCTTCCATGCCGCCGGCTGGGCCTCTTTGGATACAGGAAGCTCTCAGCCTGTGCCTCCCTCTCAACTTTGTGTGCCACAATCGTCGTCGACAGTTTCTTCTGAAGGACGCCGGAACCGCGTGAATCCTTCGACATCTTCGTCTGCGCTTGGGTGGTCGCAGTCTTCCTTCACTCCGATGTGCCCCACGGATGCTGCTGTGTCCCCAAACCTTTCTCCGTCTACTCAACCCGTTCGTTCTAGCTGGCGACAATTCCAAAAAGGGATGGGAAGTAAAAAGTGAATGTTATTCTTTCTCTCGGATTCGGTGCTTTGGTATTGGTAACATTCGAGTTCATGCAGAGAGAGAAGAAAAGCAGATGTAATAATAATAAAAAGTTGTTTTATTTATAGACAACTCGTAGCAAGCCTTTTTTTTCAACAAGAAACGAGGGAAACAGAGCTCTTCCAAGTTCCAACGAGTCAAGACGCAACTGAGACCAAGAGACACCATCACTACGACGAAGCCCGTGAAGCTAATATGAAACAACTACTACTAAGTACTTTAGACAGGCATATACATAAGGCGAAGGCAAAAGAGCAAGAATACGACAGAAAGAGAGGGAGGCGAAGGCAACCATGTACGCTTACAAAAAGACTTACTCAGAATCACTGCCTGAGCTATCCGATCCTGAACTGGAATCCGAGGAGTGGTCGCTATGATCATTTCGAACGGGAGGAGCAGCACCTCCAGTGTCAAAGAGTGCTATGCGCTCCTCTAGCTGTCGTATCTTTTCTGCCTCCTTCTCTTCGTCCATGCTCTTCCGCTTCAGACCTCCCGTGCCTGTACCCTTCCCGCTGCGCGCGCGCTTGGGGTGTGTAGGTTGACGTAGTGGTCGAAGGACATAATTGTACAGCTTCGTGAGGACTGCCGCTGGTAAAGAATCGATTTCTAGCTCGATTTCTTCGGTGCTCTAATAGGACGACGTGAATTAAGATAAGTAAAGAAAGGCGTCAACTCACGTCTCGGATTTCAGGAACACCTTCGTGGATAATTTGAATAACTCTCTCCAAGCGAGAGCCAGCAAGCTTGCCAATGGCCTCACTAAGATCCTTCTTCTGTTCAAAAGTCAACACGTCGTCATCAGCGACAGTCTTCTTCGATTTTTTCTTGGACGGTCCCTTGGACTGCTTAGGCGGTTTCGATGTCGAAGCTACAGGTGCTTTCTCCTTTTTCTCTTTCTTTTTCTTCTCTTTTGGAGGGGGGTTTCTAAGTGTCTCAATTTCTGCTTCGATCTCAGCTCTCTTGCGCTCGAGTACAGCAATTTTTCCTGTTATCACCAGCTGATAAATTTTGTACATAAAAGATTTCAGGTTTCAACATACTTTGGCGCTCATCCTCTTCACTATCCTCAGCATCTTCCTCATCGTCCTCGCTCTCCTCCCGAAGAGGTGGGAGATTCTTCCACTTTTCATCAAAAAGTCGCTGAAGCTCTTGCCCAGCAAGATTGACCGTTGTCCCAGTTGGATTGAACAAGAAGCAATTCCGTATCATCAACTTGAAGTCATCGTAAAAATTCTGCGGGCTATCGTACTCGCCATTGTCAAGCTTTTTACGGATCGTTGATAAATCCATGGGTTTTTTGACAATTTTTGGGTAACTTGGGAGAGCCAACGTCTGCCAATCTAGAATTGAACATCAGAACATCAAAGGTCGGGGAGAACCATAGCATATGAACTTACCAACAGGTTCATAGAAAGGGCCGGCGAAGTTATAGTGCTGCTTGCGATGCAAATCTTGCAGAATCTTCCCGCAATATTTCAACTGCTCCGCCGTTCCGTCATCTTTGACCTTCTTGCCTTTGCGATTCTTTTTAGGTGCATCCGCATATGGCAAATCCTTAGGTGGGGGAGGATGAATCTCCCTCTTGGGACGACCAGCCGAAACCTGCTCCACTTCGGAACGTCTGATGACCGGAACTGACGTTGACGGTCTGCGGGGCGCTGGTGCCTTTTTTGATGAAGCAGACACAGGCGGTGGTGGTGGCGGAGTAATCAGTTTCTTCACTGGGGCAGGTTTGGGCTGTTTCTTGGTACATGAACAGTCAGATCAAAAACTAGTGTGAGAAGAAAGATAATATGTACAACTTCGGTGGGAGGTAAATTTTTGATTTGCTTGTCAAAAACTTCCCCAAGACGCTTTCCCATCAGAGTCACGACATGGTCGGGACCGTTAAAGGTTAGTGCGTTCGTAAAGACAAGTCGAACGTCGTTGATGAATTCATCAGCACTACAATAGCGAGGGTTATTCAGGTTGGGATCCGGCTTTGCAGGATTGGACGAGTTCAATTTCCGTTCGATAGTCAAGATATCCATTGGGTTCTTGATAATAGAAGGATAATGTGGAATGTCGAGCGCCACGGGGTCGACAGGATTTAAAAATACTTGCCCGTCTTTCGACTTCTTCAGGTTCTTGACAGTCGAAAGACAAAAACGCCATTGAGCAAGATTGAGCGTTGACTCGCCATTACCAGTGGCAAAAGCCACTGCAGGAGTAGGGGTGGGTGTTTGTGGTGGAGCTGGACTCGCTGATGCCGGGGGTGGAGACGCAGACTTTTGCGGGAGGGTAAAAGACACAGAGCACCAAGACGTCAGCACGTTTGATCCCGAAAACGGGCGCACAAAAAAACTGACTTGTACTGTGGAAACCATTTCAGAATCTGTCGCCGTCCTAGCTCTCTTCGCAGGAGGCTCATGATCATCACTATCTTCCGGGTGGGAGCGTGTCGTAGATGTTGATCCACCATCGATGCTTGCCATGGAAAAATCCGCAGATATACCCGGAGTCGCGTCGGGTGTTGGGATAATGTCGTCCATAGCAACGTCTTCATGACCATTCACACCGTTGACCGACTCGGCCATCTTCACGTCTTCAAGAAGCTCGCCTAGAGGAGGTGGAGGTGTTCCATGTGGTGAGTGGATGGGAATTGAGTCTAAGAAAGGAAAGAAAAAAGAATCGAGTTAAGAAAGAAGCCGTATGTAGTTTGAACGGTGAAAAAAAAAACAATATGTACTTACCTGGGTCAATGGGAGTGCCAACCTGAGGGGAGACTGAAACGGTGTCTTCGTGCTTGACTGGGAGGGGTTCGTGTCTCACATCGCTCTCCTGTTCATTGTAGTCTATATCAATTTTTACATCTGGGGCAACAGAAGCGTCAACAGGAGTCACGGGGGAGTCTGTTGCCGGGGAAGGGGGGTTATGCAGAGAATGATTATTGATTGTGGTCGGTATACCATTGATGCCGTTGTGAACGGCAAGCAACGACTCGTTGTCGCCGTTGATGGCGTCGTGGACGCCGTTGGGAGAGGTGTGACCGGTGGAATGCGCGTGGCTCATGAAGACGCGTGACAATCACGGTGTGACTAGGAAGGACAAGAGAAGATTTTTGAGGAGTTAGGGGGATCCGACGGGCATTGGTCTTTATAGTCCATTGAGATTAAGGTTCAGATTTCCCGCGCATGGGCCATCCACAACAATCTTCCCTCTTCCCCTCATCATTCTCAAACCTCCCCCGCCTCCCGCCCAATACTCTACATAAAATATACACTACTTGTCTGTACTCTCCTCTTCTGGTTCTGTAGCGAATACAGGCTTGGGTTGATTGATTTTCCAGGCTAGAAAGCAGCCACGTCAGTATACCATAAACATATGCAAATAAAAGATTGTCTCGGCACGTGTTGCCAACTGTTTTAAAGAAGCGAAGAACGGCGAACGCACCTCCAGTCCATTGTGGATCTTTGTCTGCAGCGTCTGCGTACTTGAGCAGCGCCTCTCGGGGCTGAAAAAAGGTCGGTCAGTATTGCCATCACGATAACGATAGAGCGTGGGAAACATATCCGCATAAGAAAGGGGAACACTGAAACTCGTACTCACATCTACATCCCTCGTCGTATCCCTGACCAGATTCTGCACAATGTGCTGAGTCGCACTCGCACCCACCCGTCCTCCTTTTCCAGGTCCAGTGACAGGTAGTTCAGGCCTCCTGCTCTTCCTCGGATCCATCCTCTCCTTATCTCGCCTTCTCTTGGTACCCCGCCCAGGATCCAAATCACGGAATGTTGGTAATGCATGCGGCGTTAAAATCGTTGGAGCCGTCACAGCATCCGACATATCTTCAACAGTCACTTTCCTCGGTGGACCCTTATTCAACAGCAGCTTCGCTCCATTCAGAGACGTCACTGGCGAGTAAAGTACCACTATTTGTCCGTTCGATAGTCCAGCGATAATCTAGAAATGCAATGCCATGATGTCACAGCTTTAGTTGAAAGACCAAAATTTGTTACTTACCTGGTTGATTTTTGTATGCCAAGCCACCCTGACTGGCGCTGCGTCAACAATCAAGGACTCGACCTCTTCCAGAGTATCCTTCTTCAGGAACGACAACCTTCCAGCTCCACCCTTCGCCGAAGCTCCTGCTCCAGTAACCACATACTTGTCATCGGGACTGAAAACGGCATTCGTATTCGGATATAAAGTGGTCAATCCAGAATGAATAGCAACTGGTTTCTTGAACGAACGCAGATCCCACACTAACAATCAATCAAACGCCGCAAGTCAGTATTTGTCGGCAATGATATGTGTATTGGCCGATTTATAACCTCTCAGCCAAAATACACGAAACACCTACGTTTGACGGTATCATCCCCTCCCCGCGTGAGGACCGTCTGTCTGTCCACTGAGAATACAAGCGATCCGGTCTCGGTTCCTTTAAGGTGAGCATTCTCAATTGTCATATTTGGCCGTACGAAATTGGAACTTGTCTGCCACATGTGAAGAGCTCCGTCCAGGCAAGCTACAGTCAAGGATGAGAAATTTTTGCAAGAGAAAATGACGAGGCGCACCTCCTCCGATTAAATTCCCATCAGGCGAGTAATTGCACGCAGTTACTTTGGTGCGAGCACCTCTTTCCTTGGACTTGACGACAATAACAGTCTTTTGTTTACGCTTATTATCGGCATCCCAAATTCTGAAACGAGCGTAAGTAAAAAGAGGTCTTCGCAAAAATTTAACAAATCCAACAAACCTAATCGTTGAATCTGCCGAACTAGTAATGAATCGTTTTGGATCTTTGGGATGCCATGCGCAGGCTGTTATTTCACTAACGTGACCTCTACAAAAGACGCAATTAGCAACAGAGAAACAAAAACACACATAAAATGTTGCTGCAACTGACAATGTATTTTTCATATCTCGAATGTATGGGTCGCCCTTGATGAAAGTAGACCTAACGAGTCAGGCATTGGCTTGTACTCTCCATAAGACGATGAGAATACGTACAGCTCTTCCCCGTCCCTATCGAAAAGTTTAGCTTGTGTCGTCCCGGACGCACACAAAAACTTGCTCCCATCATTCGAGAACTTGAGGTCGTGAATCTATTATACACATTCGAATTGGTCAGCCGAACATTTCGACGAAGGAGAAGTGATAAAAAGGGTGGACTACCAACGTACATAATACGACCCCGCAGGCTCCCAATTCTTGAAAGGCTTACATCTCGAATCCATCCCACCAAAATCCCAAATTTTACAGTCATAATCATATGAACCTGACACGAGCCTTGCTCCAGAGGGGTCGAGACCAAGCGCAGAAATGACCTTGGTATGGTCTTTCAAAATCACTTCGTGGGTAATAGGGAACAGGGGCAAGTCGTCGTCGACGTCTTCTTCATCTTCTTCGGGATCATACTCTGGTTCGTGACCGTTTTCTTTACTGTCCTTCTCAGTTGCGCCAGTAGAAGAAGGCATGGGTCCTTGTTCATCTTCAAGGTCACTCGTACCATCAACCATTGAAGATGATTCCCTCGTCGCTGAGGGACCTGCAGTCGGAGTAGGACTTTTACTAATCTGAGCAGAAGGAGCCGATGATTCTACCTTCTTTAAAGAAAAAGGATATCAACCATCCGACAACACATGCAACAACTTGCACTCACTTCTTGCCGCTTGTTCTTGTCAAACCGTGATGGGTCTAATTGTCTCTTCTGAACTGCTTTTCCGAACCCAGATATGCCCATAGCAGCAAAAACGTCCATGTCGTCCGCCATATCGAATTCTGAATGAACGTGCAACTCAGGCTAGCGCAACTTCGATTACATCAGCAAATGTCATCATCTTGTTGATGCATTGATCACTCTTGGACAACAGGTTATACTACTGCCTGCTGCTGCGCCTCATAAACCGAACCAACAATGCTGAAAAGACAACGCCAGCCAAGTCCTCCGCCTCCTAGCGCCCCATTTCTCAGCGCTGATCCCCTCATGCCTGTCCCCGAACTTGAAGACTTAGATAGGCAGAGACATGCGAAACGAAGGAGGACTCAGCCGCCTGTTCTGGATGGGACACTACGTGGGTGGGCCCGGGTAGAGACAGAGGATGATGGTGAAGAGGAGGTGGTAGAGGAGGAAGTCGGCTGGAGTAATCTCGACGAGAACACCACGATTTCAGAGGAATACAAATCGACCAATTCAATCCTTCGTGATTTGCACGCTTTGCACCAACACAGAGTCTCGTTCTCTTCAATGACACCTTCCACGAGGCCAGTCCTTCCTGACTCATCAACTCATCCTACATCTGCCTCGCATCTGGTTTCGAGTCACCTTTCACTTCCTTCAAAACGCCATCCAGCGCTTACGCACCCGCATCTCCATGCTGGTCCACACATGGGTACGCTATCCCAGTCATCCATGCACAAAACAATGGGCCAAGGGCAAGCCCAGATCGTAGACGAAGCTGGGGTTTCAGAACATTACGAAAATATCAACAGGTACTTCTATATTTCTCATCACCATCGAGAATTTCATTTATTAATATTACTTACTAGAATCCTGGGCTCATTATTCCTCTCGCGTCGACGTGCCTTAGATCCCTTCTTGTCCAATGCGTCTCAGTCGTGACAATTAGAACTTTGCACTATAATTCGACGTCTCGTCTTGATTTCTCCTTGTGTACTTTGACTCAAATCCGCCTTTCTCTCTTCTCATTCTCCTCAAGAGTTCTTATTCTCTACAACAAATTTCCACGCATCACAGATAACTTCACATTCTCCTTGGAACATTACCTACGCGTATACAAATAAATCTACCTATTTATCTGGACGACTATCATGGCTCAAAAGTTTTTCCAGTTATGACTGCCGAATGCTTATGGACTCGTTAAAAATCTGACTCAACTCCTCGGAAAGCAAAGCATCCATCGAATTGCCATCGCGCGAATACACCCACTTATTTGTGTCCTCTTGGAAATCATATCGTTTGGGGCCACTGCAATAAATTTCAACGAGCGAACCCCTCAACAAGAAAAGAGACGGACCTATGAGGAGAAGACAGCCATATCTGTTTATTGGGAGGCTGCTTATTGATGACATACGTCCCGTTCGAGCCGAGTTTGAGCGTTAGGACACCGCTCTGTTTAAATTTGAATTCAGAAGAAAGGATTACATTTAGTATTTACGACCAGGACATAAAAGAAAAGGAAACGTACATGATAATCCACCTCCCAATCGGGTTGACCGGCATTATCAAGCAAGCCTTCGAGCGTGTCCAGCAAACTTTCCATCGCGCGGTCAGCCTTATCGTGATAGTCTTCTATACTTAAGCAACTGGACAAGGCCAAGAAAATATCAGCTATCTTGTTATACCATCATAATAACAGCACGAGCAATGACAAAAAAAACAACTTGCAGGCATTTTTTTTACCTTTCGTTTACAAACGGCGCCGGTGTACTCAGTTTTCTCCTGTGAATCCAAGTTCGTTCACCCTTAACCACGAAACGACGTGTCGATTTTAAACCTCGTCTGGTGTTCGCGCCTGGACTCGAAATTGGAATTGAGCACGAGGTCAGAGGACGAAAGGTTTGCAACGGACAAGTGGTGTATGTCTGCAGTGACAGCCACTGGAGAGTCGAGCCTATGGTTGGGCGCAATAGACTGGGGAATCGCAATGCTTGAGAAAGCATTCTTCAACGATTATAATGTAGTTGGGTGCAACAGAGTATTGAATGACCTCCGATGTGGTGATAATGGGAGGGATATTCGGTTTCCAAGTTAGGTATACCCCGGACCGTTCTGCCGCAGCAATGCAGAACTTTCACTCATGATGTGGCAGTCAGCACATTCTAAACACACGATGTGCTTCTGCAGGGTCAAGGTGAATTCTCATTATCCGCTAACCTATGGTCTGCCCAAAAATGTTTGGTTGTCAGCAAATCTGTTGCGGCTTGCCATTCAACGTCTGAGTCATTATCACAGCGTAAGCATTTGACGCCCGAAATGATGAGCGCTTATCACGGGTAATTGTCCTCCGTAATTTAAGCGGGGTCTTCAAATTTTTCAACAGAAGTCTACTGCAGTCAACAAGGTTACAATCTATCAGTAAAATCGGGCGGCACGACGGCTCAATCGATGAGCAATCAATGCAGATGAAAATAAACTGCAAAATGCAAAAACTTTTCAACAAATAATAAAAAAATATGGCCTAAAATTTTCACTAGTGGCGTGCTACCGTGACAACGTTCAGCCAAAAATCGGCTTCTGGGTCTGCTTTGCGGTCCACTCCGACCAAGACCCCTTATAACTGTATATTCTGAACCCGGCAACAAACGATTAGTTCAACAACGAACCTCCCCCCCTACAGGAGATGAGCAGGAAAGCAACTCACTTATTAGTATCGTAACCATTTCTCTTCGCCACATCTGCCGCCGTTGCACTCCTTACACCACTCCTACAATAGAAGACCACTTCTTGGTCGACCTTTGGTTTCTCAAACCCAAATTTTTCAAAGAAACTATGGCGCGGGAGATGTAAAGCGCTGGAAAGGACAGAAAGGGGAAGATTCACTGCGCCTGGAATCATGCCCTGCATGACTTCCTCTTTTTCGCGGACGTCGATAATGTATGAGTCCTGAGATAGAATTCACAAAAACCTTTTGAGTTCGTAGAATAAAAATAAACGGGATATGTATGGAGAGCCACATACAGGTGAAGGATTCTGCGTCCTCGGCAAGAACTCCTCATAACTCAGAATTGTAGTATCCCAGTCTCTTTGGAGATCATCCTGCCTCTCCAGCGCTGCCTTTTTCGCGACCTCTTCAGGCGTCCGCTCTCGCTTCGTTGTCTGTCGATCAGAGGCAACGGTTTTTGCTGTGGGGGGTGCATCTGACAAATCAGAGTCGGATCCAGAGAGATAGGTTCGGAATTGGGTTGATCGAAGAAGAAAGCGCGGTGTGGTGGGCCTAGCACAAGCACGTCCGAGAGCTATTTGAGTTCTTCTTGCTGTTGCAATGCGAAACATCTTGTATAGGAGGCGCCGTAAAGGTAAGCTTAACGAGAGCTCTATTTATGCATCTGCCATCGACTGAAGTCACGGTATCTTCCGTGGAGACGGCCGAGAGTGTTCGGGGTCTTATGTCACGACCGCAAAATTGCCGCATTTTGAAGTTCTTCTGTTTGATTTTGAATTTTCCCTCATCCATAGTACCCTTGATAATTGTATCATCAAGTGCTGATGGGATGGGAACACTCCGGGTTTCCAGCAGCGGCTGCATTGCTCGCTAATGTCTTGCGACTTACGTTCTTCCATCGCTACGGTTCTTTCCTTTGGTTCTCTTCTGGCGGTTTCTGAGAGCTCCGAGTTGTTGAGTAAATGATTCTCAGTTCGTCTTTTCCTTGTTGCATGTAGTTCTCACATCCTCCAACGTCCCGAACTTTCCGTGTCGTGTTCTGTCCTCATACACATGTATCGCAATTGCAAAATGGCGGCGACACAAATGCTGGGATGGTTCCCCATTTTTCTACCAACATACCTACGCTGTTAACCTTCTTGGTACACCTTTGGGGGGAAAAAGACTCTTTGCTTTCCTCAGTCTTTATTGCGGTCCACGATTGAAAAATAGTAGGCGTGAGAACACGTTGCGGCACAATGACATGACATATTGCCCGATTCGAATTCCGAATTTGAACCCATCATTTATATAACCCTTCCAAGCCTCTCATTCCCGTCTTTTTTTCGAATTGGAAATTGAGGATGGATCATTCAATGAACACAGGTTCATCTTCGGGGAGTGGCATGATGATTCCTTATCTTCATTTCACAGGTGGCGACTTCCTCATCTTCTCGAGCTGGGCTCCCACATCTCCTGGTGCAATTGCTGGAGCCTGCTTTGTCTTAATTCTGATCGCACTCGTCGAGCGGTTGCTTGCTGCGATGAGAAGTTTATTGGATTTGCATTGGCACAAAAGGTCAAACAATTCATTGTGCAGTTTTTTTTTTGTTATTTCAAATTGTCGTTTTGCATTTTTATTGACCCCTTGTCCTTTGCCTATAGAGCCCTCGCAATAGCTGCTGCGAACGACCAAGCCTTTGCCTTTCAGGGAAGAAAGGAGACAGAACCACCTCCAGCGCGGACTCATTCCAATGTGACTTCGAGTGCCACGCCTTCTGTGGAAAAATCTGAAGAGATCGAGGTACAACATCGGATACCCGCTCTTCCTCCCACTCTCACTCACCGACTACCCCCGATCCGCACTGTTCCTCCGTTCATCGCCGAGCATGATGTTCCGAGAGGGATCTTGTTCGCGCTTCAGATGTTCCTCGGTTATCTTCTCATGTTGGCAGTCATGTAGGTGGCTCCCTTGGATTCTTTTCTGTCTCCGTTCTGACCATCCTTGCACAGGACATTTCAGGCTGCATATCTCATCTCCATTGTCCTCGCACTGGGTATCGGCGAGATGTTGTTTGGAAGAGTCGCTCGTGTCCACTAGTTTGGGTACTTTATTGATTGCATTATCTATGTGCACGGTTGTATTAAATTTAATCGCAAGAGTACCTGTCAGACCTGTGGCAACTTCTCATGCCTGGAAGCTATACAAATATTTCGTTCTTCCAAATTGTAGGTCAAATAATCCGACTCTGAGACGCTGAAATGTTCCCTTACAAAAAAATTTAGCATTGCAAGCCTTTACTCGGTCGTTATGTTCTTGAGTTGGGAACAATGTCGGTGGAGACCACTTGCTTGAAAGAAAGACTTAATCCGGTTACACACCCATATAGTAGAAAAAGTTTTTCACATTCCGAATCGGGCATATTTCAGGAACAAGTCATGGGACACGCTGCAGGAGATATTGGTTATGGCGTAGTATCGCCACCCGAAAATGGGCGTTGAACTCGTGCAATTGTCCTCGTTCTGCTACTGGAAAATTAGTTCTTCGCGTTGTCCAGTCTTACTATTTGTAAGCAGATAATAAGCACGGATGTGGGTGTCTACAAACTACATTTGAAATTTATCTCCAACTTCTCCGAATCCATCAATAATACATTGTTACCGAAATGATAGCTGGTCTCCCTACTGTCTGACGGTCGCTAATTACGCACTGTTTGCTGTGCGCTAATGGTGTCTCTATCGCCATAAGGCTGTTGCGCCTACACAATGCTGACTCGGGGATCCTGTTGGTCCACAATGTGAGTGCATGGCGAAGTAAATGAAAATCTGTTCGCAGGGAATTTAAGTGTACCTAATTAACTCTCCTTTTATTATTGTTGCCACTTCCGGCAAGTATCAACGACGTTGCCAAGTAAAGACACTGCGAAGACCTGGAAGGATGATTTATCTAAATCCGTTGATCCGACATAATGCCTAACGAGGCACAGAAAAAAACTTTTCTTCCTACCTATCTAGGCAGATAAGAAGTCATACGATACAATTTCACACCTTTGCCGCCTTATAAAATGCACTGGATTGTTGAGATGAATATCAAAGGCATTAAGGATGCGTTTTATGGTCGTCTTCTTCCTGGCCCTGTTGACGGCCGTTGTCAATGCGCACTTCCAACTGCAATTTCCGTCTCCAAGAGGACCATTTAATGCTCCAAATGAAGTAAACTTCTGCGGTGCGTCTCAAATATTCGCCACTAGTATATTTATAATCCACTTATGTCTCTCTGTTCCAGATGGTTATCCAAACGCGGCGTCCAATCGAACACTGTTCCCTCTGAGCGGTGGCTACATTACCTTGAGAACAGGGCATCCCAGTTGGACTTGTAGGGCATATTTTTAGCCATAACGAAATGTCGAAATACCTTTACTGACTTTCGTCCAATAGCTGGAGTGCTCATTTCCACCTCCCAAAACCCGACCGCCTTTTCAGAATTCGCTTTAATCAATGGGTATGCTTCAGAGCCTAAAGCAGGAAATTTTTGTCTCCCGCTCGATTTCTCCAAGTCCAATGTGACTGGCCTGCAATCTGGACAAAACGTTACTTTACAGGTCCAGTTATCTTCTGCTTGCTTTGTAACTTTTTTTGGGGCGAACTAATTTTATTTTGCGAAACAGGTCGTTTTCCAAGGCGGCGATGGTAATTTGTATCAGGCAAGTGAAATGGCAGTTGTGAAAGTACTTTTATTAACCTATTGTGAAAATAGTGTGCAGACGTCACGCTTGCGAGCAACCTCAGCCTGGCATCGACTGTTACATGCGCAAACGTAACGGCAACACCAAGCCCTACTGCCAGTGCACATTCTTCATCTAGACTCTCTGCTCAGGCCAAATCTATAAGTTTCGTCACGGCTTTAGTTGCACTAGTTGGCATGCTGCTCTTGTAGTCCGCTACATTATATATTTACAAAAGGAAATTGTCGCGAAGTACAATTTTGAATATCTTTTTTCATTCGACGACTACACTCCAACTTGACATTTACGCTATTTTCTATGAAATGTGCTGATATAGTCTAAATATGGTCACTGTGCAGATTTGGATCTTGATTACAATTGCGGTCGTTGTAAAAATAGTTGATCTAAAAATAGTCTCAAAAAAATAATCTGTTCTGTTCTGTAAGATAAGCTTGCTATAAAGGGCATTGTAGCAGAGTGATATCGCTCAGATCAAAACAATGCTTTCCGTGGTCCTTTTCCAATTGTAGCGCTGCTGGTGGTCACTATCAACGCGCACTTTCAGTTGCAATTTCCATCTCCCAGAGGACCTTTCAACGAGGATAACGAAGTGAAATTTTGCGGTAACATCGTCTTACGCTGCATGCCGTTCAGATTTATCTAATTTGTTTTCAATGTAGATGGATATCTTGACCCAGCGCCTAATCGGACTCAGTTCCCTTTGAGCAGCGGTTATTTCACGATGGATGTCGAACATTCGAAGTGGATTGGTATGGTTTTCTGGGCTAGTTGTTATCACCAGATTATGACATTTCCTTGAGTTGGAGTACTGGTTTCTACTGCTCAGGATGCCTCCTCTTTTGCCAACTTTTCTCAAGTCAACGTTTTCTCCAGTGGCCAAGGTGCAGGGAAATTCTGCATACCACTAGACTTTTCCAAGTCCAACGTGACTGGGCTACAAACGGGCCAGAATGTTACCATCCAAGTTAGTCAGTTCCGCTGATCTCGACTCGGAGTTCATTCCACTTTATCAGATTGTATTCAACGGAGGTGATGGGGCATTGTACCAGGCGAGTGCTTATACTTCAGCCACGGTTACAGTTGGATTAATCTCGTAAGAAATAGTGTGCCGATCTTACACTCGCGAACAACCTCAACTTATCTTCAACTGTCTCATGCTCAAACGGTACTACCACCAGTGGCAGTTCATCGTCTTCGGGTCCTATTTCTATTATGGCAACGTTAGCAGTACTTTCTGGCATGCTTCTGTATTAGTATTGGCATAAAAAATGTCGTGGTTGTTTGCAGGGATATTTCTGGTGATCAACATTCACCATCCATACTCTACAACCTAGCCTTTGACCTCTCATTCAAACCTTCCTTGATGTCACCCCAAATCGAATGAATCCTGCCACCAAGAGAATGCCAATCCACAGACTCGACTCCACTTTCCATCCATCCTGAATCGCCAGCAGACCTTCTGGCCTGCACTCGCCGAAGTAACCAATCCTCATCAATTCCTTGCCATTCGCCAGCGATGCTGAGAAGATTAGGTGAAAGGATGGGAAAGACGTCGTAACGAAGGATGCGCTCCAAAGTCGGGACAGGAATCCCAAGAGGGCGCAATGAGGAGGTAAGGTGGTTGAGCCCCAACTGCGTGAGCTCTGTGTCGAGAAACAGCTCAAATAGGACACGGCGTTCATGAGCACGGTTGTCTTACCGAGCCTCAACCCAGAGAAAAAATTACAATACCAGACCGCGACGTCGTCCTTTCATATACCAGTTACCAACTCATCTGTAATCTGTGAAACTCTGCCTACGCTATCCTTGAACCGTGCGTTCATCCAAACCGTTGTGAAACCTGGATTATGTAAAAAATGCACAATATTAAGCCCGTTCTCCACCTCGGTGTCCGATTGCCAAATCGGTTGGAAGTTATCCTCGCACGTAAAATGAACGACCCATGCCTCGTTTGCGGAGAGAAGAGACCTGTATCGGGGTGTCTTGTCGATGTGTGATCGGATGAAGGCTGGACCCCCGGTCGCGAGGACCTCTAGAACGATTGTGGGACCTTTCTCGAGGACAATGTCCGTGTATTTGTGTTTGTCCCCGTCTCGCAAGTGCCATTGACCTGTCACTGTCCATCCGTAATTCCCTTGCAACCAGTTCGAGAGGATTCCCATGAGCTCAGTATCGTACACGCTCTCCCTTGGGACGGGAGCATGGGATACCCCCCCTACTGTAACAGTTGAACATTTACACGCTCGATCAACCGCCAACCGAATGGTAGTTTTATCAAAGAATCTGAGTGATTCCTTGAGAGTTTCCAGGACGTCGAGTACAGCTTCATTTTTTTTGAATGGGGGTGCGATTAGAGGAGTGCGAGAAAATTTGAGCGGGAGAATTGATGTTCGGATATACCCATCCAAGACAGGGGATGCCATACGGTAGGTTAGCCTCTGGGTTGGCCCCAATAATACGCCTTCTGCTGTCAAGAAATCGGCGAGGGTCTCATCACTTTCGGGTATGGTCACATCTTCGAGATACCCAGCGAAGCGAGTTCGGAGGAGGTCTAACGCAGCTTCTGCTGAAGGCGACATGAGGGAGGTTCGCATTGAACGAAATGTGGGATAGTTGGAAATGTCGAAATAAAGATTCTCTGTGGCACATCGCTGCCAGGTATCGTATGACAATGTCGAGGAGTGGTTTAGAAGTAATTGCAGGTGGTTGTAGATTAAGCGCCCACAAAGGCCGACAATGCCCGGGTGACTATACCCAAATATGAGCGGTGAAACAATGATACAAGCGATGTAACTCACCCGTTGGACTTGGCCCATATATCTTCGATGACAGCGTCCTCTATCGAAAATTTGTAATCATTTTCAAATTCATTGAACAATTTCCTCGTCTCCTCGATGGTAAAATACGAATTATTGATACGGTCTGAAATGTTGAACGGGGAGGAGAAGGGGTGGGATGAATTTAAGTGCAAGATGCTGGAAGTACCTGCAGAAACGACGCTTTTGATCGCATAACGGTCTACGTCGTTTCTGGTTGCTCTGAGAGTGCGAAGAAAGCTGTTTCGGATCTCGGGAGATGCTGCATGCAATTCGCTGAGCTCATCTATGAGAAGGACGATCCCTTGAGTCCACTTCGCAAGAAGAAAAGCATCAAGAAAAGTTGTTCGAGATACGATGGGCGAGATTGAAGGTGCAACCGGCAGACTACCGATACCAGATTGGATTACGCTGTTGATCGATTCCCAAAAATGTGTTTCAGTTCCCCGGTAGTCTAACTGCTCAAACGAGAAGCTGGCCAAAAGAGTCGTTAATCGCGCAGCATACAGATGCATCTCACCATAATGACTCACTACTCTGTACAGTAGCCAATGCTCTCCAGCTCCTTCTTGAGCCACAATAACCGTGTTGACTTCCCTGATGCGCGGGCGCCCGAAAGTAACACGTATTGATGATTTGCCACGGCATTCAGACAGTTGATGCTGGCTGGCTGTAGTCCTGGATCTAAGTAGTAATATCCGGCCTGGTCTATCTGCCGAATTGAGCCATTGACAGTCCACCTTTTTGCTATGGAGTTGGGTTTTACTGCTTGTGCCTTGGGAGAGGTTCGCAGCTACTCACGAAAGCGCTTCGCCATGCGATAAGCTATAATTCAAATTCGCGTTGTCATAAGATATGCATTGAGTGTTACATACCCGTTATCTTTACTACTATGTGGATGTTTGTCTTGGAGGGTTGAGTCGGGAAGGAGTCTGAAAGGCTATCCATTGGGTCTAACCTTTCCAGACTACCTCCCATTGACTCGATGCGTTCAGGGAGTGTGTCGACTGGTTTGGCGGCAATAGCGTTTACGTCTCTGGGCTAAATAGGTGGTAAGGTGAGCCACATCACTTCACGTTGCCACTCATCCACCTTCCATAATTCCAACATGTGAGGACCAATATGTTGAAGGGCATCCAGAGCTCGCTCGCTGTGAATTTTCTTTTTCAGGTCGGCAACATCGTCCTGGACAAGGGCATCAACTGGAAATACGATCGTTTCATCCTCGATTACGCAAAAAAGACGAAGAGGTGAGAACGGCATGGATGTGACCTGTGAAGACGACCACCGTCGGAGGCTTTGGCTTTATTGCAGAACGCGGCAAGTGTTATTCCAGTTCCGTTAGATCCTGCAAGATGCGATTGGAGTCGCTATGAAGATTATTCAAGTAGGGAGTTTCTAGTAATTATTGCGTATGCGTAACGGAGAGTCTCATATATATGACCGTGTCGTGCGGCGCAGTAATCGTCGCACGATCAGCTGCTGCAATTGCTGATGTGACAACCTCTTGACCTTATAAGTTATATGTTGAATATTAGATGGTGAATTTGATATTAGAACGCGGCTAAATGTACTACATGAATGAATGTCATTTTCAAAAATGAGCGACGACGAAATGGGAGAATGAATTCATTTAGAAATTAGTATACAATTTTTTTTGGAACAAAGCCACTGGGTCAGTCAAACTAGATAATTCAGTAACTTGGTATGAGGAAGTAACCTTCACATATCTTCATCATAAGTGCAAGAGTAGCAAACTGGCAACTAGAGCTGCCATCACCCAGAAATTTATCAGGGATGCCACCGGAAACGACACTCCCGAACTATAGCCACTGCCACTTGAACTTGTGTTTGAGCATGCAATGACTGAAGAGAGTTTGACATTATTGTTCAGAGTGATATCAGCACACTGGTGTCCAGAAATTGAGCCACAACTCTTCCATGAAGATTAATGGAATCATTGACCTGGTATAAGATGCCATCGCCACCGTTGAAGACAACCTACATAATTAACCTCAAGTAAAAATCCCACAAGACACAAAGAAAAACGACTGACCTGAATGGTGACGTTTTGCTCTGGCTGAAGACCAGTGACGTTGGACGTGGCGAAATCAAGAGGGATGCAAAAGTTGCCTACGCCTTTCCCTGCACGGTATCCATTGACCAATGAAAAATTGCCAAAGGACGTAGCAACCTGACCGCCACGGGAAACCATTACACCAGCTGAAAACGAGCATAGGGTTTCACTTTCGATGAAGAGGGAAGAGAGGGCGCCATACCGGTCCAATCAGAGTGATCAGCTACTGTCATGATGAAAAATCCGCCCGACAGAGGGAAATGCGTCCGACTGTACGCGGGATTGGGATAACCCCCTTAGAAAACATGTGAACAAAATTCTCCTCTGAAACACCATGTAATACTAAACGACTCACCACAAAACTGTGTCTGAGTGGTATAATTGACGGGTTCTCTCGGAAAGGGCAGAATAAGCTTGAAGTGTGCATTGGCAGCAGAGATGAGCGCCAGCAGCAGCAGGAGAATGCAGTTTTTGCTGGAGAAGGACGACATATGGAACATCAGTTGGAAGATGAAGTGAGCGGTCGTCTGCCGTAAGTACTAATATCATGATGGGCGTTGTGAGCAAATCCGGTGCTTGGCAGCCGAAATATTATTCCACCTCAGAGCCCTATATATCCCAGCCCTCCCCATAAGACACCCTTGTTTTGTTACCTTGCACCCTTCCCGAAACCAGATCACCTTCCTCATTCATCTCGATCAACATCGGCCACCCAACCAGCCTTTCCGTTGTTCGACTGTACCAACCCACCATCCTACCTTCTTTTTATTATTACTTGACAGTCGGAACACATGAATACATTGGCGTAGCCCAGCCCATTGGTCCTTACTCTCATGCTTCACTCACTAATATATCATCAATCTCAGGCTGGGGACCAGTACTCTTCTGATTCACTAAAATTTGAAATTCAGGCGGTGATGTTGCGTACTGTACATGTTTTGGTGTTCAGTCAGAGGAATTTTGGCTGAAGAAAGCCACCCATGGCCAGCGGTATTGTCACTGGCAGAGTTATCATTGGGCGCTTAAATTTCAAGGTCAGGTCATTCACTGCGAGGCACCTCTGCAACTGCCACCCCGTCCAAAATTGTGTTTTACTGTATAAATTACACATTGAGGGTTAAAACTCACATATAAGCATCTCCAACGCTACTCATACTGGATTAGAATTTTAGATATTTGATGTTCATAATGTGTTCTGGTTCCGTGGTTTAGCAATTAAATAATAGGATTCTAGTCCTCCTTGTCAGATTTTTTTTAACAATTTATAATATTCGCCATCTGAGACTGACACATCACTAACGCATTATAAAGACTACAGTTACAAATAAAGCAGTTAGTGACCGAAACCTATTCAATCCTCTCATGACTCGAATATGCGAAATGACATATGCAATTGAAATAACGGAAATCGAAATATTTCTATCCGCCAACGGTGTCCTGATCTTCTTTACTATGTCCTCCTGCCAGTGGCTGCGAGATACTTATCATCACCATGATATTCCGAAATGTTACTTCGGGATTGAATTAGGAACTCAGTTCAAGTATCTAGGGTCCGAATTTTTGGTTCACAGACAGGCCGCAGTATTGGAATTCTTACTTAGCTTGGGTATGACTCTTCGTCTACGTGGAATTCTTTGCAGAGTCAAAAAGGCTTACCAATTAGCCGCATCTCGCTTACCCGCATCTGCCGGTTCGATTCGTGGCGGTGTCATCAAGGTTTGACGAATTACTGTGGCGCCGAAACGAGTTTGATCTTTGTCTGTAATCAGCTGGAAATATTATATAGTCTGGCCGACACACACGCCTTTTCAATGTGAGCGCAGTCAGTGCAACTACTCAACTATAAGATCCTGGTCTCTCGCCTTCTGCTATTCCTTCGTCTGCTACAATGTTGCAACTTCGACGACGAGAAATTCCCTGGGAAGTCGTTGATAACAAGACAGTCGATTTGGTGTCAATGTATGATGATAACGAAGGTAGAGAGTTCTGACTTTTGCATTGTAAATCGGAATTAATTTGTTCTACCCTGAAGATCTTAAACTTGTTACAATGAAAGGGGTCAATGTCCGACGGAAATTCCTCCTCGATGTCAGACAGGACGCGCGTCTAAAGGTTGAGCTTCGAAAAGCGGTTACTTTTGCCCGGGAGCAACTTCTCCAAGAAATCAGAAGAAATGGCTATAATATCCTGCTATTTGAGAGGTCGGTCTTACTCCTCCTTCATCCCTGTCCGTTCTCTAACTCCTCTGTTAAGCTGGCAGGTTACCTTACTACGTAAAGGTGGTCTCTACCGAATCGAAGTAGAGTACACTGGTCGACGTATGTGCAACCACTCTCGTCAACTCCTCGTTTATCTGATGTCGCCCCTAGCTGCTTCTGCGACCAACGCAATCCCTAGACGGCATCCACCTTACATGGCAGTGCTTCAGCACGTCATGGGACTTAGTTCCGAGACATCTTCCGAAAAGCAAGACGACAATAAGCTGCTACATGTTGTAGGACTCAGTACCGAGACATCCTCCGAAAAGCAAGACGACAATAAGCTGCTACGTGTTATCAGCCGTCGCATTTCCAGATGCTCTTCATTCCTCCGACCTCAATGCAATGTTTAGATTTTCAAGCATAATAATATATATCTGTACCACTATGTATCCGTCTTCTTCATATTTAATATTGTATTTACCCTCTCAATTGAAAAATGGTATTCATTTGTTGGAAATTATCCCCAGAGCGTCAAATTACGACTACACTGCAATATTCTGGGGATGCATCATTCCCAGCAATTCAAGTCGACAAATGGTTCGGCAATGTGGAGGCGAATTAGATGTTCACCTTGCTTCTCTCGATTCTACTTGTAGGGCGCATTGCGTAACCAGTCCATGACTGCATTGACGACATACGATGAGTCACTCAAATCTGACAAACACTTTGAGTTGCATACCTCATCGTATAAACTAACACGCGGCGCGGCAAGAAGCTGCAGCCCTAACCAGAGGACCCCGGCTGTCATACCGCTTCCGCAGCTTGTTATCACGGGCCTCTCCCCTCTAACGACCTTTCCCGCAATCTCGGTGCCAACTGCCTTATTTAATGCCTCGCGGACGTCAGATAGTGGTAGGAATGTGGTATATTCGGGTCCCGCTCTGGGCTTATGTTTTTGGAGGAATAAATTGAAAGGCAGTGAATGGGAATTCGGAATATGGCCGGAAGGGAGTCCCGGACGAGGTTCTGGGTCTAGTCCTGTGTATCTGGATTCCTGTGAAGAAACGAAAGACACTGTGATCGTGATACGGACCTTCCATGAGATCTTGCATCGAGAACTATTTCTGATATCGATGAAGTCAGATTGGAATTTGTTACCATTTGTTCGTAACCTATTCAAATGCTAAATATAAGCAGAACAAAAAAGCAATACATATTAATCACTTCGAATGGCTTCTGCGTTGAGTTGGGGAGCGGGATAGGTGCTGGGTTTAATTTCTGTATTGGGGGCAGACGTATCGATTGGGAATCCTTCGTCAATCCAGCGAGGGAGACCTCCGTCTAGGACACTGGAGTTTAGATGCCCAAAAGTTCGGAACATGTACAGAGCCCGAGGAGCGGAGAAAATGCCATGAGAATCATATCTTGATTACAGTTAGATTGTGCATCGATTCAATCTGTGCATTAACTCACATTATGACGTGGCTTGAAGGAAGTATTCCGAACTTCTCTATCCCAATCTCCGGATTTTAGTTCAAACCTGACAACCCACCTGGTTTAGAACATACCACAAGCCTCTGCAAAGGTTTTCGGATCGGGCATCATGTGTTTGAGTCCAAGTTCATGGTCACTTGCGACCTCATCGAGATCAAGGTATTGCGCCGTAGGGATTCTTTTCGCAAGAAACTCATCTTTTGCTTTCCGAGGCGAATCAGGCATGAACCAGCTCGAATCAAGCACAGAGACGGAAATTGGATTGGACCTGGTCAACTCGCTGACCTCTTTTGGAGTCACCAAGTAGGGTGTAGTGGTTGAAGACATTCTCCTTAAGCCATATGCATGACGCTTAGAAGCCCGCAAGAAATGCACCGACGTTCTCAGCACGAAGAAACCCATTGCAAAGTGCTTTGATCTCCGGTGAGCCCAAAGAGAGCAACCGAAGACCCTTGAAAATAACAAATGTCAACAATTTCCGACAATGTCAAACTCGCCTCGATAACTTTCTCCATTCAATGCCTTCAGATCAAAGCACCTGGCTCATTTCTGTACCTCAGGGACATGACCCTCATAGCCTCTTTCAGAAATTAGCCGATAAGCTGACCACCCAAGCAAAATTGCCTCCTCGAAATATTGGGCAGCTTGTCATTCCGTCATTTAAAGTCAGTGCAGTGGCTATTTCGATGAGATATTTGTTTGATTGCTGTGCTGAAGCAAGTTTTGACAGACTGGGACGCTTGATTCGCTTATCGGATTGTCAGAAGACCTTCCTAAGCAGGACAGCTTCTTCACTGCCACGGTTGCGAAGTCGGTGGATACCCTTCGTAATCTCCTAAACAATGATCCATCCAAATTGGCACAACATATCTTGATCGACGAGGGCAACGTAGAAAGCTATCTTCTACATGGTTGGAAGTGGAATGACGGTCGTTACGATGTCCAGAAGAGTCTGCGAGAATTGGTAGATATTTTGAATAAAGTTTGTTTCTTCGTTGCTTTCTCCCCCCTTTTGACTCCCTCGCCTAACTGATAGGGCGCGAAGTAGGAAATGAGCTCGATCGATAATGCGCTGAAGACAAAGTTAAATAACTATAATTTGATCAAGGGAACGTTAACGCAGCTGCAACGAAAGAAGACGTGAGGACTGCCACTCTCTTCAATCACTTTGGGACCTGATCGTAGTATTATTTATCAGTGGAAATCTCTCAGTACGCTCCCTCGCAGACGTCGTCTCAAAAGACAACTTTATTCAGGACTCAGAGTATCTGGAGACCGCCCTGGTTGCGGTTCCAAGGTGAGTCGACTTCCAATAGTTCATCAATTCCGCCTAAGTTGTATAAACAAGGGCGCTCGTAAAGGACTGGAATACCAAATACGAGCGGCTTACTCAAATGGTGGTACCACGAACTTCTCAGTAAGATTAGTTTTACATTAATCGTCACTATCGATTCTGATTGCAATCCATCCCCAACAGCTTGATTACGCAGGATGATGAGTTTGCGTTGTTCAGCGTTGTCATTTTCCGAAGAGTGCATGACAACTTTGTGCAGAAGTGCCGAGAGAACAAGTAAAACATCTCCAACTACCTTTTGCCAAGTTTCCTAGAAAGCTTAACGTTACCGTAGATTCATAGTCCGGGAATTTGTCTATTCCGAGGAAGAAATTTTGAAGCAACAGCGGGAATTAGAGGTAGCTGGTACAACAGAGAAAGAACTATGGGTTCGTGACTTTGCAAACGAGATGGCCAATGCGACACTGATTAGCCTCATAGACTGAGCTATTACGCCTTGCTCGTACAAACTTCTCTGAATCATTCCAAATCCTTGTGCATCTGAAGGTCATCCGCCTCTTTGTCGAGAGCGTGCTGCGATATGGATTGCCAGCCGAGTACGTTGGCATCGTAGTGAAGGTAAGCTTGGTGTTCCTCTGGGTCCTCCGGTTTTCTGATGCTAGATCGATCAAAGCCGGAGACAAAGAACACAAAGAAGGTGTTCAACGTCCTACAAGCACAATTTGCATACCTGACTTCAAAGTCGAACGCTGCTCAGTCCAATAAGGCAGGGAACGAAGAATTTGTCGGCGAGTTCCAGACAGTCCTAGATCAGGAGTTCTTTGATTTTATTCTGTACGAAGTACCCTGGATTATTGCTTAAAAAGCGTTTCAAAGGGGGCATCCAGACTTTTTTTTTGGCTAGTAATTACTGTCTAGTATTTCGGAAGATGCTACCAGCCAAATCGGTGTAAAATAGTACTATACATGAGATTGAGAAAACCGTGATGACGGAAATATGCAGAGGATGAATAGACATGACACAAATACAAACCAGCAACTGAATGCGTGTGGCATAACGAAGTCTGGATAGTAGACATGAAAGAATGGTTAAAAAAACAATACGTGGAAATATTTGGAAGGTAACAGTAAAAAAAAAACATAGTATATATTGAAGGAACATAACAACATCATTCGTTGAGATGGAAATTTTTGATGATCCCGTTCGTTCGTTATTCGATCCATTTTGTTTGGGGATCAAACCAACGATAGGGGCATAATCTCCTTTACAATCCGAGATTCGACATCACTCGTGATACTTCGGCAGCGACATCATCGTCGTCCCGATCAACTCCACCCATCGCTTGAGCCTGAGCTTGACTAGCGGCGGCGGCAGCCGCCGCAGACGATGCACTAAAGACGCCCGATGATCGAGCTGAGAGCGGAGGTCCATACACACTAGGGAACAACGGTGCATTGACAGACATGGGACTCGAATTGGCGCCCTCTCCAGTCGACGTGGAAGGCGAGTCTGGGGGAAGATAGCTCGAACTCGTTTCCGTGATTCGGGAGAGGGAATGCGTCAAGTCGAGAGACTGGGCGCGGTTATTCAATGACCGAGGTTTATTGATCTGTTCTTTTAGCTTGGCTTCCAAGAGGGAGTCGGAGCCGCGTTTGAGCGCATCCTGGGCATGCCTAGAACGAGGAGGCACTCCGGAGCCCTGGGAGAGGAAAGGTCAATTGTGATAACGATAAAAAGATAGTTAAAAATAGAACATACAATGGGAACGAGCTGAGTGGGCGTCCAATAATCCAGATCACTTGCGATACTAAACGTGTCGACATTGGGTTCCTGAGGTTCGAGATTATATAGATAGGCAGGTGCGTTGAACAGCGCTTTCACATCCGGAGAAGAGTTGGCCAGCCTGAGCCTCCGTTCCGCCATCAAGTCAGGGCGACCCATGTCCATCGACTCTGCAAGAATAAATCGTGAGTCGAGCGGCGCGAATTGAGAGCAACAATCATCAAAAAAAAAAGCTTACCGTGACCACGAGTCCTTGCCGTCGAAAGGATCTTACTCTCAAAATGAGGAAACGCTTCCGCAAACGAATCGTTCCTCTTATGCGTATGAGCCGTCGGCGAAGGATAAAAAAGCACATTATGGGTCTGCAAAAACTGCTCAAGCATCTCCCTAGCAGTGAGCAAGAAATCGGTGTTGCTGCGCTGGCACCGGAACTTGAACGAGTACTCGGTCGGTGCCGACTCTGTGACAACAACGCCGCCACCACTCGGAGCTCCGTTCGAGCTTGCATTGAAGCGTTTGAAGTTGGGCGAAATGGAGACTTGGAGTTCGCGTTTGATGTGTTCGGCCAGCGTGTTGAAATCGGTGGAGGCTGTCACCCGTGGCAGATCGGGGCTTGGAGGGACAGCCATGTCTGCTTCAAATGGGACGTGGTCCTAAAAAAGAATAATGAAAAATGATCACAGCAAAGCACAAGTGAGATTTTTACCAAAAGCATTGCGGCTGCAATCTGAACTTGACTCTCTGGACCATAGATCGTAACCACATCCGAGGCAGTCTCCTTATCAGGGAAGCGAACGCGGGAATTGGTCTTGGACTCGATATCATGAATGAAGATGCTCTTTTCGCCTAGCAATGTGCGATGATATCTGCGTGGAATGCAGACAGTCTCATTGACAAAGTCCTTGTCCTAAAATTAAAATAGATAGTCTAGAAGTAAGTCGGGAGTATCCGAAGAGAAAACCACCTTTGGAGCCACAAGTTCCATCACGGACTGCTTCAAATTCTCCAGATTGGCTGCGTTCTTAGCCGGCGTGCGAGCCACGACGTTGTCGTCATTATCGTTATATCCACCAAGAGCCGCAAATTCGTCAGCGTTCGAGAACTTGACATAGACTCCGTACTTCTTCATGATACGCTGGATGCTTCGTCCGCCGACGCCAATGATCCGTTTATGGTATCCTTCCGGAACATGAAAGGATATCTCGGCAGGCAGCTCTTCTTGCAAAAGCGAAAGTCCTTGAAGAACGGAAGCATCCGTCCCGGCAATGTCGATCAAGAAGTTGTAGTCGTTGAACGTCTCAAACTTAATTTTGACGTTGGTCGTCTGCATGATCTTGTTGATCTTCCCATTCTTCTTGCCGCTGATAAACTCCCGGTGGTCGTTGGAGAGTTCAATCTGGAAACGGATCTCGTGGTGGAAGGCCTGAAGAGGTGGAAAAAGGATGAATAATCAAACGACATGGGCGTTAGATGACGCAAACCTTGATAATATCCAACTCCAATATCAAATTGACCGCCGCGCGAACTTCATGTTCAAGACCGTGCATCTCGAAACACATGCTTTTGAACACAATTTCGGCTCCGGAAGCTATCGATATTTGTTTGAGAAGTGTGTTGACCGCAGTGGTATTCAAAGCTGGAGGAAGTAGGGCGTTAAATTGAACCGGCAAAAGCCAGAATGAGCCAATGTAAAATTGACAAGCCTGAAGACACGACTTGAAAATCAACAAATGGTCGAAACAGTAGAGGAACTTACGAGTTGCATGATGGATCGAATTGTACGTTGGATGTTGACCCTATCATCGCCATAAACCGTGATGAGACTCGTTGAACTGCCCAAGAGTGGCAGCTGAATAAAAGTGGCATTGTCGCTCATAATGGTCTTGAGTTCCTCCGTCCGTTCCGTGACCATCCAATCCAACTTGCGAGGGAGGATAGCCGCATCACGAGACAGGATAGACTTTGACTGAAGATTGGTATCAGAGAAAAATCGAAAAAAAATCTCTGAAGTGACAAAACGTACTTTGCTGATTGGGATCTGGCTAAGCATATCCCGAGCTCTCTGGACGCCGAAAAATTCGCCAGTAATCCATATGATGATGTTGTTGCGGGCTGCGGTAGCTCCAGCGCCTTGGTCTGGACCGACGAGGTCCTGCAAGGGAGAAGGATAGTAGATGTTCGTAGCTGTCTCTTCCTGGATCGACTGTAATACAGCCCTCTTTCGACCAGCAACGATAGAATAAAGTTTTTGATCAATCTCGCACATCTCGACGTGCAGTCCACTCTGAAGAGAATGTCGATCAGCTAGGCCTTTAAAGATAATAATGATAATAAAAGATACGCACCAGTTCATCAAGCATGACGAGTAAACGCACACGAGCAAGATCGACAGCGTCTTCTGAGCCGGTGATAACTAGCTCGCAGACCCGCTCTGTTTCGAGACCTGACCAGCCCGCGCTGCTGCTAATTCCATCGGGAGGAGTCCTATTTGACAAAGACTGCGGGCTATTGACGACAGCGATGTGGGCGAGAGTTTGAGAAGCGATGTCATCGAGCTTGCGGCGAACCTCAGGCTTAAGCGTAGGCTTCGAAAAAGGTGAGTCGAGGATCTCGGACCGCGTCACCTTGATGGACGAACGATGCTATAAAGCGGAGTAGATAACGCGTAAGAATTTGGAGAACGGCAAATTTTACCTGGATAGGACATTCTTTGAGAATCAAACCGCGAGCGGCCATGACCTGCTGATACGCTCCAGTGATATGAAAGTTCCATCCTCTGCCCTGGCCGACTGGGTAGTACGAGACATGACAACCATGAAGAGACATGGCCATCACAGCGAGCTTTTGGACGGCATCTGCATCTGCTGAGACATCTGAGATGCTCTGAGTCGGAAGCTGGTGCTGGAGAACTGCGGAAGAGTATGGATCGATGAAAGACGGAGAGGCGAGAGTGGCAGCGGCGGCGGCATTGGCAGCATCGACCTGAGCCTGCTGCTGGAAATCGAATTGTCGCGACCGGCGTGGATAAGTAAAGGAAGTGGTGTAAACATCCATTTGGGGGAGAAAAAGGGGATTTTTATCGGGGGTATTCTTTTGTTGTAGGAAGGGTATTTTGAGACAAAACTGGTATCAACGTTTTTTTGGGAGAAAAAAAAATCGTCCGTGTCCCAGTCTCTAATACGAAGGAAGAGACGAAGAGAGAAAAAAGAAGTGGATATATAGGAGCAATAAAAAAAAATAATGATTGCCCAAGCACCAACCCCTTGTCTCAGGCGGAATGCGCGGCTCAAATCATTTTATCGCACGGCCTTGAAATTCAATTCCATGACATAACTCCTTCCATTCCAATAAACTGTAAATCCCTAAATTTAATGTCTAAATATCCTCATCGATCTCTTCGAATTCCATCTCCCACTCTTCTGCATCGAACAGTTTGTTGAAACAGTTGCCTGGCATAGAGAAATGCGTGTATGGCTGCTTCGCGTTCAGCCTTTGTCCACAACGATAGCAGAAATGCTGCCGACATTTCCAGCATGTCATCTTTGCAAGACACATCGATCAGACTTAATGTCATCGGTCTAAAACAAAAAACTCACATGATTGCAGCCCATGTTCTTTTCTACATTGCATCGGCAGCCAGGACACATCGTCGTCGAGCTCTTCAGATATTCCATGTTGGCTTTTTCTTCCTGATAGGTCGCCACCATTCGTCGGAGGTTGACTTTGCCAAAGCGACGTTCCAGTTCCACTCTTTTTCCTGATCCTTCTTCAGCGCCGAGGTATTCTAGTGCTAGATCTTCGTATTGGGCAATAGGACATTTATCAAGGGGTCCGTGCCTACGAGAGGGCCTGAATAAAAATAAAGAAAGTCGTTTTCTTGGCTTACCATGTTCGTTTACAGAACGCGCAAAATGTAAACATACATCTGGGGCATTGTCGAAGCCCGTTCCATCCCGATTCCGAGTCGTCATCAATATCTGCAGGTTTGGGCACAGGCGCTTGGCATACCGATACTGGGCAATGAATAATGTTCGGATCTGTTATATATAGTATTAATCACTGCGACGAATCGATCATAAAGCTTTGACCTCCCTCTCTCATAAGCTCGTTTTTCTCTCAGCCACTTCCATCGCGTCAGTTCATCTTCCGTGACTACCCTAGCCACCTCCTCTTCACCCGCCTCCGTTCCTTTCTTGACGCACTCTGGATCAGGACACGCCACTCGCCCAACATCTCCTTCCAGAATACACATTTTCCAAAAGTCCTCCAAGCAAGATCGACAAAATATGTGCTTGCATTGCAATTGCAGGCATTTGGACCCTTTTAGCCATGTTAGGCAGATCGAGCATGAATAAGAGTTTTGAGCAAATTGTTTGGATTGCGATGATTCGTCGTAAGCTTGCAAAAGTGGAGCAATCATCTGTGGCGCTGGGTGAGGAAGACTTTGTTCAAGGATCGGCTATCATTATTTCTTACAAGCATTTACAAAAGCTCAACGCACGAGATAAAGTTGGAGTTGGATTGAGCAATCAGAAGTTTCTCTAGAAACTCGCCAGTCCGAATGTATTCGACCCAGTTGTACAAAGCGGGTTCTCCTGTTTGCCATAGATTAAGCAGAAGGGAAGAAAGACTAGCGGTATCGGGAAGCCAGACGTGAGTAGCGCGAACGGATGTGATTTGCGGAGAAACGTGAAGTGGGTAATATAATGGTAGGTTGATGTGAACTAGAAGTGGTGGAAGAGTCGAAAGAGATACTGTTAGCACCGTTGGCTTTCGTCTGAGTGCTTCCGGAGTATTGGATGATGGCTCAAAGATCATGACGGATTTCGACGTTCCAAACTCGATTGGAATTTCCAACTTGAGACTGCCATCCAGGCTTTGACTAGAGACGTATTCCGGATAGATGGACTGGAATTGTAAATGATTAGTCGATTAATACTAGAAATGCAACAGTGACCACACCTCCAACACTTCAAATTCTTCCTTTTGCATTGCGAGGCATTGTTCAATGTCCTCTTCACTGTAGACATTTTCACTCGATTTAGCAGACATGATAGTTCGTGGCAAAGTGATGTGGACTAGACTGTCCAGGCATTCACGTTGACAAAGTAAATATAGGGTCAACAACAGTCCACAATTTTCAGACGCCCATGAGCGCTAACACAATGGCAGTGAGTCCACTGCCATTGTCTCGACAACAACCACCGTCATCTCAGGATTTCGTACGTGCCCTAAAGGCACCCTCCGATCCACCAGTTGAAGGCGGTCCAACTAAAATTGACATCGCCGAAGCAGCATGGGCGAACAAAGCGTTCTATGTCCTTTGCAAGGGTGAGGTCATCACGGAGTGGATTTTGACCAAATTGTTAAAAGAAAAGGATAAGGAAACGTGTGTATGGAACCAGTCTCTCTTGTTTTGTGCAGAGGAAGCTTATAGAATCCAACGCACAGGCAACCTTTGATATAAGATACTGGAAGCTACTCCATGCTATTTGCCACGAAACACGAGAGGTTAATAAGAACACTAAAAGCGCAAACCATCGCGATCTGAAGACATGGTTGACTCCTCTTCTCCATCGTATTCCACTGGGTCCTGCGATCGTCTCCTTCTTCACTGCCATTACCACCCAAGAGATCCACCTCGCTGCTCTCGCTAGCGAGTTCACGTCGTGTATAACGATATTATGGCCCATTGCCGTGCAAAAGATGAATGCGGAAATCCTGCAGGAGTGTTTTGGAGCTTCGCTGCTTCCGGTGTCGTCCCACAGTGAGCTGAGAAAAGTCGGTCTCATGGTGACTGCTTCCTACCGGGACTCTTTGGCCAATTTCTCAAATAAGAAAAAGGCAAGTGACAACCTCTTTCTTTTTTAAAAAACAAAACCCTTATTGGGTGGTTACTAGCTGTATCAAATTTTTCTTCAAAACCATCTTCTCTCATGGATGAAGGCACAACCTCATTCTGAGGGGCAGGACGCAAGACCAGCGTTTCTCGCAGCGGGAATAGATACCGTCTTTAATCTTGATGTCCTCCGACACACTCACGAATCCAAAGCCGACAATCCCCTCGTCTCACATCTCAGAGCCATCAGAGACGAAAATAAACCGCTCGTCCACGAATTCATTCCAATCTTGTTCGTGCAGTACGTGAAAGCGTTGAACAGACACCGTGGCGCCATCTTCAGCCAAGGTTCACAGACTCAGCCCGGTGCGGTATTGGAGCACATTCGGCAGAGCGCAATGAACTTTTTTACGCTTCTGCTGGCTCTCGTCGCCGATGGTAGTGGCGGTCAACACGAAAAGAGCGCTTGGCAGACGAGGTTGGCGTTGTTGAGAACGGTGGATCAAGAGAACTTGTTTAGCCAGAAGCAAGCGGGATCACGAGTGACCATGAATGGGATTTTGGAGCTTGTGTTGAGTGGTTTGAATGACGGGTGGAAAGGTAAGCGAGCGAGTTGCTTTTATTACTATTATCAATCAGAGTTACTGACATCTCGCCTTGTAGAAGAACATTTGGAATGCATCGCCGTCTCCATCCAGTGCCTCTCGACGATTACTCGCAATGATTACGATCTCATATTACCTATCCTCCCCCGAATCCTCCCCCGAATCCTTCAGGTTTGAATTTTTTAAAATATCGCTTTCACACACTCGGCATACGAATCTTAACTATTGACACCCTCGTAGATCCCTACATCAAATAACTCCCACTTTGAATTCCTCGACTTGATTCTCACCTACTACACCAAAACACGAACGACCAACGTCTTTATTGAAACCCTCATCGAGTCCATATCTTCCTCTCCTTCTTCTACCAGCTCGACTTCCTTGGCCAAATCCGCAGCCTCTGCCCAGTATCAGGTATCGTTTTCCAGCGCTGTCATGCATGACGTTTTCCTCGCCAAACTCTCAAAGGCCATTCGCACTTTCATGACAGAGAGCCAATGCATAGAAACCATAAACCACGTTCGCGATGCCGTCAAGAACACCTGGGAGACTTGTGACGCGACGCACAGATCTTTCAAAAAGAAGCGGAAGTTGACAGGCATGGATATGGAGGTTGATGAGCCTCAGCATCAGCCTGGGTTCAGTGAGGATGAGGCAGGAGCAGCGGTGGTGTTTGCGTTGGTGAGCAGACTCGCGTCTGTGGTGCTGTCGTCGCTTCCTACGCAATCGTTGTCTGCTGCCACTTCGGAGCAAGTCAGGGTGTCTCTGCTTGAATTTCGAAGTGAAGTCGTGCATCATGCCCTTTTTAAGTGTATTAAGGCTTTGAAGAACAAGAACGGCAAGAAGGAAGATACGTGGCCTATCGAAGTGTCTCTCTCAGGGATACTAAGGTTGCTCTACGCGGTGAATGTATCGAAAAACCTTTCTTTGCCCTGCGAGGTGGATGTAAAGATTTATTTGAAACTGATGGAATTGCTCACCGAAGAGGACCTTTTACCAGAACTGACCGTCGAAGTGGTACGTACTCGGCTTTTTTTTTCATTCTAAACATATTCCGACGTTCCCCTCCCTGCGTCATGTTGTTCTAGTTCCGCACTCTACTTTATGGCCTTTCGACGAGAGAGGGATTGAATCACGCAGAAATTTTCGATCGTGTTCTCGAGTTCCTAGAGACGAACTTCAAGTTTACACAGTCCAATGTACGATGGGCCGGGCACAGCTATCACCTAACAAGGGGTGAAGATGGAAAGGCTCGGTCTGCCCTTGCAGTAATGTGTATGTTGATCGAGCATTGGCTTCCTGAGATCGAGTGAGTTTCTACTGTCATAGGATTATTGCACATTCCTGACCTGGACGTCGCCTTTTTCTTAAAAAAAATGAAGTTTGTTGGCGTCTCTAGAACAGATCAGGCGCTTCGTGAAGTTGATCATATCGATCAGGTTTGGGTTATCGGAGTTGAAGCCAGAGTCGGAGTCAACGTGTGGTATGAACTCTGAGAGAGTTCTCCTCCATATTTTACACTCGGCAGCGTTTTGGGAATGTAGAAATATCCGAGGTGCGTTCTTGGACCTCTCCCCGAGAGACCCCGGCGCAATTTCTCTGACATATATTCAACAGTCGTATTCCTGGACCTCATCAAAGAGACGACCTCACCATTACTCATCCCAAGTTCAGCACAAGAAATCTTCGAAAAGACGGCCCTTCTGGTGAATATATCGATATACCGTCTTTTCTTACTTTTCCCGTTCGAATATTTCACGACACAAATCCTGAGTCATTTCATTAAAGGCGTATTGTGTGCTGACTCTGGTCTGATGACGATGTGTGCGTCGAAACGGGTTGTTGGGTTGGATAGAGAAGTTGTAGAGGGCTTGATCACGCTCAGGGTGTTTTTGAGGAGGGTGTGTGAACATGTTGGATTCGGGTTGGATGTGGTATGTTTTGATGGCCTTTTCTGTCTTGGAGGCGATAAAGTGTTCTGGTTTCCAGGGAAAAGAACAAGCGGACCTTGTCGTAAGGATTTTAGAGGAGCCACCGGTGATCGATGTGGATGTCGAGGAGGTTTTCAGAAAGGCTACGCTCGATTTGGTTGAGGTCTATTTGTCGCAAGTTTTTATTTCTATGTTTTTGAGGGGTGTATCCTGAAACCGTTTGTTTTCATCTCCCCAGATGGTTCTTGAGGACTTCCAAGAAAGGCCGCCCAGAAAATGTGCTTAAAGTCTTGCAAGTATTCAAAGTCGAGTCTCTGGGAAAGACACGGAGTATGATATCGGCATGCTTTGTTCGTTTTGTGGATCTTCTTGTTAGAGATTTCCCTGTAAACAGGTTCGGTTCTTTGAATCGTTATGACGGGATTTTGATCCTTACTCTTATCAGTGTGCATGATGATATTGTTCGAGCTCTGAGAACGATCCATGGGGAGATGTCTGCAAGGATATTTTCGAACGTCACACAAACGAGTCTTTTGGATGAAGGCGAGGTGGGACAGTATGTGGTTGTCGTGTCGTTATGGAATGGTCTACTCTGTTTGGACAAGTGGCTGGATGTGAATGGAGCCCCGAGTGCGTTTTTTTATTGATCTTTTTTCCATTAATTTTTTGCATGTATGGCTAACACGAAGGTTTTGCTAGGTCAGCACAGGTCTTTAGTAGCTGATAACGTCATTTCAACCGTGATGTCCTATGTCAAGTTAAGAGACGGTGTGCAAGGGAACTTGGCCGGGCTTTGTGTTGGCTCTTTTGCGATACTTTTGGAGGAGTTGGAATACAGACTTAAGAGTGAACGACCTAAACATCTGGATGTTGTGGTGGCATTGTATGTCTACTTGAGCGTTGTGATCCCTGCTGACAGTACGTGAATTCAACTTTCCATGAATGACTAGACTGGTCTTAAATTATTATTATTTTGGTCTGCAGACGTCAGAGAGATAGAGATCCACCTTGGCAGAATTTTGAAGAAGATACCTGTCGCTGATTACGTGTACCTGCTGTCATTTGTAGCAGGATCCTTATCGGGCATAGAGCACTCGTCAGTTTCACAACTTGGGCAATTGGTACGACTTGCGTCACATTTGCTTCGTGAACATCCTACACGTATGTGTTTTTATTTTCTGCTTATGTCGAATTTACATTTGGCATTATATGACAGATTCGTTGGTCCATATTCAGAAATTTATGAGCCAGTGTCTTGGTGTTTTCAATGCCAATACAGTTTACGTAGAAAGGAATACCGAATTGAGACTGCAAGTGTTGGACATGGTGGCACAATACTGTTCTGACCAGGTAAAAAAAGAGAATATATTCTTTTGACTGCCGCGCTTTGCTGACACGCGTTTCTCAGCAAGCAGCTTTGCGAACACAGGATGCATCGATGATTTGGCTTCTGCTCTACAAATACCTCGCGCCTTCTCAAGAACATGACAAAGGCACTCAATCCGATATTTTCCATCGGATCGTCTCGATCCTGACTTCTCTCATACGCCTTCGACGTGATCTGGTGACGCTCGCGCTTCCACATCTGGGATTGATATTGAGAGCGCTTTTTCTTTCTCTGCGAGGGTGCCGACCTAATCTTGGTGCGAAACAAATGGCACTTGTGATGAACACCCAACCGCGTTGGATTAGTTCTACCCTCTCGCTTGGTGGGGAGGAAGCAAAAGCACTTGGGCGGCTTCTTGAGAGTCTCACTGTCAAGACTGTCGTGCGCACGCATTCCACAACCACAGCTGCGGCCTCCACCCACCACCACTTCTTCCTTCCTCTCTCACGACACCCAAAAAGCCGAATCCCTTTCCAGGCCATTCTCAAAACACGCCGCTTATGTTTTGAAGGCGTATATAGAAGCTATGAGTGATCCTTTGTGTGTGTTGAGTCTCGAGGTGAGGAAGGAATTGAAGGAGGGTTTGTTTGCGTTGTGTGGGATGATGAGTGTGCACAGTCGAGATGCGTTGATGGTGGGTGGTGGTTTGGACGTGGGTGGGAAAGCGATATTGAAGGCGATTTGGAAGGAATGGGAGGCGAGCAGGTATGTTGGGAAGGGGTAATTACTACTTTAGATGTATTTCAGAGGTCTATAATGATGTCATTCATTCATGTTGTCCTCAGGTGCACTAGTGCGATCTTGTCTTTCACGTTGCCAAATTCCAATTTCTGCCAGTGCTCGAGGGTGTGTTCATCGCTATGCCACGGTTTCCAAATCGACCGTCTCGCAACATGCAGTAATAGATCATCATGTCCTGCTTGCTGCTCGTAAAGGTCAAAGAACAACCCTCCCTAATATAATAGAGCAATACCTTGGATCTTCCGGAACGGTGTTGGATGTTTGTCTTCCATACGAGTCGCGTCCTGACGAGACGAGACGGTTGACTGTTGGAATGGATCACAGTAAGGAGGAGAATATGCCGTCAAAGAGCAAGGTGGTTACGGTTGCACATTGTGCGTTAGTTGGAAGGGACCACAAAATCACGCTTGCTTCGGGCTTTGCTCTAAACGTGGAGAGAGCAAAGGTAGATGGTGAAATGGTGATTGTCACTTGTGCACATACATTAGAAAAGGCGAGCCCATTTACATAAATCACACCGGAAAACTCGAATGATATTTTCTCTTCAACAGATACGACAATGGCCTCTACTCATGTCAGAAGGGTTCTCAACGGAATCGCAGCAGCGTTATTCTGGGTCTTTTATCGTCATGGAAGGTACACCTCGGAATGCATTGGAGGTCTACCCTATTTCACGAGTCCTCTCAGCACTTCCACGATCAGACCTTCTCCTCCTTTCTTGTCCAATTCCTTCTGGAAAGCTGGACACGTTGCCCGTTTCGCCTTATCCAGCGCATAAAGACGCAAAGATCCAAGTACATTTTGTTCAGTATGGGACACCCGTAGAGTCCGGATGGAACCCTTGGATGGGCAATACATGGAGGAAATGGGTTCAAGGTGAGATCATCGGCTATCGGGACTTTGCTGGTAGGGAAACTCAGGTAAATGCACTTTGTTTATCTCTCTCTTTCTCTCCATCAGCGGTGCATTACTCGATTATTAACAAAAAAAGGAATTTAGCCAGGGACATATGATGCGTTATCTCATCTTTTCTTCACGCCGCTGCCTACGGGTGGATCAAGCGGTGGCCCTATCGTTGATCAAGAGAGTGGAGCAGTAGTCGGCATCATGCTCGGAACGAGGATGGATAACCAGATTGAGGGTTTACGAGGATGGGGAGTACCGTCCGAAGCAATCTTTGAGGTATATTCGCTTGTTCCTTTTGGCTTGTTTATGTTAATAAGCTTTAGATGTTCTCCTTACCAGGTCTGGAGGGAAAGAGGTAGTTTTACAAAAAAAAAAGTTGTACTGTAGTGTGAGGTTTCGGGGTCCTGCGCTTTTTTCATAGCCAATCGCAGAAAGGCGTGACGCTCAAATGCCTCATCACATCATGTAACACACCTGTGCCTATATAAGTCACCGCGGAGGATTGCGCGTCTTGTTTTCCCTTTCCCTTCACTTTGATATGCTCTCGCAATAACCTCCTCTAAATAAATGTTGAGTAACACTGTTTTACATCATTCCGCTTTTTGTCCTCTCCAGTCTTTTGGTGCTGGCTATTAGCAGTTGAGATGCCTGAGCTCATCTGAATGTGGATGTGGGTCCCTCAACCTTGTCCATTCAAAATTCAATCCTGTCCTTTCCCTCCCTTGTCCACCATGATACTTCAGCTGTCAACTTACGTTTTATAATCTAGCCGCATATTTCGGTCTTGGACATCGTGTTTTGCCTCTGTCAGCCGACTCGACCGAATGCTCCTCACCAATGTCGTCTCTACCGCTTGTCTTCTTCATGCCTACCTTACCGGCTAACACTCGAGACCTCTCTTGGTCCGGCAAGCTCTTCCCTAATTATAATACCCCTTTGTCGACGTCCAGATTCTTCTGATTGTTCCAGACATCCCTCACCCATGACGGTCACAAGGTTCTCCAGTTCCCGAGTCAAACGATGGCTCGGGAACTCTTGGCTTTTGACTCGGGAACTCTTGGCCTTGACTCGGGAACTTTGGCTAGCTTTGGACAGCTTTGGCCATCGCATGGACAGCGTTGTTTGGTTGTGATCACTTGAGATGCGGTCATATGGTCGACCTTTCAGAAGGGGCGTTATTTCCTGGTTCTAGGGCCTACAGATTTGCCATATATTTGGTTTTTTTGGGATAGTGTGAATGCGATCTTTTTTCCTGGGATTATCGTCAGTTTTGAAATGACCAGGTTGGTTTTTCGTCTCTTTTCAATTCTGGCTAATTCTGGCTTCTCGACGAATAGACAAGCTTGCCTCGTCGATTTTCAAAGGACTTAAAAAATGCCAAACGCAAAACCTACTGGATCCCACTTGTCTTGTGGAAACGTTGACAACATGACTGGATAATACATTTGATATTGAGCAACCTGGGATTTCTTTCATAAGTTCGATACTTATGTACGATATTCATATGGAACTGCATGAAAATTAAAAATCTTACTTAAGATAATTTATGAGCACGAGCTGACGCGAGAAGAATATAAAAAGGACAGAGTTTCACCGGCACCAGTCGTCTAGTGTTGCTGAATTTGCATGGATGGTTGGGCATCGCGCACAACCCGTCGAATTCATTTCTAATCGACTCTTCAAAGTTGGTCGATATGTCCAACGTTCCAAGGTTGTGGCGCCTAAAGCCTGGTTGAAGGAAGGTTTCGCTATACCCAGACACTTTGCTAGTCAACAGATCCCTCGATGAGTCGGTGAACAAAGAGGGCAATTTCCGTGCTGACTCATCCGAGCATAGGTGGGCTTTTGACCGTGTCTGGCTCCTTTGCTCTCACTTAAACGCCCGAACGTTTTCATCCATGTTATATGACCCAGCAACTGCACCACACTTAAAGCCATGGCTTGTTAGAACCTTGGAGCCAATGTACTTGTCCCTATTTTTCTAATGTTGTCAGTTTTCTAATTGTTGTGTTTTTGCCTTTATAGATGTGACGCTGAGCCTGGTGCCCTTGCTGATTATATCCTCGCGTTATTGAAACACAACGTACCGGAAAATGAGATGCGACAAGAGCTGGCTGTACAGCTTGAAGAGTTCCTCGAAAAGGGTTTGTTCTTCTTGCAGAATTTTCAAATCAGGAATTCAAATCCATTCTATTCGCAGAGTGCACTGGATTCATCGACACCCTCTTCACTGTTATGAGGACAAAATCGTACATGCCCTATGCTGCAACTACCGACTCCCCTCCACTGCAAGTTACGCCACTCGATGATCCCGTCGAAGGGATTCCCATTCCGTTAGACGGACTTTTGACTTCATTGTCAGAGCATGAACAGCAGCGTCCGAAGAAACGGAGTAGTTCAGGGATAGAAGATGATGGGAGGCTACATAAAGGTCCACGGTTAAATAACGATGGTGCGTTCTCGAGATATGGAGATGGTATGGGAGGTGGGACCATGCCTGGGATGGGATGGGTGGCTCGACAGGGTTACGGTGGCGGTCGGGTTATGCACCCATTTGGTATGCCTACGAATGGTAGACGACAACAAGGATACCAACCCCCTGATCATAAGAGGGGCATATGCAGGGATTATCATAGTACGTTTTTTTCTTTTACTTTATTGTAGCTTTTGTCTGCTTCGCTAACACTCTTCTTGTCCTCTTAGATAATGGTTTCTGTACGAGAGGCTCGATGTGTAAGTACAGTCATGGAGACGACGCCATCGTACCAGGCCAACTTTACCCCAGTGCACCTGGCATACCTTTCATGTTTCCCGGCAATATACCATTCCTTCCAGGTGCTGCATACGACCCGCATGAAGCTCGTATGGACATGCGGCCACGCCAGCACCAACGAGCACCGTTGTTGCCCCGAATTCAACAGGAAGACGGAAGTGTCGTGCATCCTGTTAACGCTTCAGGGGAGCTGCCAGTAATACAAGATTTGACGCCTACTATCCCAGCGACTCCAACAATGCCTGTGCAGGGGCCATTGCCATCTGACGACGTGGAAATGAAAAATTCTAATAATCCAATGCTTCCTCCTGCGGTTATGGTTGGATATAATCCGGTGGCTGCGCTTGGAATGAACGGATCTCAGTATCAACCTGCGAATGCACCTATGGAGGTCGATTCGAAAACAATTCCCGGCATGCGTCCACCTACTCGATCACGAGGAGGTCCTAGAGGACGCGGACGAGGTGGACGAGGTACATTCGGCGGTGAAGTACATACCTTCAGACCCGAAAAACGAAACGACCGTACGCTCGTAGTAGAGAAGATTCCTGAGGAAAAGCTTTCTCTAGACCAAGTGAATGAGTGGTTCAAGCGATTTGGGACAGTGACAAATGTGGCGATTGATGCTGTAGGAGGAAAGGCCCTAGTAAGTTTTGAAAAGCATGAAGAAGCACATGGGGCGTGGCGATCTGAGGAGGCGGTGTTTGGGAATAGGTTTGTGAAGGTGTTTTGGCATCGACCGCTGGAAGGACACGGACAGGTGGGGGCGAGGATGTTGGCAGCTTCAGCACCACTCGTAGCGAATATAGCAAATAAAGAGAAGGCGGCGGTTAGCACGCCACCCCCTACGACGACCGATGTCGCGACGAGTATAACAGCGTCCGCACAGACATCGTCGTCGGCCAATGCTAGTCGGAAGGTTCCCGCCGTGCCTGGTAGTTCTACGGCGTCTGCTCTGGCGGTCAAACAGCAACTCTTGGAGCAAAAGATTGCTGAGCAAAAAAGTTTGATGTCCGACCTTGGGAAAGCGTCAGCAGAGGAGAAGAAGGAGATCATGGCACGGCTGAGGAATTTGGGTGAAGAAATGACTCAGCTGACCTCGACGACCAGTACTTTGGAGGCCTCAAGTGCACCTGTCACGAATGGCAGCCATAAGAGCATCAGTGACAAGGCTTTGCATGAAAAGAAGGACAAGTTGGATAAAGAGTTTGAGGTCCATAACAAGGCCGAAGAGTCATCTACAACGGATGACTTGAAGGCAAAACTAGAAAGGCTCAAAGCTGAGGTGAATGATTCTTTTTTTATTTATATTCTTTACGCGACTTATTAATTTCTGTCATACAATTTTTTTTAAGGCTGCAAGCCTAGGTCTCGACTCAACACTTCCTTCAACAACTGTGCCGCCTTCGCATTATAGAGGTGGGTTCCGTGGTCGTCCACCTCGTGGGAGAGGGTACTTCCGTGGTGCCCCTATGCGTGGAGGTCCACCTAGAGCAAGTATGAAATTAGATAACCGGCCCAAGAAGTTGTTTGTGAAGGGCGTGGATGAGGGTCATACACAAGCCTTGAGGGATTGGTACGAGGTTCGTGTCCCCCCCCTTTTTATTCCGGCCTTGGGATTGCTAATGTTGTTATGGCTGCTTTCAGACAACTGGTCAACTTGACAACGTTGATCTCGCAGATAACGGTTCGAGCGCTTATATCGTTTCGTTTAAGTCGCGATCAGCAGCCGAGCAAGGGCTTGCCAAAGGCTCAAACATTCCCCTCATTGGCTCAGTACAAATATCATGGTTTACCGGCAAAGAGGGCACAAGTCCTGGTGGTGGCGTAGCTACGATAGCACCAACGACGAAAACGGATTCAGGCCCATCAGCTGACGGTGTTGGTGCTAGGAAAGGTGGAGTGAGCTCGGCGCAGGATATGCAAGAAGAGGAGATCGTGGCTAGTGGGTGGGGTGGGGATGGGGATGAAGGGGATGGTATGGGTATGCTTTAAGGTGCTTACCCAAAATAAAATCAAGCACTGGTTGAGGTAGAAGACGACCGGCGCAGGTCGATCTCTTCTTGGAAATGAGGTTCCCATCTCATTATGTCTCTTGCCCTTCGTTTTTCTCTTCCGATCTTTTTTGTATTTACTATAAAGCGCTCCAGTGCTGATATTTTATTTAAAGACGTCCTGCTCTGAAGTGGAAAGTCAAGATGTACTGAGCAGGATGTATAATCACTCCGTTTTGTGTCCTTAAGCTATTCGGTTCTATTGCTGGTAGACTTTTTTTTTTTGTCAGACGTCAAACGTCATGCATTCATGTATGATCTAGTGCACAATCATTCTCACTGAAAACCATCTACATGATTACACTGAATAGGTGGATTGAAGTGGATTGAAGTGAGGGGAGAAAAAGAATGAAGAGATAACCCTCCAACTCGCTGGCGGCCCGACTTGACAATATCTGCCATGACTCATTTATAAGTACACAGTAAGGCCGACGAGTGGCAATGCCCACAACCGAAAAGTAAATGACAAAATATACGACATCATAAATTTGTTAATTTTCAAGAAAACAGGAATGACTACAAATTTTTTTTTAGTTGTACGATATGTACATATGCATTTTGTACTATAATACAAATAAGTCGAACATTACAGTAGAAAGAAAGACGAGGGGAAGGGTTCAATAGACGGTGATGTGAGGACTGTGGTGAATGCTTTACATGAGAAATAGACTGTGAGAGACATTTGTTTCATTATTGACATTGTGAACTGTAGCACAAGGACGGCTGAGCAGATTAACTGACAACTGAGGACAGAAGGCAGGCGTGGACTGCAAGAGGAGAGACATTGAAGTAGCAGAAAGTCTAATCCAGGCCCGTGGGGTGGGAACGAAAGCCACTTTTTCGAAATCCCCGCCAAAAGAGATGTCATCTGTGCATATCTACCCCCTCAACGTTCAACCTTCGGTTGTGTCAAAATTGTCGTTTCTTCTGTACCAGAAATCGCCTTTCAGACGGAATCAACTTTTCCCCATTGTTTGACATTCCAACGGAAACTCCTTTGGATTGAGCGTTCAGGAACATTGAGAATGATATTATACGGAATTCCTATTGATAGGGATCTTGTGGATGTGACACTGGGACTATCATGATAAACCAGGAAATCTCCTAATAGGCAGGGTCCTATTGCACGGCGTTATTCGATGCACAGGACTATAAACCAGGAGATCTCCTAATAGACAGGGTCCTATTGCGCGGAGGTAGCAGATCAGTCAATCAACGGACGTTAGATCTACAAATAATGGGCATTTCCGAACGTCAGCATCTCATGGCCACAGCTAAATATTGAAACTGCGACGGAGTACTTAAATAGATAATTAAAGACGAGACAGTGAAATAAGTAAGGTTAATAGAAAACGGAGTCAGGATATTGAGCTGTAATGGGCAAGTCGACAGGATTCAGATGTGGGAAGAGTACTGCCGTTCGGCAGGTCTATCCTCTTTTGGACATACCCCATGTCGTAAGATCGATGTCCGTGATCGACCGATTTGCATCGAATAACGCCCCGTTATCTCCCCATCAAGCACAGTTGATCGATCGATCTGCTACCTCCCCATCAAGTACCCTTAGTTTAGTAACTTGAATATAAATTAGCTCGATTTCATCGTTTGACTTTCGGAGTCTCAGACACACCAACACTCACTTTTCGCAGAAACAGGACTACAGTCGCTTGGGAACGTGATTCAGTCATGCCAGTGCTTGGAGTTGTGAGGGAAGCAGAAGCATTGTCGTCGTTGCCTGGCCTCAGGCTAGCGGCAAGTATAACTATCAATATTATACAGGTGTGATTGAGCAGCCATCAATGGTATACTTATTTATACTC
>QDKV01005274.1_pt1 | contig 43375 bp, 37 predicted proteins | sample 1861101 | NCBI WGS metagenome assembly QDKV01 (sample SAMN04275158, study PRJNA302643) | Fungus metagenome, whole genome shotgun sequencing project. | isolation source: fruitbody | host: Mallocybe terrigena | place: Sweden | collected 2013
CCTAGGCCGTGAGAAAATGTAGACACCTGAAACGCCCAAGAAACGCCAAGAAGCTCGCCAAAATCCTCTACTCTCACCACAAAGATTTTTGTTCAAAGAGTCTAGGTGATATGCCTTTATGCTGCTAAATGGTGTCTCCGCATTGGTCTCCACTTCTCCAGTGAATCTTTTCTGTGATGCCCACTGACGCCTCAAGGCCTCAAACTTTGTCATGACCAGAGTAGGCAAGCACAGGATGTCCGATGAATGGCATGACCAGCTATGCTCTTTCCGCTCAGCTTTCAAACTTATGCGGCTATCCACCAACCCTGGACACGGTGCTACCTGGTTGATTCCTCACCATGCCTTCTTCATATACGGACCTCTTCCACACCCTAAATACTCGTCTATATACCTGGGAGGAATTGAAATTAGTATTAATTTTCCCCGGTTGACCATCCGTTTGCAATGCCAGCACAAAATCAACAAGCCCATGTTACTCCTCTAATATGCTCGGCGCGAGACACCTCCAGTGCCAGAATTTGTTAGCCGATCGTCAGAACCAACAAGTCCGATTTACTGTCATGCAACTGGTTTCTGACCTGCCTCTAAGTCCAAGGAGCTGTCTAACATGAAAATAGCGAACACTTCAACACCTTACCACTCCTTCAATTCTGACATGAAAAAAAAACAGTTTTTCTGACTCACCGAGCATTTAACACTGGTGAAACTGCTGTTATAAATTGTCCCATCTAAGTATCATGCAAAAATCTTTGCCAGTGGATACAGCATTGTACAGTGTTAAATATTCGGTAGATTACAACCATGCTAATTAGTTTTCAGTGTGACAATTCTTTGCAACTCCTGTTTTTAGGAGATGTGGAGGCGGCATTTCTCCGATGGTTGCCTAGTCAGTTCTTTTGAATAAAACTGATATTCGAGCATAATACATAAAATGTCCTCACTGTACAAAAAATTATGAGAGGATTTTGCGTTGTTGGGAGATTGTGTAAAAAAGTTTGCTGATTCACGGGCCGGAGAATCCCTTCCCAAAAAAGGGAAGTACCAACTTATTGTTTTAAACCATGGTCGCACAAACCGACAGATGTCAACCAGACAATAGGTGTCGGGCTACGTGGCCTTGACTTGTCCACACAATTGGAACGTTATTATTCTGTATTCCAGTCATCTTGATCCTTGACGTGATTCCTGCCAAAAACGCACGCATTACTATTGTATGCTGCATACTCTTTCCAGATAAACGCCTTCATGGGATCCCACCGAGTCGCCATCTGATCATGCTACTGATGTTCTCACTTCCTTTTGTTCTTAAAATTGACTCTATGCTGGGGCTTTAAAATAAGCCGTCTTGTCTTGTCAGAGCTATCTCATTCCTTCAATAGCACTATCATCGCCACCGCTGCTAGAACTGTAGATCCCTTCTCAGCTGTCATTTGACTCTCATCCTATTCGAAACTCATATCCGGATAACCTCTGACGCAGACTTCCCGATGAATCCGATCTCGAAAGTCGTTTTCCCCGCCCCTCCTCCAACATTAAACAGACTAAGCTCACAGCAGCGTGCGCTGCTAATGCGAAAATCGAAGAAGATCGAACAGGTTCTGGGCATTCCGCCTCGACTTATCGATATATGTCACAAAGAAACAGGTATGTCCAATCATCTTATTCACATGGCATAGATCAATCTCATTGGCATCTCTTTATCCCATCTCAGAAATGTACGATATTCCAACTCTCCATTGTGCAGTAAACTTTCGCCATTCAATTTATTCCTCGTCAACCGCATCAAATGGCTTGTCTGGTGACGCCGCGCGTTTTGACCCGTGCAAAAAGCGTCAATCCGTAAGCATCCGACGTAATAAAAGTCCCGTTCAGGATCGAAAGAATCCAGCCATGAACCTAATGCTGAGATCCTTGCGTTTCAACTACACCACTCCTCCGACGCCGACGCTCTCCGTCAAACCCACATCCGTCGAAAACCCTCTGGATCAGTCCGCTCAACAAAGTGACGCTTCCGAGAGGACTCAGTCAACTCATCCTCCCCTGATGTCGACCGTCGCATTTATAACTCCATCACCCCAAACACCCACTTTCACTATCCCCACGACGAACAGTCTTCGCAAAGCCAAGATGGACAGGCTTCGAAAGAAGCTTGGATCAGGAGTCCCTGTAGAACTTGTATTCCAAGAGAATGGCGCCCAAAGGCCATCCTGTAATTCTTCAATTCGCCAGTCGTCTAATGGGGTTCAGGAGGCCGTAACAACTACACATACACGTTGCGAGAGTGACAAACATCCTTTACCCCCTCGGCCGAAGAATACCTTGAAACGTTCGACGACTTCGAGGTTAAAAGCAAAGCACCCCCGATCCGTGAAAGGTACAATAGATCTTCCTCCTCTTGGTGGGAGTATCGCGGACTTTGGACCTGTGAAGGGACGGCTTCCATTCATTCAAGAAAGTCCGGATGAACACCTACCCGGACACAAAGAAGTGGTAATCAAGTTTCCAACGGCAAAACAGCCCGTTCATAACCGTCCTGGCACAGGCGACTTTCAACTGTCTTGTCGTAGCTCCCACAGGGTTTCCTCTTATGAGAACTGGGCTTACGACTCAGGCGCCAACACAATTTCGAAACGCTCGCCTAGCTATCGCAAACCACCACCACCAATTGTGGAAAATTAATTCATTTCCAATTATAATATACCTCTAATTTGTTTTTTTATTTATTGGAGAGATTGCTTTTCCATTCAGAAACACGATTATGTCTCTGCGATTCACCCGTATTCATGCAAATTGCCTTGCTAGCGGGATTTCTCACCAGCGATTGCTGTGTTAATGGATTTCATTACACACATATGAAGAAATCGTTCTGATAATGTTGGCTGAGCCATATTTTTTGCTGTCTATAGATAAATATACTATAAACCTTCGTTAACAAGTTTGATGGCGTCAATTTACATAATGATAAATCCATTTAGACCCAATTTATATTGCAACAACTGCTTCAACTAGCACTTCAAGCTTCAATGTTGAACGCCATTTATAATACGCTACCTGTCCCCAGTACAGCCAACGGTACCCCAGGGTAAACTCATATATTCGGAGAACCCATATCCGTAATGACATTTCGGTTGTTGCCCACAAATTGCCCAAAATGGGTAAAATCTGATTTACGATCATGCCATGGGACTTGAAATTGCGACAATTTGGCTTATCTATGCCCGCACTGGCATCACATTAAGAGCTTCCCGCGCCACCATCACATTATTACAATTAAATCCTCTCCTATTGGATGGGCAAAACATGAGGCCATGTCACCTGTGTGAACCCAGAGCATTCGTTTTCGTCGATGTGTTGGGTATAAGTACCTCCAATTTTTGCTAACGTTGAACCCCAGTCGACCTTTCGCAGCTATACTTCTCCATCCCTAAGACCTGAGCGATGACTACTCTTCGTGAAGCTGTTACTGAACACCACGACAAGGTCACCATCGGATTTGATGATCTTTCTCTCTTACCTGATTGTCTTCTAGATCCTTGGCATATATTCCGATATTCGGAATAATGTGGGAGTTGACGTTCGAACACTGAGTCACCAAATCTTATGGGAGTTGGAGCCCCACGCCTTTGCTGAAGCGGCCGTCGTTCACCCCCTCCTTAAAGAGTATCTGGAAGGTAAAGGCGTTGAAGATGATCGCGAAGAACACGAGGTTAGAGATTCCATCTTCTCATAAAATTCAAATTCGTGATATATTTACAGGCTATAAGAGAGGCTTTAATTCGGCTGCAATGGATTCAACCCGGTACACAGGACCACGCCGCCGCTCTCAAGGAGATCGTTGATCAATTCAGATCCCACGCACGAGAGGAGGAAGTAGAAGAATTAGCCGATCTTGAGAAAGTCATTAGTCCTGAGGAGTCGCAAAGAGCTGCTAAGCAGTTCAGGGAAATTGTTAATTTTAACTTTCGTCCAAGTGCCGAGATCAACGATCTTGCAGATAAACTTGGCAAAGCTGTGTTATCTGAGGAAGAAGAAGGGGGACTCGGAGCTGTGGTTGGTAGGAATTAATTGTTGGTTGCCTCGGCTCTTCTTCGAATTTCTGCTACAAACTACAATGTAATTTCTTTTTGCGAGAATGATGTGCGGTATTTCATATGTGAAGAGTTTATTATTCGGGCCAGATAAGCTTGATTGTCGATCAGTGGCACGGTGATTCCCACTGAGATGAGCCGTTGCAAATGGCAGCTTCGCGAAGCAACACAGACCGTGTTCTTCTCGGCAACCGTAGAAAGCGAAATCCGACGGCAGGGAAGATGCATTGGCCTTTGGTTCATTGTCTATCACTAACAATTTCTGAAGCACAAGCACTTACGCTTGTCCTCACGATTTCTGAAGTCCGCAGACTTCTCTACGACTTCTCTATCATCGGTCGTGATCTCCTTGCAAAGAGTGCCGCCAAGGCAGAGATGATTGCCATGCCCGAGGAGAAGCTTCGCGATGTCGATCAAAGTGCTCCAAACGACCAGTTCATCACAGAGGACGGTCGTGTTGCCCCATTGGCGAAGTCAAGATTCCAGGAATGGACATGTAAGTCAAAGCGCACCCTCACGAGAAGTTCGAAGGCATGAAAACGCTACGGAGTGTCCTCTTGGAGAAACATCAACACTGCAACATTCTGCCGCGCAGGAAAGGTAAGGTCACCGGGACAATTCCGAGTCAGTATTTTATTTCCATGTCACGGTGATATTTATCTAACTTACCTCGGGACGGATTCAGCGACCGCGTTCACAATGATACAGTACAGGAGAAGTTCAATTGCGCCAAGCTCTGAGGAATATTTCCCGGAAGAGCATCGCGAAGGACAAGAACCTCAAGCGCGCTACTCGCGAACTGCCCACTTTGCTCGATGGACTTGCGAACTGCATGTTTCTCAACATCGTTCTCGACGCCCTTAGCGATGATGCCCATCAGGATGATACATTGCGAGAATGGTTCTCTACTGTCGACGCATACATTCCTATGTTTGGAGCCCGCTTGCGACAGTCACGCCAATCAGACTGGCCGCCAGTTTTATATGAGAAGTACAAAGAACATTTCGACAACTTGTTCAACATCGGGACATGGTTCAAGGCGTTCGGCGTGATCCTGTACGGCTTTTCGACATTCATACTCTGCTTCTACTTATCTGACTATCGTCCTCAGCGCTTGAAGGATAAAGATGGCAAGACCCAGAGCAACAAGAAATCTCCCTTGAAAAAGCTGGACGAATCCGAATCCTTGTCGTTCGTCGTTCCTGTTACTCGTCTTCATGATCGGTCTACACCTACTTCTCTGTGACCGTATCAATGTATGCCACCTTCGCTTCTCCCCATGATCAGTCAGTTGATAGCTTCATACCTAAGAACGCCAATGCTATACCATCGTCATGTATAACTTCAAATTCCGTTCTTTAGACAATCTAACGCTCTGACATCCCTAATACAAGGCGCAGTCGGCCGGTCAGAGCGTTAGCAATTCAGGGATGGAATACTATCCGATGTAAAGGAAATGGTTAGGATCATGAGCGAGCGGAAGCCTACTATAGTAATTTCTCGTGTCTAGGTACTTAACTTTAATTACAGTGTTTTGCGAGATTAATTTCTCGTCTCTAGCTACCTCGGTCTGCACCCAGCGCTTGAGTGATTGTGAAGCCATGATGAAGGATCGCCTACGCAAGGGAGCTGAGATCGTAGAAGTGAATGTACAACGAAGGATTAACAAGCCCTTTCACCATGAGGATGTCATTTGCAGTCATGCCGCCCATGCAACCTGGAATAAATGGCTTGGTGTCGTTCATATCAGCAGGCAACGGATCCAAGGCTCCCTTATCCAGATCCTCTAGCCAAGCTGCAACAATCGCTTGAACGGAAACCACATCTAGCTTGGGCCCTAGCTCGTCATTGGAACCGCCACATTCTGACTCTGGTGTACTTTCCAAGCTCCCAGACAGGGAAGCTGAACGATTCAAAGAAGAAGGAGCAGCAACGTGGGTAATCATAGGACCTATTAGCTCTTTCTCCATGTCCTTATCGTGTTCCGGTGGGACAGCAGTTAACGCGCCATTCCGCAGGTACACTCGAGGTGAGGTGCCAATGACATATGCCCCTGAGTCTGCTTGCACGACACAGCCTGAGCCAGATGGTGCTCCACGTCCTACGGTGCTCGGTGCAGTACTGAGAGGCAGTGGCCGCATTTTTGCAAAAGTGGCGTTTCGCGAGGCATCATAGATTGGCGGTGGCATCGCAGTGCGCTGTGGATTGCTGGCAGGAATATTCAAAGGCTCAGGATCCCATACCCACAGGGACACAATTTCCATGGCCATTGTGACCAAATCACGTCGAAAGGGGCTACTAGTTACTAGCGCAGACAAACGAGGAAGGTTGTGGAGCAAGGAAAAGGGGATCGAGAGCAGTGTATTGATAATGGGAAACGGGTGGGCGTGTGTCGGGTCGATTCCAGGGCACTGTTCCTTCCGGAACATGGTAGAATTGGTGCCATCAAGAGTACTGCGAAGAGTGCCCCGATAATGTATGCTGGCATGCCAGCGGTGAAGTGTAGGTGGCAAGGTGCCTTCAGCCTGTCGTGTTTAAATAAATACTGCACATAACGAGAAAATATTCTCACTGTCAAGAAAACGTATCCATATCCTGGTCTTCCAGGATCACCTCGTCCCGCCTGTACCTCTGTAATTCGCCATTCCTTCAGTTCACGTTCGAATTGGAGGGTCTTTGCAACAATATCCTCATGCAGAAACAACGTGGCACGAGGCGGACGTAAATCTATGAATCTATGCTCTGTGGGGTCCACTATCATGTCACTCAGAATAAGATTACAATAGTGTCAGTGAAACGACTCACAAGGAATGAGATTCTCTCGTATCTCTGCAGCGTGGGCTGGGTAACGATTTTGGCGCAGTTGACGCTGCAGCATCCACTGGAGCTAGTCGAATTTAGTCAGATGCAGGAAGGGCGGTAGGAATACTTACCTGCGGATTGCTTGATTCCAAAGCGGCGTCCAACATGTGCGCCCATTCTGCAACATCTGAGAATGTGATAACACATCTCTTCCCGTTGTAAAACGCCCTCATAGCATCTTCTTCTTCTTTCGGGTAGCTGTACGTTGTCCGCACGATTTCCATCGTTGGCGCAGGCACCAAGACTTAGATAGCCTTGAGCCAAGGCTCGTGACCAGCCTCTTCCCTCTTACCAACATCCACCAGTGACAAACCGGTGACCACTAGGTGCAACACCACCTCACCCATCAACACCAACCACGCCAACCGTGGCCAACGGCCATACCGACGCATGAAGGGCGTGCAGGCGTACTAGGTGCGCCTGTTTTTTTTGATTTTTTTTCAACTGTTAACTACAGGTACAGATGCACGGCGAGGAGGGACGTCCCCTCCTCGTCGTTTGCTTTTCCTTTCGGCGCAACGAGGAGGGCTGTCCCCTCCTTGTTGCTTTGTTTCCATTCAACACGACGACGAGGGGTGTGAGCAGCAGTTCATAAGGGTGTTAAGAATAAGCGCCGGTGGAACTGGCGTGACTGATGGTTGACAGTACTTAGACCTGAGCCCAAGTTATGCATCTGGTGTTCTCACCGAGATCGTGTGTGCTTCTCAACATATTTGTCGTGCAGCACACTTGAACAAGGCAGAATTCGGGCATTATCTTCACAAACAACGCAATGAGATCGAACAACTGACACCACTTCATTGAAATGCAGGATCGATAGTGAAAAGAAACAATTTGACAAAAATTTGTATAATACATTTACATAATTTATCCGCTACTCGAATGTCCACAGACCTCATGTGCCTGTGAGAGAAGAGAGTGCGATGAAAAGAAATCGCACGGAGTATAAAAAGAGGTCGTCCAGACCAGGCAGCGAACGACGCCAAGGCTTGAAGATCGGCTCATTGAAGCTTTCCACGGAAAAAGCTGTGTGTACATCCTCAAATCTGCAATCCGAGATGAAAACGTGGTATCTCTAAATGCAATGGGTTAGATTCTGTGCGACGCAATACGGTTGTCGTAAAACATTCGGAACGCCGCGAAACATCACAACGGTATCGTCTAGTAGCAGCTTCGGTCCACGCAAGCTCTTGAATTAAAATGCTTGGATTGTAGAGCCGCGCCTTACCCCGCTCGAGGGCTTCAATGCCTTTAGGGTCGACGTTGGTCTCCATTGACCAAGTTCATTGCGAGGCTCTCAGAGTCTAGTTCTCAAGTCGTGACGACAGACGACCGAATGGAACTAACTTGGCATCTCCGGTAATCAATACGAGTTAATCTTTCAAACGCGATATATGCATTCAACGAAATTTGAAGTGTAGTACGACCAGATTATAATTGTCTTTGAGATAGTAATGTCCCAAACTGACAACCTGTGGCAAGATTTTGGTTGACAATGACTATCAGATTTCGACTCGGAGAGACTTACTGGTTCACGTGCACATTCTGGGACCAAGGCATCGAGTCTCAAGTTGAACCCCTTCATCACGATAATTACGACTGACCAAGTCTTCTAAGAATTCGATCGGCATGGTGAATGTAGTAGACGAGAGAAGAGCGAGGACTGTGACAATAATGAAGAACTTCATGGCGAGGTGTATTTTTGATGATCACGAAGGTACTAGCATAGAGGTTAACGGTGGTGAGAAGCATGGGACAGGGACAGGGACTGACATTATCTTGAAGAAGTACCTGCAATTTTGGGAAGGGTATCAGTGTTCAACGTTCAACATTCAATGAGCACCGGAGCGCTTGAGTAAAGGCCTACTTTGTTTGGGGGAAATACTTGACTTGGTGTAGAAGAAATGTCAACGACGATTTCTTTTATACCTACCAGTGTGGTGATTTGAATGTCCCTCTCTCCCTTCCAGGCTCGAAAATCAGCGCTCAGCAGTGGATCCAAGTAAACATCAAAACTATCAGAAATTCCTGCAACGCGATGTCATTCGTACCATCTCTGTGTATCAAGAAGTTCGGACATCACATACACCATAACACTCGAGTCCACTGGAAAAGCTGTAAACAACATCAACTTCTAGTCCATAGTTGCTTAGGATGCCCTTACATCACCATTTACTTTGGCACAAGTATATATACAATACTTGAAGGGAAAATACTAGATCAAGGTGTCGAAAATCAGCAAATGATGGCCTCAAGTTCGACTCGGTGTACAGTACTTTACTCTGTCCCGCCAGCCTTGGGATTCTATGCCTCCATGACAACTGGAAATCAAGAATGATGCTACTGAAACCAGTGGTAAGTGCTAGGCTTTCGGGAGGAGAGGTGCCATGAAAAATTTCCTTATTCGGGGAACAAGGTGGTTCAGAGTAAGCGCTCTCCTGCCGAAAAAGGCTTTGTTTGTGCAGCAAACACGCAGGTTCTCAACATAAGGTCAATGATGATGCTGTGAGTTGTTCTACTCATTTTCTCGACTCTGAACTTTTTCAATTTTTGTAAAGCCCGTCCACGACTGACGATGCCGTCTTCGATAATCTTCCCGCGAAAGACCTCTTGCGATATGCCCAGGTCTGCCATTCTGTCCACGATGCTGTTTCTTCTTATCTCAGACGGGCTTTCAAACTGGAAAGATTGCTCAGTCGATATCTCTCCGACAAGGAAATCCTCGAGTTACGACGCTTGCAATTCAGCACTGGTGCAATAATATCTGGCTCTACCGTTCTCCAGTTTCTCGACCGCTCTTTCTATCCTGATTCAGATCTTGATATTTACGTCCAGCAAGACTATAAGCGGGAAATTGCTTTATGGCTGGAGAGCATTGGTTATAAAATGCTTCCCAGAAAAGGAAGCACTAATACAAATTTACAACACGCGCTGGACGAAATGGATGATTTATCGAACGTCCCAATGATTCCTCCTTCAAGTAATGTCTACCCTGGTTCCTTTGCCATTTTGGAGTTTAGCAGAGGTTACTCTGAGAACAAGGTCCAGCTGATGATAACTGAAGGATCACCCGTGGCTTCCGTCCTCAATTTTCATTCCAGTATGTTCAAATTGTTTGATCCATTCTACTTGCTTACACCAGCATTAGCTTGCGTTATGAACTTCATTACCTATGAGAAAGCTTATTCGCTTTATCCTGGAGCCACCTTTGCAGCCCGAAAATCCTTGGTGACAAGCGTCATCTCACGTCCGAGTCGCTCTCATCATCTTGCCACTGAGCGAGCTTTGGGGAAGTATAAAGCGAGAGGCTGGGAAGTATATAGACGAATAACCAAAGAAATGATCACTGAAGACACTGCCAACTTCTCCACCGGATTGCGAAGAGTGGGAGACTCCAAATGCTGGACGATGTCAATTTTTCCCAAGCTCGATTTCCCGCCAAGCACAATACCTGGAAATTGGATCATATTAGCTTTCCAGGTTCTGCAATGAATTTCATGACATATTCTGAGCCCCACTTGCGTTTCAATTATACTGTGGCCTTTTACGACATTATCGAGGAACTCGATTGGCGTCGGTAGGTCCTATCCTTGTTCTTGCAACGGCCGCAGATAACCATTAATAAAAGACCGGCGACGGACGATTCACTCGTGATGGTGATTAATGACTGTATAAGCAAAAGAAATGATGTATGAAACAGTTTTCATTCCAGTGAGTTATGGATTATTTATTTTTTCTTTTCTCTGGCTCATTTATTCACCATACGCACAGAGTTTTCCTCGTTCCTCAAATCTACATAAATGTTCGAGCCCCTATCTCTGGCTAGCTTCGAGAAACATGTACTATGACCACACAGAATATCTGTCCAGAACAGATCACAACGCTTTCACATTCAGGATGATTCCGTCACCACAAATTTTGTCTCTCAATCTTCGTTTCATTTTTCTGCCTCGAGATCAATCGACAGTCACTGGACGCCTTGCCATTTCTTTTGTCGTGGACTGGGGCATCACTTCATGGCCAAGCACCTTTTTGCTTTATTTGTTTTTAGGAAGAGCAGTGCACACCATTTCTTGTCTTCTTAGTTTTTATTGAGATTTGCCTAGAAATGACGGGATGTACAGAATAGGGACGGTCGTTCACTTTTCTTTTGAAGTTTTGAAGTATCAAATTCATACTCTCATCTTTTCTTGCATGTTTCTATGATCTTGGACCAAGTCTTGCTTCGGTATTGCAGGCCCAAGTTGTCAGTGAGTTTACTCTTCACAATATGTTTCCTGTACTATGTATTCACGGGTGGGTGTTGACGTGACATGAACTCTGAGGCCATGGCCGTACCGTCGCCCTGTCCACTGATGAATTCTTGGGATAGAAAGACCGAAATTAGACAGCCCTTTGGATGTGTATCATCACAAGTGAGACCGTAAGTTGCACAGCCATCCATTTCCCTAGAAGTTGTCAAATTGAGATCTTGCAGTGCAAAGACAAACATACCGGTGAAGTTGGAAATGACAAATTGATGAGGGTTGAACCAGAACAGAGTGAGGGTAAGTACGAAATGGGAGAAGAATGTTGAAATAGAGCCAGGTTGTTGCAGTCACAATGTAACGAGCGCTGCCGAAATCGAAACCTCCACTCCTCAACAAAGACAATCGGTCCACCCAATGTTCATCCTGCCAAATTGCCACCTTGAGGATTGTATCGGTTATATTTCTTCGCGCTGTCACCGCCACTGAAAGCAAAAACAAGTTCCTCAGTTCGAATATTCAAACTTGTCAGACTCCTGCCCCGTGACATCTGGACGTTTGGACCTTGTGGCTTAGTGCATGCAATATGAGATGGCTGGAGACATATGTCAGAGCCGCCTGTGCTGAGCTGGAGCACATATTTGAATGCTAACAGGAGGTCCATGTCCAACGGTCCTTCTGCAGGCGGAATGACAGGCAACTGACCCTCATCCTTCCCTTCGTCATCCATATCCATCTTCTCCTCTTCAAAACCTGCAATAGGTCTCATGACTGCACCAGGAACACCAGCAGCTGCATGCATTTGCCCCATCCTTTGTACAAAGTCCCTCACATCTTCTTATCATTCTTCCAACATTGCTATATCCAAGATGGCGCCGATATCGATCCCTCTCTTCCACCCGTTCAATAGCAGGTTGGTCAATAAACCTGGCCATTGTAGCATTGAAAGAACCGAGCTGAATGTCGGAGGCGAAGCTCATCATGCTTGAAGAGGTTGAGGACCGGATCCCCAGAAGTAGGAGGGTTGTCAAGCTAACACCAAATATACGTCCAGAAGGCATGATTGAAAAGAGAGCGTCGCAATAGCGAAATGAAAAATTGAACTATCCCCAGAATGAGAGAAAGCAGTCAAATACCGTTTCCTTCGGCAATGACGACATCGAATGTAGGGCCGCTGGTAAGGGCAAGAGTGACGAAAAGAAAAGGTACACGGCAATATGAATGACAAATTTGTTGAAAGTTCACGAAGAGGTGTCCGATTGACCGTTTTTCGAAATAAGTCTTGAAAAGAGACACGACCTCTGGTTGAACTTCATGAATCATTGTGCAGGTGGGACATCGAGTCTATGAACAAATATTGAGCATTTTTCCAATTTCACATCGCTGCAAGAGTGACCTTATCATTGAGCACAATGCGAGCAATACCCTCCCGATACCCGAAGAGTTGGTCGACGTCATCATAGCCAATCGCTCCCGTCTCAAGACTTTACCGTCCGCTGCTTCGTAGCCTTGGTCTGAATGAACCTATACAAAGATTTGATAACAGCCTGCTATCCTCTGTTGACATTCCGGCGAGCGGTAGTAATCGTCTGTGCATTTGATGTAACATAGACATTCAGGCGCAAACCGAACTTGGGCGGCTTCACCCGAACAGAGCAGATAGAGAGCAATCTGACGCGGACGATCGTACTGAGTCATGCTGTTCATTGCGTCTTTCCAAAGATCTAGGGCCGTAGCAAGGGACTTTTCGTGTGGTGAGGGCTTGCCTCGTGTTGCACCTCAAGCCTGGATTCTGAGTTTGTCCGATAGCATCGTCCAGGTCCAGTTGAGCGGCGAAATACCATTTTCGGTAGTTCGTTGTGTCCAGCAATGCAATCTGCATGCAATGAATTGAGCGCTTGATTTGGAGTCATGCGGGATGCTGTCAAGAAGTTGCATTAAGAAATCGAACTGTGGGCGATATTTGTTAGTACTCTGATCCATTACTCCGCCCGAAGGGAGAAAGAGAATGAAGGGGCCGCTCTGAACTCCCTGACAACGGTTTGAATAACAAAGTGTGCAACTTACCATGTTCCTTATTGAATCCCTCTGAAAGCGTCAAGGAAACATCCTCAATTTCCTCCATGGACAAGGGCACCTGCCATTCAACACTCTACGCTGGGTAAGCTCCCCGCAGAGGATAATCCGGAAAAGTAGGAGTGGATATCCTGCACGGCTCTGAGGTGGCAACGACTCTTGAGACGGCTCTTGAGGTTGTCCGTATACATCGGGATCAGAATCCGTATCTTGAGGTTCTGTTTTGCGGAGGAGGGGGCGCATGAGGCTAAATTCAAGTAAATACAATTAGAACTACTGACGATACTTATAGGTACCATTGCTTTGGTAGTCGTTTACACCCGGGTTGCTTGCGTCGGAGTTGTAGGTTTCGCGGTAGTCGCGACGACCGACGTATTCAACATGGTCAGATTCTGTATCATGATAACGTTTTGCCAAGTTGAAGTGCTTGTTGGAATGGGTCTCGAAAGACGGGGGAGGAGGATGGGAAGCCCTCCTGTCTTGGCTTAGGACGAACGGACATGTGCGTCGTCCGCTGACATCAGCATCGACCTGTTGGTAGAGCAACTTCTGGACATCGATAGAGAGGTGTCCACGGTACATGGAGATGATGATGGCATTCCAGATTTGAGAGAGATGCACCTACTTAGATTTGATCGGTGAGTAGTTTGCAAACAGAACATCACGAATAAATCCACCTCTGACTTGTTCCAAGGCGTCAAATTTGATAGATAGCCTCCAATACGAAAGACCAGCCAATAGGGAAGACGGTGAAATTCGCAGGTGAAAAACAAAACCCAAAGTGCGATAGAACCCGTCCGTTTTGACTTGTCCAATGTCGGGTAGCTGGCCGTGAAAGTCTGGCTAGCGAGTTATTTCCTCGACTTGCCGTGTACTATCGAGTTGAAGCTGTAATCCCTTGTCCCCCTACCTTCAACATGTCTTCCTTGCCGTGTCGCGTCACATTGATGCTTGTAATTAGGTATCAAAAGGGAAAGTTGAAGGCGCAATGGCACGATGGGCATGATTTCCCCGTCCGAGTCATCGAATAGATCACGACGAGGGGGAACTCCCCATCGCCTGATTGAGTCATACGTGAGGGACATTTTAAAAGGTATTGAGCACAGAAGAAAGTGAGAGCGTACCGTTGTACTTTGTTTCTTTCGTTGATCGCGTTGCAGTACCAGTTGTTGATCGTAATGTAAGTCACATTTAGTCACTAGTCAGAATCAGATGACAGTTCAAGTCAGTTGTCCGCCATGTCAGTAATATACTCTACCTCTGAGACTTCGTTGCTGCTAAAAGAAAGTACGATGTCCGAACTTCTTACTTGATACACAGAGTTGATGGTATGAACATTGAATGATATCGGGTTGCGAGAATTTCTTTTGGGACCACTGCTGAGCGCTGATCGAGAGAGGGGCATTCAAATCACTATAAAATAAATCGTCAACTATACGTTCTCGATATATCAACAGGTTTCCGTCAATGATACTGTGAGGTTGTTTGTTCTACCCATTTTCTCGACTCTGAACTTTTTCAATTTTGTGAAGCCCGTCCACGACTGACGATGCCGTCTTCGATAATCTTCCCGCGAAAGACCTCTTGCGATATGCCCGGGTCTGCCATTCTGCTCACGATGCTGTTTCTTCTTATCTCAGACGGGCCTTCAAACTGGAAAGATCGCTCAGTCGATATTTCTCTGACAAGGAAATCCTCGAGTTACGACGCTTGCAATTCAACACTGGTGCAATAATCTCTGGTTCTACCGCTCTCCAGTTTCTCGACCGCTCTTTCTATCCTGACTCCGATCTTGATATTTACGTCCAGCAAGACTATAGGCGGGAAATTGCTTTATGGCTAGAAAGCATTGGTTATAAATTGCATCCCATAGAAGGAAGCGCTAAGGGAAAGTCACAAAATCTGTTGGATGAAATGGCCGTGTTATTGAACGCCTCAATGACCCCTCCAAGTTACACCTACCCTTGTTCCTTCTCCGTTTTGGAGTTCAGCAGAGGTTACTTTGAGAACAAAGTCCAGCTGATGATAACTGAAGGATCACCCGTGGCTTCCGTCCTCGATTTTCATTCCAGTATGTTCAAGTTGTTTGTCCATTCTAAGTTTAATTGCTTACACCAGCATTAGCATGTGTTATGAACTTTATTACTTATGAGAAAGCTTATTCACTTTATCCTGGAGCCACCTTTGCAGCCCGAAAATCCTTGGTGACAGGCGTCACCGCACGTCCGGGTCACCCGTCCCAACTTGCCACTGAGCGAGCTTTGCGGAAGTATAAAACGAGAGGCTGGGAATTATATAGACGAATAACCAAAGAAACGAGATTTCCCTCCGGATTGCGACGAGTGGGAGACTCCAAATGTTGGACGATGTCAATCCTTCCCAAGTTCGATTTCCCGCCAAGCACAATTGAGGCCAATACCTGGAAATTGGATCATTATCATCACTGGCATGACGACAAAAGTTCTCGAATCAAATTCTTAAAAATTTCCAAGCCCCACTTGCGTTTCGATTATGCTGTAGCCTCTTACCATATTGTCAAGGAACTCGATTCGCGTCGGTAGGTTTTAGCCTCGTTCTTGCAGCGGCCGCAGATAACTATTAATAAAAGACCGGCGACGGACGATTCACTCATGGTGATGGTTAGTGATTATGTAAGCAAAAGAACTTCAAATAAAAGACCGGCGATGGACATGAAGGTGATTAATGACTAGTGAGTTATGGATTTTTTCTTTTTTCTTTTCTGTGGCCCGTTTATTCACCATACGCACAGTTTTTCCTCACTGAATCTATATAAATAAACATAGGGCCGACAAGCGGCAAAGCCCGCTACCTTCTGACTTCGTAAAAGTTCTAAGACGAGAGATTGAACACAGCTCTAATAGTAGAAGGTACTTTAGGCTAGGCATATACACGAAAAAAGATTTAGTAGTCACTGGAACGGGACACGTTTCGTGGTATGGAATGACAGCCCGAACCCGATCTTGCAATCTTCTCAAAATCCACCTAAAGGTAGCGGAGCCACCAACTCGGGCCATAGCCTCAAGAAACATACTGGATACATTATCTACAAAGAATATCTGTCCAGAACACACTCAGGATGATTTCATCACCATAAACTCTCAAATTTCGTTTCATTTTTCTGTCGAAATTGCTGCCTTACTGTTTCTTTTGTCGTGGACTGGGGCATCACAGCTTCATGCCGTGGCTTTTTTTTTGCTTTATTTGTACTTTAGGAAGAGTAGTTCATATCTTATTAGTATTTACCTAAAAATGACGGGTCGTTCAGTTTTCTTTTGAAGTTTTGATGCTGATTCATACTCCCATGTTTCCATGATCTTGGACCAAAATGAAGACAAACCGACATGTGGTTAACCCTGTGCGAGCCATTTATACGGCACTGAACATACCGAGCGTTATTACCTATCCCTCACCCAGTTGCCTGCAATGGACACCGGATGGACAAGTGTGCTTCATAACAAAATACGCAGTCTACTTACTTGTATGTTAATTTGCCCCAACTTTTTCAACCATCCCAAATGAACGAGTCCACCCAGACACCTGATCATGGAATCAATTTCGACGCCGAGGCTGTTGTCAAATCTGCTCTAACCAAGGACATTCCGCCTTTAGGATGGTATAAGACGATGATTGAGACTCCAAAGATCGTGTCCACAAAGTGGTCGGAATATTCACAATGTACGCATTTTTTTTCAGGCGGAATACGATAATTGAAGTTTGAACGACGGGTCATCATCTGGTTGGTGTTAGCATGGGCTGCCATGTCGCTTGGCTCGCTTGATGATGCTGTAGTTTCCGTGGCGATCTCTCCTACTGGTTTGTCGCCGCACGGAGGGTGAGACATTCTATTGGCCGCTACCGATTTGATTTACCTTTTTTTTCCAGTTGTCTCGTTGCGACGTTGAGTGCGAACATGGACGTTGTTGTTTGGATGGCTGGGAAAAATTATCTCAAGGGAGAGTGGATCAAAGTCAGCTTCTCCCATGTTTCCAGGAGATAGATGACATGGGATCGGCGTAGGTGTTCGAAATTATTCCATTCCTCCTGCGGAAACTCGGTGCGGACGATGATAATAAGCCAAGTCTTGCGTCAGTATTGCAAGCCCAAGTTGTCAGTGAGTTTTACCCTTCACGATATGTTTCCTGTAATATTGAGTCAACAGGTATTGAATGGACACCTCAAGTAAACTTCGGTATGGTACCTACTCCTTGGTTGGACGGTTCTCTTCTCGTTCTAGGGACACGCGCAGGCTATGTGACGCTGTTGAGGTGTGTTCTTTTTAAAAATCTTGCATTAGATACTTTATGGATCCCCACGAGATATCGCAATAATTGCACTATGGAATATGTCCAAACGCAATCTGTTTCCGACCATTGGATCACTCGCCTCGCATTTGACTCTTGGAATATAATTTCACCAGGTCATTGTAATGTCAACCCACCTTGTTTTTTTTTGCTTCTCTGATCTGCATGAAGATGAGGGAAATCTTGCTTATGCTGCCTCCGACGGCTCCATTGGACTTATCAAAATCGGACAAAAAATTGAGCAGAGAAACATTTCTTCTTTTACACCCAGATATGATATCGAGGTTGATGTGGAGCATGTGTCTCATCTGGTATACGAGTCTGAAAATAATGTTGGGGTCACTTCTTTAACATGGGTGCGGATTCCTGGGAGAAGTGTGAGACTTCGCCTCGTCGTTGTCTTATATACTTATGTTCCCCACAGTCCATTCTAGTTTCCTCCAACCCAGGTCTTCTAAAACTCTTTTGTGCGCCTCCAAATTCTTCTCCGACCAATTGGACAGGACATCGCGTGTTGCAACTCCAGACCCAGAAGATCTCTCGAGACTCATCAGCTCTCCACCCCGTTTCAGGAGTCTCCTACCTTCCCAAATTTGATGCTTTGGTGGTGACCCTGTTTGACGGGTCTTTTCATGTTGTCCAGAATTTCAGCAGTGCTCCTGAGATTGTTTCATCTGTGACAGCTGCTAGTGGCCTCGGTGGGCTAACTTCGGAGGCCCTTTCTCGTATGTCCAGGACTGTGTTTGAACACGCAGAGAAGGGTGTTGATAAAAGTACGACAAACAGAATTTATGCCTCGAGTTCTTATGACGGCGATGCCGTCTTCTTGTGGGCTTACGAGTATGTTTTCCCCCTCGCGTTGCCAAAGAAAATAGCAATTGAGCATCGTCAAATAATTAGGTCTGCCTGCCCTTCAGACTTCAGTTTCAAGCAGGATGCACAGCGCAGCAGCACGCTCATAGTTGCTCAAATGTGGAACGGCCACGATACTGAAGGTTTTCTGCAGAATCTAACCCTTCTTCTCAAATCAGCAAAGACAAGTTGCGTCTCCCATTTTCATTCCCAGCTTTTTCCCGATTTTGAAAGCTTTGCAGGTTTAGGTGTTTCGCCACTTCATATTCTCAGACCTTACTTCCTTCACTTTCGAGATCCCAAACTTCTGCATCTCTGGCTCGTGCAATTTTTGGGAACCATTTGTCCAGTGGTTGAGGAGGATTATTCAAAGCATGTCGTTATTCCATGGCAGGGTGCAAGCGATCTTAGCAACGAGTTGAGAGATCAATTCTGTTTTAGCCTCACCACTCACCTTTTTGGATGGGACCAACTTTTGAAGTTGAGGATGAGACTTTCGCTGGCGGATTTCGCTTGGGTATTTTTAAAAAAAATCGTTACTGCCACTGTCGCCCCACACTTACCGTTCGTTGGAGCAGAAATTATCAACGAACGAAGAATCCCGAGCACAATGTGGCTCCGTAGCACAGATTGTTCTCAGTACAATTTCGCACTGTATTTGCAGGACTATCATCCGTCATTTACTGGCTGTCGTTGGGTTATTGACACGTAAGAACTGATATCATTGACATGGGTGAATCATTGATATACTCCCGTCAGGAAATGAACTACCCTTTGCCTCCCGCATGGTGGTGCAATCCATGCTCAATGAAACGGCACCTGACATCAGTGAGGAAGGAGTTCAACTTTCAACGCTTCTGAAATCTCTTGTACAGTCTGCTGGTGGGACAGTTCCAATGCTTTCGACACAGCCCATTGCAGCGAATCGAGAAGTTTCAGTAGCAGAAGAAAATGTGCAAGGCATTGTAGGCGTTTTGGATGAAATCTGCCCTGCCTGCGGAGTAGTGGTCCCATTAGAAGACGTGACTTCAGCGACGTGCAAGAACGGACATTTCTGGCAGAGATGTTCGGTTACGACTTTTATTCTCTCAACCCCGTGGATCAGGACGTGCGTAGGTTGTTGTAGGAAGGCGTTTTTACCTCCTTCGGCACTGGATGGAGACAAAGGACAAGAGCTGCCAACGATTGTGCGAGGCTGGGTTGTCGAGGAACTTTTGGAGGCGGTGAAAAATTGCTTGTTCTGTGGCAACGGGTTCGTTGGAATTCTTTAGTTTGGGTTGTTTCGCTGCAGTAGAAAAATTAGTCAATGCTGGGCTCTATTAGAAAATTGACAGTTAAGTGCGTTAATCCGGGTATGAGGAACGACGACACTACGAGGGTTCAAACGTAGTATAGAGTGACTTCATCCCGCCCTGTGTCATGCCCATCCTACCTCTCCAATGAGCCATCGAAAACGGCCTTTCGGTCACGCTTAGTGGACGAGCACCCTGAGCCTTGAGGTCGTTGATGAGTTTTCCAACAATCCAAGCAGCATCTTCGGGTTTTACGCACCCCAACCTTCAAGCTCGTGAGACTCTGGAGCACGACAAAACAGCAGACGTACCATTCACCGTGCGGGAAAATCAAGACATTCGCCGCGTATTGATGTCCACCCAGGTGTCCCACTGCACCAATTCTTATGTCGTTGGCGAAGCAGGAAGGATCTTGGTGCCGTTCATGCTGAACGGCGCGGAGAAGGGCATCGTATACCTGTTGTCCCCTCTCTCCACATCGACAGTCTCGTGCTGCATGCGTACAAACGTAGACATCCATATTCTTTGACGTTGGTTTCGTCAGAGGACTGTCAAGATGATTTAAAATCTGTTGTTCTATGTCATCCATGTTTTCCAGAGACACGTCTGGGATATCCAACCTTCCGGCCAGATGCGAATAGACGGTCGCTGGCTGCTTTGCAGATGCTCTCTCGTTTGCAAAGTGTTCCATCCACGAGAAATTTACAGAAACCCCACTACCCCATTCCATACTGCGCTTAACAAGTTCGCGAGAAATGGGGGTCTGGAAGACTTTGGGAAACTTGGAAGGTTGATCTGGCGCATTAAGAAAGATATAGCAGCGACGGTATGGGGCTGTTGCTTCCAGTGGGCCTTCGTGATACAAAGGCTCTTGGTCACGGCTTTCTGAGCCTTTTGGCCTCGTTGAATTGAATGTGGATCGAGGTTGTTGCGTTGCCTGGTGGTAACGGGACCATAGTGCAATTTTTGTCAGCGCCCTACGGAGCATTTTTGATGTTGAAAGGCAGAAAAAGAACTACATGGAGTTCAGGAGTCTGCAACCTCAAGGCAGAAATAATTTGAAACTTGCCGCGAACGCCAAAAAAATAGGGTTGATTGAAGTTCCGAGATCAGGATGTACTATTTACTAATAACACTATTGAACAGGTGTTCAGGCTAGAAAGGTGAAGAAAGCACTAAAAAATCATAGTTTCCGCCTTGATCCTCGCTTGTTCCCTAGTTTTATCCTTATCATCAACAGTGGGTATGTCTCTATACCTGTTGTTGGTGATAGGTCTGGAGAAATTGTGTGCCCCGCGATCCTGTGATCCCCAACTTTCAGAAAACGAACTTGTACTCGCGGCTGCCAGAGGGGCTGCAGAAACTTTCAACCCTCTAGTTGTTAGTTTGGACAGTTCCACGAACGTATCCAATAGACTTGGAACCACGAAAGGCTGTCTGCATTCCCTCCTGACGTCCGCCAAGGCGTTTTCTGCCTCGTCTCTTCGTCTTCGTTCTTCATCCAGAATCTTTCTTTCTTCTAGCCGTAGTTTCCGTTCTTCGTTCAAAAGACGCGTTTCTTCCTGCCATAACTTGCGCTCTTCTTCGATCTTTTGACTTTCCGTCGTTCTTGCCAAACGTTCGCTAGCACACTCCTTGTGCATCTCATCCAGTCGTGTTCTCATCGCCTCTAACTCTGCGTTCTTCACGTTTCCATTTATCTCCGGGTATTGGTCACCGATTCCCTCCTCATCATCGAACCGGCCGATTTTTGGCGTTAGTAGGTTTCTTATCCTCCTCCTCTCTTCGTTTATTTCTTCCTCTCTCTTCATAAGCTTTGCGATTTCTTCCTTCACATAGCACAACTCCTTGTATGACCTACCATACCGTCCAAGAAGTTCTTGCTCAAGGTCATCTTCACTACGTGGAGCTTTTGACTCTCCACCAATGCCAATTGACGTGGACCTGTTCATTGCAGTCGGTGCGTAACTGACGGAATCAGCTCCTTCCTTGTTCTGCAACAGTTTCGCTAAGGGGGATGGAGGCAGAGCAGCAGATCGGGAGCGTCCCTCAATTGGAGGAACGAAGAAAGGAGCAGAAGGTGGAGGAGTAGGTAATGTGCCAACACTAGTTGCGGTCTGCATCCGCAACTTGGTAACGTTCAAACCAGGTATATCCCCGAAATCATCTGAATTGTTGGCAATGCTTGGATCCTTGTGTTGCGTCGTGACTAAAGGAGAAGAGGTGTCGGCAGACAAACGTCGCAAATTATGAAAGTCGAGCAAAATATTTATTTGCGCCTCCGTTGTCCGCAAATTTGACGCAGAGGATGAAGACCCACTTGATGTTCCTCCTTCTATTGGTGCACTTGGATGCAAGTTCTTCGAGGCGCATTCCCTGAGCTGCACTTAATCCAAAAAGAAGAGAAAAAACTTACTAGATTGTTAAGGAACTCATCTACAGCCTGTTCCTCTACCTTTACTTTCTCTCCGACAAGTGGCTTTTGCTGTGACGGGGCACCTGGATTAGCGTCAGAGGTCTTCTCAGAGGTGGCCTTGAAAGTATGGTCGAGCTTGGTATGGGCACTTGCTGGTGTGGGTCTTGAAGCCGGGGTCTGACAATTTGGCATTTCAGTACACAAATCGATGCACAAGGGATTGAACAAACAGAAGGTTCCTTGAATCTGTTGTCAAATAATCTTGATCGGTCGGAAGGGTATCTCGGCGTGTCTCGTCTCTATTGAAAGTTTAAAGCGTAAATTAATAGCACTTCAAAACACTGACCTGTGATATTTGAAATCCTTGTGAATGGATTTTCGGAACTTTTCCGGGTCGCGAGAAATCGTCATCGTTTCTCCGAATTGGGATTGAGCGACTGGGCCCAGCGACCGAATCGTTCGTTCTTAAACCACTATCCATATATGTGGAACGGGCATGAAAAGCAGGAGAACGTGAGCTTCTTGCATCAAAAGCTGCCGTTCCTCGGGGCTTTACCCGAGCATTGGATGAGTCGTCGCTTGAAGCAGATATTGATCCCTGTTTTTCAAATCTTGAATACGGCCGCTTTAGATTCTTTGGTTTGTCCAAGTCCACGTTGGATGGTTCAGCAGCTGGCCTTTGGATGATGTAATCAAAATGAACAACGGTCAAAACACAATAAAAACGCGCCTCTCTTTCAACCTCACGCTCGAACTGTCGTTGGGCAGAGACATCAGAAGTTTGCGGCGGTGAGGTTGAGAAAGAGTAAATTACATGGAGAGTTTGCGCGTGAGCTCTTCAAAAGTAGGAGTTTGTTGAGTCTTGGCAATGAGGTTCTGGTGTAGAACCTAGCGAAGAAAGGCGATTATTAATACTAAATTCAAAAATGTCGTGCATACGTGATTTTTTCTCGCTGAAGGCCAAAAACACTCTACCAATCCGTGCGACAGCAAAGTTATGTTTTCCTTCCTCGGATGTGGCAACCCCAATGTGAGCAAATCTTCCTTGAGAACTGAAATTGATCCCTCCGTAAACTTGGAGAAGTATTGAGTTGCTTTAAGACCATGATAGAGCACGGTCAACCTGAAATCAAGCAAAACAGGACTTGGATGCATGGCGGCATAAGCAAGGAGTTCAACTCAATATGCTTGGGTAAGTTCTTGATTTAGTTAATCTAATCTTTGATTATCTTCGGTATCTCCTCCAATGTGCAGGATCCAATCTCAACATCATCCAACTTCATCCACTTGCATCGAGTTGTTTTTTATTGCTGGAATATGTCTTGGCAGGGTATACCCTTTTTGATTTAACCAAGTCTTTTGCTGAGTTTCTCTGTAGCGTATGTTGACACAAACCTCGTCGGTACTGGCAAGATTGCCAAAGCAGCGATCCTCGGCCTCGCTGGGGGCGTTTGGGCAACAACACCAGGGTTCACTGTATGTATACGGAATATATTTTGTTTTTCTTCAAAGTTTTATAATTTTCTTGGTTGCAGATTTCTCCTACAGAACAAAAGGCAATCGTTACCGGCTATTCTAACCTTGATGGAATCCGTTCCTCCGGTGTGCGTATCGCAGGTGAAAAATACTTCACACTCTCTGCCGACGAGCGCACTTTCCAAGCCAAGAAAGGAGCCGACGGGGCTATTATTGTGAAGACAAAGAAAGCAGTCCTCGTTGGTGTTTATGTTGCACCCATCCAAGCACCCGAGGCCTCTCCCGTCGTCGAGAACCTTGCAGATTATCTGATTTCCGTTGGCTTCTGAATCTGGCTATTGCAGATGTGGAGGATTGTGATCCAAGTTTATTGCCCTCATAAGTATCAGTATTAACCGCATCTTTGAATTGATTCGCCTTGTGTACAAGTGATTTTAGCAAATTGAAACATTATAATCTGCCTGCATCTGAATCTGCCGTATCGCTGGAAATCAACCGTGATTCCGGACTCAATCGCAAGGTTCATTGCCTCAGTTGGCATATTTCGAGTATTTAAGTCGTGACCAGCTATTGTAACAGGTGTGAAATAATTTAATCATGGCATGCCAGTGCGTGGAGTAAAAGTCGACCCTGTTACGATTCTGATATTTGATGTCAGCGTATGAAACTTCCAAGCCAATCTATCCTGCCTACCTTCCTCTTCGAGTTCCTTGCGAACGCTGACGAGAAATTTCTGAAACCAATTAGGCTTCAAATCTGCCATTTGTTGTACAATCCTGTCGTGTTCTGTTCCAATACGGTTGTACTCCTGCATGAGCTCGGCATATATCTTCTTATCTTGCGTCTTCTTCAGCAATTTCCGAAGACTTTCAAGACGTTGTCTTTGCGCAGCAGAGCGGTTCTGTAGATCTGAATACAGCGCTTGCGCAGCTAGCGTCTCACGTAGATGTCTGCCGAGTTCCACCTCTTCGTGTTGAAGAAGGACAGCCTGATGAAGATCGTGCCAGCGCAAGAGTTCTTCGGTTATTTGACTTGCTGCTTGTCTATGTCTGTTATCGAAACGTGCCGTTTTCGCTCCATGTTTGATCATGCCCGTCCAAAAGCGAGATATTAATTCCTTCTCCCTTCGCTCCCCGATTTTCTCATTAACCTGGTCCCACATCGTAGTGACAAGGACAACCCTCTCAGCGGCTCGTTTCCCACATAAGCACCTTAGCATTCGGAAATTCAGAAAGTGATCGCCAAGAAGTCGAGGATCTGAAATTCGGTGCAGGTAAACGATTCCTGTTATAGTTTCTTTGTTCTGGTATCTAAGTGCTTTCGCAATGAATATTTTATGAATGAAATTGGCGAATGCCTTACGTCTTTGTGAACCAGTCGCTTATCATTTTCAAGACATCGACGGCTGATCTTTGCGAATCATCAAAGCCAGGGGTGTCAACCAAGACGAGACTGTGATTTTTTCTGATTGGATGGTAGGTTTTGATAGCGTCAATAGTTACGCTATGAGATTTGACTATGTTCCTCGAGGAGCGTCTTCCCGTAATGCTTTCGATAAACTATTCACCATTAATTTTAGTTAGGGATTGTATGTAGCTCGATGATGACAGCCCATACATGAGTCTTTCCAGAGCCTGTCGGCCCCATTACTCTGGATTAGATTAATGCAACACTTCTGACAGCACAAGGGTAGACGTACACGATGATTTGGTCAGCTTGATCTGGCGCGAATACGTTATTGTTGAATACGCCCCCAGAAACCAACAGGTTAGCAACATTCTTGAAGACACATGCTTCGACCATTTGGGCTAGTTGAGGCTAGGCTTTGATGGTTTTGATAGAGGTTAAAACTTGGTTGCGGGGTAGATTGTGAACCAGCACATAATGGCGCCCGTCGACATGAGGACACCATGAGGCTGGAAAGTTCCTAAATTTAAGCAATGCTGTAGTACGAATTGTTTCCGCCAAGTGTTATTGAACAATTTTTATCATGCGGACTTGACGGGCCGAGCCCTTATGGCTACTCTTGACTACAACAAAAATTAAAGCCATGGCTAGCAAAGGGAAGGGAAAGGCAGACAACGAAACAGGTCCACAACCTCACGGGTATGCTTCCAGTTAAGTTTAGTGAAAAGGCATTCATTATCCCTAGATCAACACTATTCGTCTCCAATCTACCGTATACAGCAACGTCCGTGGATTTACAAACGCTATTTTCAGATATTGCGCCTGTGAGGACTGCCTTTGTAGTTACGGAACATGGGACTGGAATATCCAAGGGCGTCGGTTATGTTTCTTTCGCACTGAAAGAGGACGCAGAGAATGCGTATACAACGATTTCAGAAGACGGGATGGAGTTTGTAGGTAGAAAATTACGGGTTCAGTGGGCTGAGAACCAAGTATGTTTTTTTTCGCTGCATATGCATTTTATAACCGGCTAACTTTTTTTATTTAGAAGAACAAGGAAAAGGCTGAGCACACGGAATCTGTAAAGGAGTTGAAGCAGAAACCTTCCCGACCAAAACTGCCTCGCTTGCCCCATGATCCTCTCGCAATTCGAACTATACTCATCTCTGGCCTCCCAACATCAATAGACTCGAAAGTCTTATGGAAGAAAATACGCAAATATGACGGTGTTGAAAAAATTGAATGGCCGATCAAGAGCGAATCTACGGGGGAAGATTGCGGTTCAGGTATGCTCTGACAAAGAAATTTAGGACGGGGCGATCTCATCCCCCTTCAGCGCAAATCTTATTTTTGACCCCTGCTCAAGCGGCTAGTGCTGTTAGCAAGCTTCATGCTCACGTTTACAAGGGATCTCATCTATCTGTGACACTTAAAAAGCGTTTGGATAATTTATCGAAGCCGCCAAACGCGTTGGAAAAGGGGGGCAAGTCATTTAATGCGCCTGCACCGAGCCATGCAAGCCGGCTCATTGTGCGCAATATCCCGTTTAACGCTACAGAACAAGATCTACGCGCCATTTTTCTTCCTTATGGACCAATACACTCCATTCACATTCCAACGGACGAAAAGCATACTCCCGCGTCCAAGGAAGAAGATCTGGAGCCCAACGACGGTACCTCTATTACCAGAAAGCCTCGGATGAAAGGGTTTGGTTTTGTGTGGATGTTGAGCAAGAAGGATGCGGAAAAGGCTATTCAAGGATGCAATGACACTGTTATGCGTGCTGGCACTGCTCAATCATTGGTTTTGGACAAACAAAAGAAGAAGAAAGAGAAGAGGCTAGAGATGAAGAGACTGAAAGCAATGGTTTCAGGTGAAAGAGAAGTTGGAAGTGGAGCGGGCGACATGGACATTGAAGAGGAGACAAAAGCCACGGAACGAGTGATTGCTGTGGATTGGGCGTTAAGTAAGCACAAGTGGGAAGAGGAAAAGACGAAGCTGGAGGATGTTAAGATGGACGTGACCCCGGAATCGGCGTCGAGTGCGAGTGATGACGATGATGACGGCGCGACGGACGAGGACGCTCTTGGCCTGCATAGTGATACCGAAAGCGAGGGCGACAATGGTGGTTCACAAGTAGACGACGAGGACGACGAGGGTGAAAAGATAAAACCTCAATTACCTCCTCCCGAAACGGGTACCACGGTATTTGTACGAAATATTCCGTTTGATGCCACGGAAGACGAGCTTCGAACGCTGTGGGTTTTTGTCAGTATTTCCTTTCCAACTGATCTGCAATTCCATTATTCAGCTTCCGTTCTTTTGGACCTTTGCGGTATGCTAGAATCACCAAAGATCCGTCCACTGATCGCTCCAGGGGTACGGGATTTGCTTGCTTCTGGAATAAGGAGGACGCGGATCGTGCTGTCCAACAAAGCGAGCTTTTGCGTGCAGAAACTACAGGAGAAGTCACGACAGTGAGTCGTTCTCGTCGCTGATGTCTCATTCCGTTTTCGATGCTTCTGTATTTCTAGTCTATGAAAAATCCATTTTCTCTGCCTTCAATACTCACACCTGACCCCTCGGCGGGCCTCGCTCAAAGTTTGGTGTTGCATGGCCGTACCCTCGATGTCGTTAAAGCTGTCACGCGAGACGTTGCAGGAAAACTGAAGGAGGAAAACGAGAGAGCGCGTCAGAAGGTTGACAAGCGAAATATGTATCTGCTGAAGGAAGGAGGTTCGTTTTCCTTTTCTGTTGTCATTCGTATTTCCTTTTTTTTTTTCAAAATGAATCATTTTGCAGTCATCCTTCCCAATTCTCCATCTGCTGAGACGCTTACACCGGCCGAAGTTGAACGGCGGACGAGCTCCTTCAATGCACGTCGTTCCCTCCTTAAATCCAACCCTTCTTTGTACATATCGAAAACACGTCTCAGTGTGCGACAGATCCCGACCTTCACGACAGAAAAGATGCTCAAAAGACTGGCACTGCACTCCATCAAAGCCTTCGATGCTGAAGTCAGGCAGGGCAAGCGCCATGCTCTCAGTGCCGACGAACTTGCTGATGCACCGATATCGAATCCTAGTGATGCCCCCTCAAAGGTCGAGGGGCTCGAGAATGATAATATGAAGGGGAGGAAGAAAAATAAGTTCAAGGGCAAGGAAAGTGCCGTCAAACAAGCCAAGGTTGTTCGTCAGACGGAACGAGTCGACCCTATCACTGGCAAAGGGAAGAGCAAAGGATATGGATTTGTCGAGATGTATAACCACTCTGACTCGTTGAAGTTTTTGCGATGGGCGAACAATAATCCCGAGGTCGGTGAACTTCTTGGCGGCCAATGGTGGAAGGATGAATTAGAGAACCTACTAAAAGTGGAGAAGGCGAAGGACGAGACAACTCGAGACGATGCTAGGTTGAAGAGACTGAAGGATGGACTCGGAAGGGTCGCAGATGGTGACGATAAGGCGACGAAGAAGGGTAGGGGAACGTTGATCGTGGAGTTTTCGATTGAAAATGTGCAAGTGGTACAACGAAGGAACGCCAATCTGAAAGATCGTAGAGAAAAGGCAGCGGTACGTCCCACCAAAAAAACTCTGTGTTCCAATGCGTTCTCTGATTGATTGTTGAAAGCCTTCACCACATGCTGAAACCAAGGGTAAAAAGAGGAAAAGGGAATCGGATGTTGATATCGGGACGATTCCAGACTCTGAGCAGCCTACGAAAATTCGACGCCTGTCACTGCCGAAGGGGGAGCCAGTGAATGTTAAAAGTGAGAAGACCAAGTTTGCTAACCCCCTTGGTTCGATTATTGGCCGCAAACGAAAAGAACGGAAGAAAAGCAACTAATTTTGAGCCTGTTGTAATTATTCTTTTATCCTATTCTAAGTGGTCTCCTCCGAACGCAATATCTCTCCGTGTCATATGCCTTTTGCATGAACCCATTAAGTTTTAGGGTCATATATCAATGGCTGTGTTCCAACCACTCTGATATGCTATGGTCACCACACAGCGACAAGACTTTTTTTACACGCGCGTATACGCAAGACCACTCGCAAAGTTGTGACGAAGTGGCTCTAAGTGATAGTCCATAAATTTGTTTTGCCACACGTCTTAACATACCATTGGGCGCTTAATTGGAAGATACACATAAAATAATATCGCATTCAATACTGGAATAAATTTCCTGGTTGACGATTTTTTTATCCAGATTACTTGTTCCAAAAACACATATTCTTCGAGCCTTGTGAATGACCTACGGGAGTTGTAAATCCTAGTAATGTTGACACAACTTCCAGGCAACTTACAATTTTTTTTTTAATGAAGCTTTTCAAAGCTCATCCTTTCTTGCATTAATGATCTCGATAAACTCTGGCTTGAGCGACGCGCCGCCAACCAGGAATCCATCAACATCCTGCTGCTTCGCTATATAACGCAGAAGACGACCTATCAGTCAACGGGTTTCGGGAAATTTGGTTCCAAATCACTCACCCAATTCCTTGCAATTCGCTGCGTTCACACTTCCGCCGTATAGAATCTGGATATCGTTTGCGACTGAAGGGGAGACTGTCTTGGCAAGATACGAGCGGACATTGGCGTGTGCTTCTTGAGCCTGAGCGGTGGTGGCGACTTTTCCTGTGCCGATAGCCCATACTGGTTCGTAAGCAACTACGATCTTGCTGTTGAAAAGTATTTATATTCATTAGATCACAGCCGAGAAATATTGTGTAGGACTAACCTCCAATCTTCAACTTTCAGACGATCGATGACGGCTTTGAGCTGCGCTTCGCATACTTCTGCAGTCTTATCGGCTTCACGCTCTTGAAGAGTCTCGCCGATGCAAAGGATAATTTTAAGGCCGGCGTCTATCGCTGCGCGAACCTTTGTGGCTACAAGCTCGGAGGATTCGTGGAATATCGTGCGGCGCTCGGAGTGGCCTAGGGCAATTGATGAACGAAGAAAACAAGTAAGAAAAAAAAGAAGCTGCAGACCAAGAATGACGTATGGAATACCAGCGTCAATAAGTTGTTTTGGACTGGGTCGCAACGATTGAGTGGGATAGAGCTCGACAATGCGGGTGCTCACCTAATCTCTCCAGTGAAAGCTCCCGATTCCTTAAAGTAGCAGTTTTGTGCTGCGACTTTTATATCCTTGCGTATGCTTTCGCTGACTGGGATGAGGTAGATGGACGGTGGGGATATTACGACCTCTTGATGATTAGAGATCCCAAGCAAAGCCGAATGCAAAGATCAGTTCCCCTCCACGGCCAACTCGATCAAAGGACATACCAGTCTTTGGATCTAAAACCCCGTTGTTCAAAATGTCGATAAGCGATTTCGAAGCAGAAAGGCTTGTAGGATTAAGTTTGAAGTTGCCTCCGACGAAGAATTGACGCATTATGATATATATCTATCAAAATGTCGTTTGGTGGTACTTCATATATAACACGACTTTAAATGTTCACCTTTGTTTTATTGGAGATTGTCGGGAATCGACGGGTAGAGGAGAATTCTGAATTAGGGGATTTTTTTTGATGGCTCCGATTAGATCAAGTTTGCCGAATCGGGATGTGCGCCCATTGTCGATCTCGAGTTCATCATCTCAAGTCCGCACTCAAAACGACGCGGTTCTTTTTGGAAATTGAAACTGGACAAGATTGAGGCATCATCGGGACGATATATCGGTTCACGCGTAAACGTTCACGTGATGAATGGTCCGTGCACTTTGGCGTTGGTATATAAGCCTGCGCACATCCAGTATGAATCTTTACCACTCTGGCCTTTTGGCTTAGATCAAGTGTAGTATCTGTTCTTAATAGTTTAACCACTATTATGGGGGCACCGCTCCCATTTTTGGTTATCTAATTTTTGTCGCCCCAGTTCCTTGGGCTCTGCTTGCACCCCTTGGACGTGATGACCTTGCCACTGCAGTACCGGCTTGTGTCGTCGGGGGATCCCCTTTTAAGGGTCTTTTCCCTTTCCTGCATTTCATTTACTGCGTTGGTTTAACGTGGCTGGAGAAATCAGGAAACGGATTGGATTTTTTAGTTGAAATTATATAAGCATTGCAAATTAACAAAAAAAATCCTGACGTATAATCTCCAATGGTTGGTTTCTGCCTTAATTACTCGTGGCTCTACTGGACACGGCCGAAAGGTCTGCCAGCAATTCTTCCGGACGGTGTCGAGAGATCTTTTGTCCAAACACCTGGTGGAAAAATAGAACTCCTTTCTGCAAAGCCCTCACATTCTACATCCGAGAGCCCAGTTGTTTTTGCACATGGCGGAATGGGCTGTGCATGGTTCTGGATACCTTATATGCGATACCTTGCTCAACACGGCATTCCTTGCTACGCCATCTCTGCACGAGGACATGGGGAGAGCTGGCACCCAACGTTTTTGCGAATGGTGTTCGCGACAACAAAACGCATGATCGGTGACGATCTACTGGCGGGTATCGGCGCTGTACAAAAGCAACACAGTGGCAAAGAAATCGTCCTTGTTGGACACTCAGGCGGTGGTGGTCTGATTCAATACGTCGTCAATGAAGGTGCTGTCAAGGTCAAAGGTCTGGCGCTTCTTGGTGCATTTCCAGGTACAGGCTCGTAAGCATTTTGGCATCGTGAAAGACTCCATTCTCAATCTTATTATAGAATCAAAGTTTTCATGAATTGGGCCGCTATCGATCCGTGGTTCACCATCCGCCTCATCTTTCATGGATGGCACCCGAATTCACCGTTATCGCACCCTTCGTTGACTCGACGCGCTTTTTTCAGCGACAACTATCCCGAGCAACATCTTATCAAATTCCAGCGCCATCTTAACCGATATGAGAGCTACCTTTGGCCATTTGGAATGATCTACCCCTTTGTGAACGTTCGAAAGCTGCTCAGCAACATTGTCGGTTGGGGCAAGGGACAGAGAGTGCTCATCATGGCCGGATCTGAAGACAAGTTGATGACACCGGAGGTGCAGTTCAATTCAGCAAAGACTTATCGTGATGCGTTTGTGGCAATGGTTGAGGAGAAGAGAATTGAAGCTAGCGATGAGGAGATTATCAAAACGGATGGCGAGAACGGCCTAGATGACGCTGGGCATGGTGTCAGGCTCGCTTTTGTTCCTGGTGCAGGGCATCACCTCCAGAACGATGTTCAGTGGAAAGTCGGGGCTGAAAAATTGCTCGCTTTCTTGAGACAGTTGTGATAATTTGCCCAACTTTGTATTGTACCGAATGTAAAAATGTGCTACGTGCCAATTTCCTTGTTAGGAAGATTTCCTCTTTCGTATCGTTCATGAGTGTTCTCGAATGACGTGGGTTTCTCCAGAATGGCATCGAGTCATTCTGACTCTACGGACGTCGAATATATTGACTTGCTGACTGATTCCAATTCTTCAAAGCCTCTCTTGCTTGTAAGCCATTTGCAAGTTCGTTGGTTGCTAATTGACTCGAACCCTGGTTGAATCTTGGAAAATGCCCATTACGGTAGGTTCCTGTCCGAACTGTCAGCAGCCTTTTGAACTTCGGGACGATTCAAGAGTCCCATATGCGCTCCCTTGCGGACACGTATGCTGTATTGGGTTTGTGAGCCGTTAAAGATTGTTTATTCAATGACTAATATAATTATTAGTTGTCTCAGTCGTCAACCAACATCTTGTCCCCTCTGCGGGACGACTTGCCGTGCACCTTCGTGTGTTCGCATTTTCAAACCCACATCGTCCAACTTTCGAGGTGGGAATACAGGTCCATTTGATACGGACATTAGCAGACAACTTCTCGAGTCGATCTCGCAAGTTGACGAACACACTCCATTGATCAGCCTCCGTCGTTTGTACGAGACTGTGGACAATTTCCTCAAGAGACAGTCACGCAATTGTGTAAGAACCCAAAACCTTGATCTGTGCCACATTGACGAGGATCTGCCGTTCAGTGCAAAGACCTCGAAGTGAACGTGAGGTTGCTTCGAACGCTTGTTTTGACAATGTCGATCTTCAGTCGAGGCTTGATGAGGCTGAATATCGTGGTGTCCATGATATCTCATACAATATTTCTGATCATCCGTCAGTCATCTCTTTTTTTTCTTTTCATTTTTCATCGACTTCAGTCTGATAAATTTATTCTCAGCGACCCTCAGTTCAACTCACTCGCGAATGATATGGCTTCCTTCCGAGTCGAGCTGAATGACCTTCGAGCGTCTATTCAAGGTTTACAGAACGAACGAATCTCTACCTCCAATTTCGCTTCGGTTTCACCAATACCCTCTTTATCATCGGGAGCTAGTGATTCTCTTTCACCATTGCAGACGCCGTCGCATGCTTGGGTAACTTCCCTAGCACATGAGCTGGATGATGACCGCTTCTTCATCCCTCCGCTTCCGGACATCGCATCTCGAGGGGACGATGAAACGACGCTGAGCTCGGTTCCTCAGACGCCTATCATACACCCCGTTCGCCTTCCTGAACACTCTCATCGATCCGTCAACTTTGACAGCCATAGAATGGAAAAAGGATTCTTCCATGATCAGAACTTGGTGGAAAGAGAATTGAAGGGGCACAATGTATCGCCATCCGAAATGCTGTCTCGGACAAAAACAGAAGCGATAGGTTCTGAAGGCATTTTGAGTCCACTTTCTTGTATCAGTTCTCTACGTTTGTACTCCGAACCGTCCTTGCATGCCGAACGCCCTGGTGACGGTCTGAACGCATATCCAAATAAGATGGACTACTCAAATCCTCAGGTTCACATTCATCTTCCCTATCTACTCTGCTTCTCAATCTACCTGCATTACATTTATGATGAACTTACTAGTAGCCGCAGTGCTTTATGCGAGTTTGGTATGCCCCCAACTGATTGCGTATATGTGATTAGGCACCTGATGAATTTATCGCAGTTCGCTGGCGCCGCGGTACTTCTGGGAATGTCTAAAACGAAATGTTGCCTAGTATAAGAATGAGCGAAGACAATCGAACCGTCCCTATACTCTCTTTTATCCCAACTCCCACCACGCGCCATGCCTGAGAATGAACTCCGCCAGTATTGGTGCCTGCTTGACTCAAACGACTCGGATTGAGTCTGACTATCGGACTCCTTCTAGGCAGCTACGGTATGCTTGTTGTGTCTTCTCCGTTTTCGAGTTCTAATCACTTGAACTAGTCCCCATCGCTGTAGAGTTGCTCGTAACAAGTTGTTTGAATATTGAATTCTCCTTTTGGCCGTGAGTGAAATAAAATGATTTTCTGACGTCTTAATCATTTCCGAGATTATCAGCCGCCGGCACCGCGTCCGTGGACAGAACCTGAAGACGCATGTTGCTGAGGGGTGTTCGCTTTTCATTCTTTGGGTCATGTATCTGATCGGCGGGCCATTACCTCTACGTGTCCAGATTGTCCAGATCGGATGTCAGGTTCACATTTTAGCAGAACAAGTGGCCCCACCTTGCCTGGTGCCAGAGCTCTCGAAAAGTATGCCACATTTTTGACACCATCATCGCTTTTTCCTGGGTCAATTGGGTCCTCACAATATTGTTCGTCGGTTGTTGCATGGACATCATGCAACTGAAAGGACATGTTGCGCACGCAGGAGACGCAGGAGACGACAGGATAGGAGCAGACGCACGAGACGACAGGACAGGAGCAGACGCATGAGACGACAAGGCACGCGACTACAGGGCAGGAGCAGACGCACGATGACAGGCAAGCTACCGTAGCGGCACCAACAGTCACCTGGCGAGAAAGTATATATAAATTCAAGAATTCAAACATACTGAGCCATACCCTGGCGGCTTGCAAGGTCGCCGCTGCGTATGATGACTTCAGAGGTTTTGAAAGCCTTGAAATTTGGTAAGCACATTTACCTGGGACTTACAGGCAGCTTACAGGTTATGCCCGTAAAGGAATGGCTACCACTCAAGCAAGAATGAGCCGAGGAACCACGCCACGGTCAGGCTGAAGACTGCGGCACAAAGGACTGCGGGCACTTACCAAACAGCCCACATTTGTTGGACCGCAATCATGACTACGTCGGCCATGAAGTTTTTTTCCGACGAATTGCAGGATTAGGCGGGTCTTCGGCGAGTCGCAAATTGGTTCTAAATATTCTATCAATATTCTTCTCGCTTTCTGAGTTGTTGCATAAACCTTCATAACTTTCGTCAGACGGACATTTCCTATTATTTTAATTTTACTATACTGTCTACCATGGCATCAGATGGACATTTCCTATTATTTAATATTACTACACTGTGGAATAGCAGGGTGCCAGTGGCAAGAATCATTATGGAGGTATGGAAAGTCGAGATCAAATCGTGACGATTTTGTGATGGACGGGGGATTGGAAACCCTGAGTACACGACAAGGTGGAAACTGGAGTGGACAACGGATGAGACAAAAACTACGAGATAGGAAGCTTGATCAACATGGTGCGTGGATTGGATTGTGCGAGTAGAAGAGAGTTGCCTGAGATCTGTTTCTCGGGATTATCGAGAATTCTCTTACTGACAGAAAGCAGCAGGGAAGTGAATGGGTAAAACGCACAAGTCTCGTCTCGGTCGAAACCCATTGCAGCGTCAGTAAAACCTCCGCCTTCGAGATCCTCAAAAAGACATCAAAAGGATTCATCAGCCTCCTAAATCTGAGTTCGCATTTCTTCCTCTCCTTCCTCCAACTCATCCGTCAAGTCAATCAACTCTCCGACTCGGACATCATTATTGTCATCATCATCCTCAGCACCTTCCGTCAACAAATCGACTTCCTGGTTCACAAATCTGCCACCGCGGACTCCTGCCAACAGCTGCATGAACACTCGTGCAACAGTTTCAATTAAACATCCCTCCATTTCGTGCAGGAAATGCTGCGCCTGGGTCAATCGTGACCCCTTGGAACCGAGTCGTCGTCGTTGAGCCACTTCCGGCCAACTGATCGAGCCCTTTGTTCAACGCAAACGGAATCCTGGACACCAGCCCAGGTGGTGGTGGTGGTGGTGGTAGTGCACCACCACTTGGAGGACGAAAAGTCAGGTTCGACATCGCAGAGGATGTCGACCGGTGTTCCGAAACCATAAGATGGGTCGGCACAGAAGAGATGGCGTCCGTTGACGTTGTGAAGTTCCCTTGTTGCACCAGAGCACAGCCCGTTGGCATCGCCGCTGGCATGATCATCGCCCCAGGAGTTCCTTACGCTTTATTCAACGCCAACCCTCTTGCAGCAGTTCGCGAAAGGTCCACTCCCCCCGAGTAGCTCTGGCTCTCGTTCGAAGCAATATTCTCATATACAAGAGATCCAACGCCATCCCTCAGAAGCTCACGCAACCTCATCTGCAAGTACGCCGCACCAGGCCCTGGAAGATGCTCGGGTGTCTTCAACAACGAAATAGACGAGGTGAAGAGGGACATGGGGTCCACATCGTCATCATTCCATTCCTCGTCAATGTCAGACCCTGCGACTTCCGAGTCAGTGTTCTAGAAGAAGACGAAGTGGCATAGATAGATGGCGTACCATTTCAAGAGAACATTATATACTGCCAGCCAACTTTCCTGGACCAAGACGAAATCAGGTGAATCGTGTCAATACGATGATGATCTGAGAAAGGACTCAGAGTCAAGCCGAGTGTAGGTGTAATAAATGACGTGCTTGTAACGCGAGCGTACCGGACAAACACCCCCAAATTTTGGTTCTGTTTCCACATACGACCAAATTTTGGCGATTCAATGGTATGCACATTGCATTGTACAAATAGGCATCCGGTCTCTACTTTATTCCATGAGTCTCTTGCCTCCACTCCAAATGCTTTTCTCTGTTCCGGCACTGGGTTCCTAGGGAAAACACTAGACTAGATTCAGTTCAAGGCTTTGACGATGGGAGGAGTTAATTCATTTGTATGTGGGTGATGCCACAATTGTTCGGGCTTTCTTGCGTGGAATAAAGAGAACATGTACATATGCAATTGCAGAAGTGGAATTGTGAAACAGAATAAGAGGTTTACATAATCCAACGCTCTATGACTGATTACACTGTTGGAGTTCCTGCTGAAGGCGTCGAGCAATACTGCCCCGGGGGCTACCACCCTGTCCATCTTGGAGACTTCTTCAAGGCTGGACAATACAAAATAATACACAAGCTCGGATTCGGATCATACTCCACTGTATGGCTGGCTAGAGACCTACAGTACGTCCAAATCAATCTGTGTCCCAGACTGTTATCCTTACGCACACCACAATTTCCAACAGCGCACATCGCAATGTATCGCTCAAGGTTGTTGTTGCAGAAAAATCAGGAGAACTTAACCACGAGCTGCGCATTTTAAAGCATGTCAACGAGTCCATTGACAGTAACCATCCAGGGAAAAAACATGTTGTCCACCTCCTTGATTTCTTCTACCTCAATGGGCCAAACGGCCGACACCTCTGTCTGGTCTTTGACGTTTTGGGTCCAACAGTGTTTTCTGTGGCACAACGCTGCCAAGGTGGCCGGCTCGACGGCTGGATGGGACTTGACATTTCAACACAGGTTCTACTCGCGGTCAATTACCTCCATTCATCCGGGATTGTTCATGGTGGTGAGCTGATCATCATTTTCGAAAGTAATTGCGGTCGTTGATCACCTGGGGAAAGATATCTACACAAGCAACATCTTACTCCGCATTCCAGAACTGGACATCCTCTCACCTGAGAACATCATCACCAAGTTTGGGCAACCGGGTATTGGCAAAGTGGCCCGGAAGGATGGGAAACCTTTTGGGAAAGGTATCCCCAATTATTTGGTTCGTTCCATCGAATTGAGTGCCCAGTCTACGTTGGGCGTCTGCGATGTAAGGTTGATCGATTTTGGAGAGTGTAAGCCCCTTATCCCGTCTAGTCTTTGTCAAAAAATCATTTGCTAACAATATCCCCTCTAGCCTTCTTTGCCGACCAACTGCCGAAAAGCATTAACACTCCGATTTCACTTCATCCACCGGAGCTGGTACTCAAATTAGGACTAACCAGCGCTGTGGATATTTGGAATTTGGGATGTACCGTCAGTGCGCAAACCTCATGACGCTTCCGATGGCTACTGAAGTTTCAGATAGACATATGAACTCATTACTGGTCGTCCTCTCTTTGAAGTTGCCTTTTCAGACCACAAGTTGATCCCCCAGTTCGAAAGGGTGATTGGAAATATGCCTGCAGATTGGATTTCAAATGCTCTCCGGGATCATGTTTTAACTGAACCTCCAAACGGTTAGTTCTATGCCCATTTACAAATTCCAACTACCTGACTGGATAACCACAGATCTCGATGCAAACGGTTTTTTGCCACTTGAGGATGACATCACTCGTTATTATTTCGATACAAAGGGTCATCCACAATTGAGCAAAGAAGATATTGACCAGCTAGGCAAGTGTCTCCGGAAAATGCTGGTACTGGATCCCAAAAACAGGGTTGAGGCACATGAGCTTCTTGGGGATCCGTGGTTTACGAAGAGGAGTACTAAACCAGGTTCATCCGTCATGGCTCGGATGGTTGAAAGATGTAATCAGCGTTCTCTTCGCCACATATTTGGGATAAATCCGAGGAAAGTTTGACTGGGGATTCAAACGTGCGGAAGTTGAGAAACCGGTTGTTCATATAATGTACGAGAACTTTCCTCTAGCGATGATGTACATATACTTTATTGATATGTGAGCTGTCATCCTTTAATAATCAAATCCAGGCCCAACCCGAGGAGAAATAAATTAGACGGCACCAGGCCAGGCGAGTTGGGCGTTTGGAGAGGGATCCTTAACCCCCTGCCGAAAAAAATACCAAACCTGAAGCAGGTCCTGCCAGTGGACTCCCCGGACCCAGTCCGAGAAGATAGAGTTAAAAGGAGATGTATTTGCAGTAAGAGATAATCAAGTTGTATGGCGTGAAACAAAACCCTCGTCACTGTAACGGTATGCGTGGAGAAGAAAGTTATCAACCAAACAGTTGATTAGCTACAAACAACTGGCAAGAATTTCTTGGCTATTACAACTCGCATTTTCCGAATATCAGATAAAGACCTTGATCTGCGGGTTTACAATTCTGCTGGCAAAACCTCCATATCTTTCGCTGCCAAAACAGATGCAAGAAGATGTCAAATCATGATCCATCCTACTCTGCGGTCTTATACGACATCAGACCAACTGCACACGGTGGCAGAGGCGTTTTTTCCCAGCATTTTATTCCCCAGGGCACACCAATCTTGTCTTGCACCGGCCCATATGCCAGCGTCATTCTACGCAAGTTTAAAAAGGAAGTATGTGCTTGGTGTTTTTCTTACGCATTCGAGAGCGGAAGAGGAAAGTGGTTTATAAAGCCTATATCTCCTGACGGACCACTCCAAGGGAAAGGCAGAAATCTTGAGGCGGGGGTGTGGTTCTGTGCCATGTCATGCCGCCATGAATGGCTCAAAAAATACCAAGTCGGAAAAGGAGAAGGCGGACTCTGGTTTTTGGAGGTGCTGGCTATGTTGGAGAAACATACATCTGGGGTAGAGGGTCCGGTTCGAGGAAATGGCAGTAACACCATTCCGGCCGACGTATTTGACTTTCTCGACTCAGAAGATATCAAGCCGGAAAGCATCACCGTTGAATTTGTGGATAAAGTTTGGAGCCTTGCTGAAGGGTTTTTTGTGGACAACAAGAAGCAATCGAAATCGGCATTGAAAGCAGCCCTCAATGAATTTGAACTCGACACGGCACGGTTTATTCTAGATGGCTTAGCCAGTAAAGTTGTCGAGGATGTATACTTATCCGAGCAATTTACGCCCCACAATACTTCGAATACTGCAACTCGTGGTCCCGGACGATGGCCTGATTTTTTGGATCTCCAGAACAACGAATTGGCATACATTCGTCAAAACCCTTATATTCTTGCTTCGCATGTTCGGATCTATCGTTTTCTCAGAGAATTGGTTTCCGTCTATTTTTCCTCGCTCGCTCTCAAGAAATCGCATCAACCGATCTGCTTTCAGACCGATATCAACCACCTGGTTTCACTTAGATCCAACGCAACCAAGGTTCTGATGGATCATCTTTCAACATCCTCTTTCGTTCGTGCACTTCTTGGACGCGATCCTGGCAATGTCTTTGGTATCTGGGAGATGACACCCGATGATCAAGACAGCGAGATGTTTGGATGGGGGGCGTACATTTTTGGGTCTTATTTTAACCATGGTAAAAGATCTCCAGTGTCATTTTGCATTCCATATGATATTGATTGATTCCCGTCAAGACTGCGATCCGAATGTCAAAAAACGCAGGCTCGGACGTTCTGTCGAATTCTACAGCCTTCGCGACATTCCTCCGGGGGTGGAACTCTGCATTAGCTATATCGATGGTCGCACAGCAGAGGAGAGGAATGCGCAGCTACAGCAGTGGTTTTTCCAGTGCAGATGTCGAAGATGTTTGACAGAATTGGAAGAAATCCCACTCGAGGATCAAATGAACTGGGATGCGTTGTAGCACCTTCTCTGCGTTGTGAACGACGTGCATGGAATTCTGCCAGAGGAAATATCCATTGGAGTAACTTGCTAAAGAGGGCGAAGTTTAGGTGAGGGAAGGCTCGGGTCACGTAACGTATTTTTTACTCCGTCCATCTGTTAGGTGAGTATTTCAGCACCATCTTGCGGTCCAATCATTAATTTAGTTCAAGTCATCCATACCAAATTTGTTCTGCCAGAGACGGATATAACTTCTTGTCTTTCTCTGCTTCAACGCAACTTACACGGCCGTCGAGGCACGATCCATTGGTTGGGGCCATTCCTGAACTTTGATTCCCCATGCCTCTAATGAAAGACAGTAAGTCGTCAATTGCTTCTGTCTTTCTTTCCTTGCTAACCCACTTTCCTCGAAGACTCCAAAGAGTTACATCCAAGACATGTCAGAACTCTGGCGCGAAAGGAATTTATTGCTTCGCGCTGTCCAATCGAGAAACAACCGTTTTACATGCGCGCAAAGACAATACCTTTAAGGGGCTGCCATCGAAAGCAAGGCGGAATGCTCACGACTCGAGAGAAGGACATGACGGATGTAAACGTAATTAAGGCAATATTCGAGCAGTTGCTTTGCTGCATTACTGTTGGTATCGGTATGATTTGTTTTACCTCTTCCCAGACTGATTACCTTTTTTTGTAGTCAATCTGAATGCGCCTCTGCATCAGCAGCAAAGCCCCAAATGCCTGAGAGTATTGGACATTTGGCAGACGTATTTTCATACGCAACAAGTCTCCGAGTATGAACGAGGGGATACCAATGCGGGCTTTGTAAGTCCATCTTCCTCAAGTTTCTAAACGGTTGGAAGCGGTATTTACGTCGTCTCCCGTGATGGTTGTTTCTCTTACTTTCGTGAGTTTAGGTTCATGCCACCTATATCCGTTTAGCTTACATGCTAGCTCGCTGATACAATTCCCTCACAGGACATGTCGTCAACTAACCATTGGAATCTCCGAGTTGGTTTTGAACCTGCCGACTCTCTGTATCAGCTGGGTAGGCAGCGCTGCACACCAATGAAGACTACGAGATACAATTCCTGGGTTGAGTCAACCGGAAAGGGGCGCTGTCGTTGCGATCATCGGTCGTGTGAGGAAGGTCGGCAGCATTATGAGGAAACGCCGGAGAGAAAGATGTGAGCTTCGGTCGAGCTATTTCTGAGACTTGCCTCATCTAATACACGTTCCGACAAGCTTGTCCTGTCTACTTTCCATGCGTAGATGTGGCCAAATTCAGCCTCGATGCGACGAAAGTCCTATTGTAACATCCGATTTTTAAAAATCTTAGAATTGACGTTAAACGATGTTCGAACTCAGACGATCAACTGCTGGTGCTGTGGGTATCCCTGTGAAGGACAGTGAGTCATTTACGAGGGTTTCCCAGCTGCGGCGTAGTCCAATATGACAGAGTACCAGCGATGATGACGATCTTGTTGGATTCGACACTGCATCAGCCTATTTCCACATTGCGGGGCGAATCTCACGCGATTCAACATTCTGAAACTATGTGCTGAGCATTTTGTCAACGACCACTGCCTCAATCTATTACCTGGTTACTGTTTCCAACATTCCTTATTCAATTTCCTTGGTCCTTGCCGCTGTGGGATTCACGACTACATGATACATTTACACACCGTTATCATCTTAACATCCACCGCAATTCACAACCTGTTATTTTCACCATGTCAAAGATGTGATAGAGTGATGGTCATGATCAAGGGTCATTTACCAAATGTAGTACAGCGATAATGCCGCCTTTCTGCCACCCAGAATGAATGAAGGAAAACGTGTTGGAGAGGAACGTGCACGAGATTTTTGATTTTGCCCCTTTATGGGTTTCTGTCAGTACCTTTCTATTCCGTTGGAGTCCAATAGAAGTTACCCCGTCTACTAATCACAGCATTTCAACTGACAAGTCAAAATCTGTTAACATGGGTTTAGATAGCATGTGGAGGTGTACAGAATTAGTTGAGTTGGCACAGATACGGAGATGGCCAGGGATATTATGACCTAACTTAATTGGGTGCAGAATGTAATTCGACAGTATTGTAGGATTTAATGCGAGGTATAATTTGCTTTGCGTAGATCACTGTTATGATCCCGATAGGTTACCATTGATTTCACTACAAGCTTATCAAAGTTAGGCGCCACTTATTGAAATCGGCGCTAGCACGAAGATTACCTCGGAAAAGCTCGGAAAGCAGTATTTATTCCACGACTCCCTTTCGGAAACCAAGTCGTGTTACCGACCGCCATCTCAAAACGGCCTGCTGTTGAATAAAGGCTTCGGGCCGTCTACGGTGTCGGTCTCCCATATTATTGACGTTGACAGTCACAGATATCCTATGAATTTGAAATTCAATGTGAATATCGAGGAGCATACTTTAGCTGATGTACAAGGGACGTACTATCTAAGGTTGCCGAATGCATCCCAAGGCGATTGATCCCAAAAGACGTGTCCAGGAAGAAGCTCCTTTCTGAAATGAGCTGCTACGGGGTAATTTAGGTGTACTTGCAATGTGTTTTCGGCGTGGCCCAACGGAATGACTAGAAATTAAATCCGGCCTGAAGCTCAGTGACTTTAAGGTTCCGTTCTAGACTGGTTCGGGTTGGTTGCAATCAATTCGGGTACACCTCCGAAGGCACTTGCTAAAGTCAGAAAGCAGGATAATGATGTAATTAAACTGTCGCATTTTTGGTACAGCAAGAATTCCATAAGAGGAGCCAATTATCGCAGAATCATAATGCTAAATCCTGTTTCCATCTGGACATGTCGCGATCGCTACTTTGTGAACGCCCGTATAACTTTTGCCGAGATGTGTAAAAAGAATATGGAACCGATGAAGGACAGGGAT